>Ga0222674_1000363_pt1 | contig 17752 bp, 11 predicted proteins | sample AntAcemetagen866_FD_179804 | JGI IMG/M metagenome (GOLD analysis project Ga0222674, IMG submission 179804) | Saline water microbial communities from Ace Lake, Antarctica - #866 | ecosystem: Environmental > Aquatic > Non-marine Saline and Alkaline > Saline | place: Antarctica: Ace Lake...
TCGCTGCAACGTCCTCAAACTTGGTCAGAATAGTCAATTTAGAAATCAACCACACACCACATATAGGGGTAAGACATGGGAAATAAAGGTAGAAATGAAAGTAACACTTTCCTAAGACCCATTACGATTCTTGGCTTATAATGTGTTTTTACCTTTCAATACTAGAACTAATTCTATAGGTTTCGGTGGCTTATTATATGAAAGAGACGTCCCTGATATGAAAAAAAAGCTTAACTGTCGCGCCATTATGATCCAAGGCACCGCTTCCGGAGTCGGTAAGAGCTTAGTGACGTTAGGGCTATGCCGGCTATTTGCAAAGCGCGGAATTAAAGTAGCTCCGTTTAAGTCTCAAAACATGAGTCTCAATGCATCAGTGACGATTGATGGTGGCGAAATTGGTAGAGCGCAAGCCGAACAGGCTCGGGCTGCTGGAGTAGAACCCTCTATTGATATGAACCCGATATTATTAAAGCCCGAAAGTGGAGGTAGAACCCAAGTTGTTGTCAGAGGTGAGAGCTATGGTTGTTTGGACTCTAGTGAATACGCCAAAATTAAACCGAGGTTAACTGAGGTCGTTACAACGAGTCTTGAAAATCTCTTCCGAGATTACGAATTAGTCATCATTGAAGGTGCTGGCAGCCCTGTAGAAATGAACCTTAAGGAACACGATATCGTAAATATGTTTGTCGCGAAGGTAGCGGGAAATGTACCGGTGATTCTTGTAAGTGATATTGATCGCGGGGGAGTGTTTGCTTCAATTGTTGGAACACTTGAACTTTTATCAGTTTCAGAGCGAGAGTTGGTAAAGGGTTTCATTATTAATAAATTTAGAGGTAATCCTGACTTATTTGAAGATGGTGTTAGCTTTCTTCAAAATAAAACAAACAAGCCAGTACTGGGAGTTCTGCCTTTCCTATCAGAGTTGAAAATTGCTGATGAAGATGCATTGGATTTAAAGCAGATATCTTTTCATAACTCAGACGCTCTTAGTAAAGAAAACATTATTATCCATATTGTTAAGTTTCCTTACATAGCAAACTATGATGAGTTTGATTCGTTGTGCCATGAGCCTGGTGTTAGAGTTCACTATATTGACGACCCTTGTCAGGTTATGGATTGCCATCTTTTGATTATACCTGGATCTAAATCGACGATGGGTGACATGAGTTGGGTTTATGAAACTAACATTGCCGAAAGCATTCTTTTAAGACACCAGAAGGGTTTACCGATTTTAGGAGTATGTGGCGGGTGTCAGATGCTAGGGCATAAAATTAGTGATCCGAGTCGTATAGAAGGCTCAGTATCTGAGATGAAGGGTCTAGGGATACTTGGGTTTGATGTTTTATTTGAGAGCCCTAAAATCACCGCATTATCTAATGTTGAGTTAATTGGTTCTACGAATGAATTGATGAGCCCAAGCTCTGGTGGTGGCTGGAGTGGTTATGAGATCCATTGCGGTCGGTTTGTGTTCCATAAGGGTAGTAAAAAGATTTTTAACATTAGCAAACGCGGAAAAATTCCCTGTGAAAATGAATTTGACGGATCGGCGTCAGGATTTACCGTTGGGACCATGATTCACGGCCTACTTGAGAATGCCGATTTGCGCAGAGCGATGTTAACAAAAATTGCCCAAAAGTTTTCTTTAGATACTTCTTTTGAAGAGAGTCCTCCCTTCAGCAAGGAGTCTGAATATAACCGGGTTTCGGAGTGTTTGGAATCTCATTTAGATATAGAAGTTTTAGAATCATTCTGGCGTTGAAAATACTTGGTATTCAAATTCTCTGGTTTTTTCGAATAAGTCGGTGATGGTGTCCTTAGATGATAGACCAGCCTTTCTCATAAAGGGTGCATTTAGTAGTGTGTCTTGACAAGGGATACTAGGGAAGGCGTGTTCTCTTAAAACATGGATGAACCTTAGGGTCTTGAGTGAGTCAAACCAGGTTTGGAAATGCTTTAAGAATGAGTTTAGATCCTTCGATTTATCTTTTGCTACTGCGATGGCTTTGCTTAGAGCTAAAATATTGTCTAGCTGACAGAAAATCTCAAAAGTTAAAAAAGCATTATTTTCAAAAATAACTTTGCTCTCTTGAAAGTCTTGTTGGTTGTATAGAGTGGGTACTAATTCTAGCCACTCTCGCAACGTCTCAAAGCAGTTTGGGTGATAGAAGGTATGTTCGGCTAATAGGTGGTTGATAGGTGCTAACTTTGCTACCGCTACTCCCGTACCAAAAGGAACTCGTTTAGACGGTCGATTTTTAATGAGTATCTCACTTTTGTGAGACCTGTCGATAAGACCCACTTTAGATAGCTTACTAAGGATATGAAAGTCTTCTCCAGCCAGCCTTTTAGGGAAACCTCGAACTGCTGCGTAGGCTTCATAGTCGATGTAAAGCGAACTTCCGATCGAGTGGTAGGCGTAGGGTGAACCTGCATGTCGTAGACCTATTACATAGTAACGCAGTGATACTTCGTAGACCTGTAAGGCCTCCCAACTTGTTACGTCGGGGTCGTTTGGAACGTGTCTGAAATTATGATTGATTGCTGCAATATCGATCTTTACTGGAACCGGATTAAAGTAATCGTGCGGGAACTGCACGTCAATATCGCTCGTAGCTATCCAAGAAGACGATACAAGTCCTTGCTGCATTAAAGCTAGGGCGCAATCACAACCAACTTTCCTAGCTAGCCCGACTCCTTGCTTCGGTGGGAAACGGTAAGGGGAACTTGCGAAGTCTATCGCTAGTATGTCAAATGAGTTAGCTTGATGCAGGGTCACTTGGTCTGAGATTACGGTGGCAGTAAACTTATTTAAATACTGCAGACAATCGAGAGTTTGCTGAATGACTTCTTGGGTATCGGAGCTTTTACAATTAATTACGATTATAATAAGGGGCCGTTGATTTTGATAGGACGCCGCACTCTCAACACTGGATAAACAAGACTCGAGGAGCTTTGCTTCAGCGTAGCATGGTAGGACTAAAGCAGAGCTCCAACTTTGATTTAGCTCTTGGAGTTTACATAGAGTCCGCGCCTGTGGTTCGGCGTATATGTCGAGATACTTTTGATAGTTATTTTTCATTATTTAAGTGCTAACCTAAAATTTCTGTCTGTGGAACCAGAAATTAGGAGTATATATGGGGTCTGAGCTCAAAGGACGTCAAATTTCAGAAATCGCACTTATAATTATCGCATCAGTGTGTCTGGCGGTAGCATTAATTTATACGCGCAGCATTATGGTGCCTTTCGTGTTGGCTGGTTTTATTGTTTTTATCGTGTCTCCATTGGTGGAGTTGATGGAGTCTAAGTTAAAGTTACCACGGATTGTTGCTTTGTTAGCTACAGCTGGAGTTGTAGTCCTTGGAATATTAGCGGCGTCCTTTATCGTGAGTTCCTCGGTAAAATCTGCTCTTGGAAATATAGATGGTTATAAAGAGAGTTTAGTTATTCTAGTCAGAGACTTTTTAGGGTTTTTAAATCGGGTTGGTTTACCGGATGATTTCTTACAGCAAAGTAAGATATATGAAACTTTGGATAATCTTCCCGTTTTCGACTATGTCCAGAAGGCGGCTGGTACCATGCTTGCGGCTGTGAGTGATACATTTTTGGTAATATTATTTGTCTCTTTTTTGTTAACAGGTGGCCCTTTAAGTCTTTCGCATACAGAAATGGCAACTGAAGTTGAAAGTAAGGTTCGGATTTACTTGGTTACAAAGTTAGTTACTTCTACGGTGACGGCGGTTTTAGTTGCTGCTGTATTAGCTTCTATTGGTGTTGACATGGCCTTGATGTTCGGCTTTCTCGCTTTTATTTTGAATTTTATTCCGACCTTTGGGTCCTTGATCGCTACTGCGCTTCCTTTACCTATAGCACTTATATCTTTTGGGTTTAGTTGGCAGTTTTACGTGGCTTTGGGGGTTCCTGCTGTAATTCAGTTTGCTGTAGGAAATGTGATTGAACCAAAACTAATGGGAGATCAACTAGATCTTCACCCTGTTAGTATTTTATTGTCACTAATGTTCTGGGGCTTAATCTGGGGGATCCCTGGAATGATTCTAGCAACGCCTATTTTGGTGACACTGAAGATTATGGTCCAGAGATTTCAAGTTTCGTGTTGATTAAGGGTTTTGCCTTAAGGCCACAGAGCCTTGTCCGCGCTGTGTTTTTGCATATATTGTTTGAACTTGATTGTAAGCTTTTACATAGAATGGCGAGAGCTCTTTAAGTTGCCATAGTATTCTTAGTGTTTCAGGATATTGTGCAACCTCAAGAAAACGTAATGCATGCATCAATTTTACGGGCTCCACATCATAGGCCCGCAGGTTTATTTGCCTCATATATTGAAGTAAGTGCAAAGGCTCGTGTTTATCTACTAGTGTGGAGCGGTTTGTTTTCGTTAAAAGAGACCTAACAACGCAAGATGTTGATTTCGGGGGTAAGGCGGAGATGATCTTACTAACATCATCAAGGTGAGTACCTTGAAATTTCCCAACAGAGTTTGATTGTAAATTTATAATGTCATCGAGTTTTTTTGCTTCTATTTCACATTTTTTACTATTTTTTGTTGGTGTGGTTATCTTTGTTGGGTTTTTGCTGGCTAGTTTTTTTAGTTGATAATCAACTTCAAGTGAAAGCTGATTTTTCGCCCATGTTAGATCAGTTGTCTGAACGCTCTCAGAAGCGGCAGTCGTGAGTCCTGTCACTATTAGTAATAGGGTGAGGTATAGATACATATGGGGTGCCTATTTTAGTACATGGTCTTATTTAGAATAGCAGATCGCGTTAGAACTGCCAAAAATGGTACCAAAATAAGTAAAATAAGCTGCAGTGCATTGTTGTTATAGGGAGATCGGAGCGTTCCGCATGATGCAGCGGGGGACTTATCGAGGAATTTCTGAGTACTGTTTGAAGTCGCATTTTTTTGTTTTTCTAAGTCGGCAGCTTTTCTTTCTTGCTTAGATTTCTCTTTAACCGACTCTAGTTCGTTATTGAGGAACGATCGGATGTAGGTAGCTTTTGTCGCTGAATTATTCTTGGTGTGTTGATTTTTAAATGTAATTTCAATACCGCCCCAATTGATCCCTAGTATTTTATTTGACTGCTTGTCAATTAAAGCAGAACCACTAGACCCATGGATTAAGTCGCAATCGTGTTTAGTGCTAAATGCTAAAACGGGGTCAAGAGGCCACTCGTCTTTGGGGAAGTCACCAATGACTTTACAGTCTGTTTCCGTGATTGCTGTCGCGGGTAGATTAACTTTGCTGCCGTCTATAGGTCTGAAGTTTTGTTTTATATCTGGGTGGTGAAGGATAAAAGCTTCTCTTCCATCGATGCTGGAGTCTTCGTCCCATAGCTCTAGGGGAACGTATTCTTTTGGAAGGTTTTCAGATAACGTGAATACTGCTAGATCGGTTATGAAGTCGCCTTTTAATTGCCCTTCGGTGCATTCAGCAGTCAGAGTGTCTACTGAATTTGAAATGTTGAAGTTGAAGTGTATGTCAGTATTTGCACATGCTTCGTCTAAGAATTCATCAATGATTTTTTTGTTTTTATCAACCTTTGCAAAGCAGTGGAAGTTGGTAAGGATTCGGGGTCTCTTCAAAGGGTCATTTTCGTCGGGACCAATTAGAGCCCCAGAACAGAATTTCCGATTTCCGTTATTTAGCAGGGTCGATATTAGGGGCGTAGATTTTGAAATATCTAAATATTCCTTATGCTTGTCATTTGGTTGAAATAGCTCAATGTCATTTTTACTGATGATGTATCCAGATTTTGTTAAAGACACTTTGTCTTTACAACCCGTGGCTAGCAGTACTGAACTGAAGATCACAAGAATCAGATTAAATCGAAGGTATTTGAACGACATAGGCAGACCTTAACGCTGGAATTAGCTGTGGTGGTTTATCGGCATCTTTGCATATTTCTTGATCACGGGTTCGTATGATTTATGTGAGAAAGGTGTGGATAACCCTTCTGACGCTGGATCTGGGCTTAGAACCTTCTATGAATTACCTTAGTACAGCATAAGGCCTTAATATTTCTTTAAAATATGTTTTATTTATTTAAAAATTATTTTTTATTTTAATAAAATTATAGTTGAAATTTTCCATAATTGGAGATATAAGTCAGCCCAGATAGAAAAATACATTATATTTGGTTTATGCGGATTTCCACCTAGGAGCGCTATTGAAACGGAGTTTCTTTTTATTTGTAGTTGCAGGGTTCATTTTGGGCCTACCTGGAACTGCGCTCTCCATAACCGATATCTCAACTATCCTCAAAATTCAGAAAAACCCTGAATCAGACGATGCCTTGCAACCCGATGATCAGATGGGTCCCCACCAGATCGAAATCAGGACACTGATGGCTGCGAAGGGTGATGAGCTTTCTCAGGTCATAGATATTGTTAATAAGATCATTGCAGATAGAAAGGCTAGCAATCCAGAGTTGCGGCCGATCGAGTTTTTAGTCGTTGCTCCTGAAGAAGAAGGTGGTGAGCCGATTAGCCTGGCGCGTATATTGATATCTGAGCACCAAGACTATCTTAAGGTTACCCGTCTTACAGTAGATCCAACTAAAGAATTCCGTAAGTATCTGAAGGTATCTGACCATGACAGCTTGCGCCAACTCGCCGAAAATGGAATGTATAGGTTTTTGACTGTTATGACGGCGGTCCGCTTTGTCGGAACTGCTAGTGTGGCTCTGGCGGTGTCTATTGTCGTTGGCGAGCTTCCTATGATTCCGAGTGTTGCTGGGAGCCTTGTAGCTGGAGGAATGTCTGCTGAGCTTCACCGAAAACTTCATCATTTAAACCAGTTTATACATTCAAACCCATTTTGGGATAAAAACGGTGCACTTGGGGATTCCGGCAAACTTCGCTGGAAAGCTGCTCGGTGGGGATGGGACACGTTTGGTAGGTACGGCACTATGATTGCGGGTTATATAACAGCCGTTCACCTGACTATGGCGGCTCTGGGAGGGCCGGCAAGCTACCTGGAGAATCCAATAGAGTGGATGGCCGGGACCTGGTTATTTGGTGGTCTTTCGGCAGTGAGCTCGGGGGCTTGGAAGCGTTTAGATGCTAAAATTTACCTAGAGAAGCTCGAAGAGAATAAAATAAAATACTATGCTGATCAGGAAACAGGGGTCGCTAAACTGTCTAGCATCATTCGGACGACTCATTTAGCGACTCTTTTGATATCTTTGAGCTCGGTGTTTTGTGAATCGTTCCGACTATCTCCTGATATGTTTTGGCATACTGCCACTTTGATGACTATTAACGGGACTCTTGGTTGGGGTGCTTATTTTTTGAAGACACAAACTAACTCTTTTGATTGGGTGTCTGAGAAGACGGAAACAGCTGGTACAAGAATTAAAAATATTTCTAAAAAAGCCTTTTCAAAAATAGCAGACCCCTGCAAGAAACTATTTTCAAACTAAAACTCACGGCTCAGAGTTTACTTTTATTAGTGGATCGTCTTGTTTGTTATCTTTGGTGGTATCTTTTAAGTCAGAATCATCAAAGGCTATGTTTGAGACATCTGATTGTGAATCTAAAGTTCTAACTAATTCTTCTGCTTTTTTGGTGATGACATAGTCTTTGCTCTTAGAGTGAACCATAAGTAGATCCAAATATCTTTTCGCTTGCTCAAGCTTTCGGTCTTCCTTGGATATTAGAGCTAATCTGTAGAGTGCTTGCGGATGATATGGATCAACTTTAAGAACTAACTTGAAAGCAGTACGTGCTCTGTCTAGGTTTCTTAATCTACTATTTGCGACTCCGTTGCCAATAAGACTTGGTAAACAATCATTACAACGCTTTCTTGCTTCAGCGAAAATTTCTGAAGCCCCTTGAGCGTCACCTAGTTCAAGGTATAAACGGCCTAGATTTAAGCCAGCTGCGATTTCAGTCGTGGTGCTATAAAAAGACTGATGAAAAAGTTGAACGGCTTTTTGAAAGTCTTCTATAGATGCCTTAGGTGCGGTCACCGCGGCAAGTCCTCTTGCATTTAGGCTTTCGGCACTCGGTTGGTGATACTTCTCTAGTAGCCCGGCATAATAAGCTGCTAAAGGGTGCTTTCTTTGCATAGATGATGCGATGATCAGCGCGGTTAATGCACCTTCGTCTTTCGGGTGTTTTTGTAGATGATTCCTTGCTTCGATCTCCGCTGCATCCCAAGCGCCTGCGGCTAAGGTTGCGTAGAGTTTTTTAGATGGGTTTTTTGTCGATTTTCTAATTTGAATCCAATGTTTTCTCTTTATCTTAGATATTACAAAGTTTGAACTACCTGATTGGCCTACAATCGGGTCTTGAAGTTTTGAATTTGATGCAAGGTCATTTCTTTTGCCCGTCGTTGTGCAAGCACTTAAAGCAGCGATGGCAAAAAAGTAAATAATATGTTTATAAATCGTTCTCATCGTATCCTCTTATTGCTCAGAAATGATTAATTGTGGCGTAAACTGGATGAAACCATTGCTAGTTTCTCCGGTGATTCGGTCAAAGTTCCAATCGGTGCTATTTTCCCAAAGAATCTGAAGTGTCCAGTGAGGCGCTGTCAGATTATTTTTAACAGTTTCCAATGATCTTTGGGTAAAGTTCTGATTGTCGGTTGCGATGGTCTGATAGATCTTATTCTTTCTGTTGTTGAATTTATCGACCGATTCTTTGCTGAGTTTTTCGGCGATGATTATTTCATCTATGCGAAGCAAGGTGTCATCAGCAAACTGCGCAAGATTAATTTGTGCTGGCGCACAGTAGCTACTTGGTCCTATTTCGCAAACTGCCTGGAACTTGTTCTTTATACTATTGTAATGAACAAACTCTTTTTCCAGTATTGAGTGTGGGTTTTTTAGTTCAAGGTTATAAATTTCCGGTCTTTTCTTGGAGGCCATTAGTAGAGCTAAATAAAACCTACATTCCGCAGCAGATTCGCGAACAGTTTTGCTACTTAGGTTTAGATTTCGAGTCTTTGCGACCGAAGCCTGTAATTTTTTGATATTACCAGCTTCAAAGAAATAGCGAGATTTTACTGCTAAAGCTCTGGCTTTTATATCGTTGTTTCCTGGGTCGATCGACTCAGCTAGCTTCGCAGCGTTGAAAGCGCTTTGGCTAGAACCGTAACGTTCCTCGATTTCTAGAGCTCTAAGAGCGTAGGATATTCTTTTTGATTTAGATATTTTTTTGTCTCTAGCCAATGTTTTTAGCTGATAAGAGGCTTGTCCGTGAATCTCTCTACCTACATATAAATTCGCCAGTGTAAGTCTTACTTGGTGAACCGATGGTTGGTTTTTAGATACTTTTATATAGGTTTTGCTGCAATGAATCATTTCGTTCTCAAGCGCGAGGCTCTCACTCCAGTCGCTACATTTTTTCGATGCTCTTTCGACGTATTTTGATGACGGCCTCTTGGTCGTAATACTTATTAATGAACTAATTGAATCACGGTGAAGGCCTTCGCCTTTTTGGGCCAATGCAAGGTAGTAGAGCCCTTCATCGAATCGTTGGTGCCTAGGAAAGCTGGTCGTAAACTCTTGAAATCTTTTTCGAGCTTCAGGGTATTGTTTGGTTTTAAGGAAACCGTGTCCGCCCTCGATCAGCGCTAAAGATAGGAGGTCGTTGGTGGCGAGCCGTTTATTATTGAAGACGAGCCTTATTCCTTTGTTTTTTGCGAGTCGAGCAATTAACTCCAACTTTACCCATTGTTTCTGCACTTGGTAAGTATGTGCGATATAACCCGCAATTTGATATGCAGTTTTAGTAGGATTCTCAGTGTTAAGAAGTGATTCCCACTTAGTAAAAGCTTGCTTACCTCGGCCTATATTAATATCTATTAGTCCGATTTGTGCGACATGTCGCCATTTTTGTTCAGTACTTGTTAGCTTAGCACGTCTTTCGTGAAGATTTTGCAGTGCTAGTCTTTGGGTCTTTTTTGTTTTCGACTGTGCATTCCACTTGATGACGGCGGGCCAAGAAGCGACGATAGATTGATTCTTAATGGCAGAGTTTAAGTAGCTTATTTGCTTTTTATTTGAGCTATCTTGAGCCAGCATTACATAGGTACTGACCGCTTTAGAGTGCTGGCTATTTGCTTCGTATAGTTTAGCTAGCTTTTCTTGATAATACCTAGTCTTTACTGGGACCTCTTTTAGATGCCACAGTAACCTTTTGGTTAGTCCTATGGTTTGTAACTGCTGCTTGCGTGACGCATCTTTTTTTAAGGATTTTGTTAGTTCTTTTTTCTGGAGGCGTTCATAGTAAGAAATAATACTAGCCTTGTTTTTTGAAAGTAATTTAGTGTTGTTTTCTCCTAGAAGATTTTTATTCTTGTACTCCTGGAGCAATGATCTAAGTCTACGCTCGTGAGTTGTTGTGTTAGAGTCGGCATAGTACTGTTTTTGCGACAAGTACGCATACCTTCTATCGGTCAAAGCGCGCTGGGCTTTGCCTGTTAAATTTTTTGATATCCAACGGTACAAGGAAATAGCCTTGCCTTTGTTTCCTTGATTCCATAATTCAAGAGCTTGTCTTTCGACATATGCCTGGTATTTGGTTAAGTCTTTAAATGATTTACGATCGATAGGAGCTTTCGTCCATGAAGCTTCTGGCTCCGCGGCACGAAAAGTTCCTAAGATAAATTTGAAAATGGCTTCCTTATCAGAGTCAGATCGCTTGCTCGTTTTTTTGGCGGCTAGCACTAAGTGCTTTCTATAAACTTTATTGACTGTTCTAGTGGATTTACCTTTGGAGTTTTGGCCGGCATAAAACCTTCCGGCTACAAGTAAGCTAACAATCGCCTTGGTATTGGATTGCTGCGGTGCGTTGTTAATCAACGCTTTTGCAGCTTGCTCTTGTGCCTGTAATGAACCGGTACGTAAAGTCTTGAGGTTATTCAAAAATTCTTGATGTCCGGTTGCCTTCGAGGGGCTTTGGACTGAAGAATTAAGTAGTGGTATTAGTTGGTTAGATGTATTCAAAGGTAGAACAGCCGTTTGAGCCTGTACTGAAATAGGCAGAAACATGGCAATAACCAGTGTCATGGTGGTGAAAGTGGTGCTATACATGAGCTTTTTCAAGGTTAACTTCCTTCTTCGAGTTCTAGGGGGCTCTGAGCTTTTATCTGCAAGAATGATGCAAGGAATTTTACGCTTATAACTAGTTGAAATTACTTATAATAATCTTTTGAGTATGGATTCTGGTTGCCTAGAAGTTCAATAGGTGTCAAAAAATTTGATGCTTACCTATTTTTCATGAAATTACATTTTGTTCGTTTTTTGTTCGTTATTTCTTAGGAGGTTTAAGTTGGCAAAGAAGAAAAAGAAGTTAGGTTTGACGTCGCAGATTGTTATCGCCATGTTTTTGGGAGTGCTAGTCGGGGTTTTTATAAACACCTTACCAGCCGGTGGCTTTTCGCAAGAGTATTTAGTGGATGGCTTATTTACGGTCGTAGGTAAAATTTTCGTTAAGTCTCTAAAGATGCTTGTTGTGCCAATTGTTTTTGTTTCACTTGTTTGCGGTGTTTGCTCTCTAAAGGATATCTCTGCTCTAGGCCGAGTTGGTGGCAGGACTTTAATGTTATACATGCTAACAACTGCCTTAGCTATTGGGTTTGCCATTGCGGTGTCTAGTTTTGTGAACCCCGGTATCGGATTCGACCTACCGACTAACGCAGAATTTTTAGCAAAAGAAGCCCCGCCGTTATCTCAGGTCATTATAAATATCTTTCCTTCGAACCCGTTAGACTCTATGGCTAAAGGTAATATGCTGCAGATTATTGTCTTTGCAATTTTATTCGGCTTAGCTACCGTTATGGTTGGACCTATAGGCAATAAAATTACATCGATTTTTAACGATCTCAATGAAATTTTTATGAAGCTTATCGGTATTTTGATGCTGGTAGCACCCTATGGTGTATTCTGTTTAATTGCTCAGGTTTTTGCCACGCAGGGTTTTTCAGCGATAGCTCCTCTGGCAAAATATTTCTTTGTAGTGATCGGAGCTTTGATTATTCATGCCGGGTTTACTTACCCGCTGTTGCTAACGCTCCTATCTAAACTCAATCCGATTACTTTCTTTAAGAAGGTGAAAGATCCAGTGGTATTTGCCTTCAGTACAGCGAGTAGTAATGCGACGCTTCCAGTTACCTTAGAGACGGTTGAGCATAAGCTTGGTGTAAAGAACTCTATAGCATCTTTTACTATACCTTTGGGCGCCACTATTAATATGGATGGAACCGCTATTATGCAGGGCTGTGCAACGGTTTTTATATCGCAAGCCTATAATATTCAATTAGGTCTGACCGAATATTTAACCGTTATTGTTACAGCAACCTTGGCATCTATTGGAACAGCCGGTGTACCCGGTGTAGGCTTGATCACACTTGCTATGGTCTTGCGTCAAGTAGGTCTGCCAGTTGAAGGGATTGCATTAATTATTGGAGTTGATCGTATCCTAGATATGTGTCGCACCGCTGTTAATATTGTCGGGGACACTATGGTTACCTGCGTAGTTGCTAAACGAGAAGGTCAGATTGATCAGAAAGTTTATGACGATCTATCGCTTTAAAATACGGTGTCTAGACTAGGTTTTATTAAATAGAGAAGAAGACTTGAAGGCGATCTGATAAAAGTTATCGGATCGTTGGTCGAGGTTAATAGTTTTATTCAGTAGAATCTAATTCGCTGGCGATCCATGCTCCCCAATCTAACTTTGGGAAAACTGCAGCCTCTAGCTGATAGACGGTATTTTTCTGGCCACTTTTTTTTACGAGTTTGATGACACTCCACGATGTTTCGTTATCGATCAATCGCGCGCTCACCATACCAGGTTTTAATGGGGTAAGGATATCCTTCACCCATCGGTCGACTTCGGCAGTTTCGCTGGGACGTGACCGTGCCATTTTATCCATCCATTTTTTCTGTTCTGCTTTTGTTTGGTCCACAACATTCTGCGTAGGTTCTTTCTCTTTAGGATCACCCCACTGAACGCCATCTTCATAGGAGACTTTAAGAGGGATAATTTTCGCCTCAGTTTTTTTAGCACTTTCTACAAATGAGGTCCCATCACTTAAAACTTGCTGATGAAATGATTGAACTCGTTCGAATGGTTCTTTCTGAATAATTTTGCTTTTCACAAATAAGTCATAATATAGGGATCTTTCAACATACACCGGCAATACAAAGACTCGTAAGTAGGCGTTGTGGTCCCCTTGAAACATATCTTTTATTTTTTTTAACCATTCAGGACGTTGAGTGTTTTCTTCGATACGTTCAGCTTCTTTTTCTAATATTTCATGAGTCACTGGCTGGCCGTATTTTTTCATAATAGCCGCCATCTTGAAATATTTCGTCAGCTGCATCTCGCCATAAGATGATTTGTTGCCGGGATTGTATAAGTTAATAATCTGATCACGCTGAGAAATACTTTTGGATGAAATTTCGTATTCACCAACGGTCGAAATAATGTTTCGACTATTTTTATTAAAATACAAAAAAAATCCGGTTCCGATTACGGTCAAGACCATTAAAGGTATAAGCATCTTCCATGAATTCATTGTTTAGCACCCCAGTAAACTATATCATTAAATTTAAGGGGTATACACACCGCCGGACTGAATCGCGACTGCACCAGTAGTATTACCTCCCCAAATGATCATACTTGAACCAGTCCATACACTCTGGTGCCAATAACGGATATCCGGAACGTCGGTGGTCGACACAGCAGTCCACGAATTAGCAACTGGATCATACAAACCACCAGTATTCAAAATAGCAGATGCGTTACCACCTCCCCAAACAATCATTTTAGAGCCCGACCATACGGCAGTCTGGTAGTACCGGGCGTCAGGTGCATCAGTCGTAGTAGTCGCAGTCCAAGAGTCTGCAACTGGATCGTATTGTCCACCAGTATCGAATGTAGTAGGACCCGTATTCTCGCTGCCACCCCAGATGATCATCTTTGAACCAGTCCATATCGCTATATGAGATGTCCGCGCACTCGGCGCACCGGTAGTGGTGGTAGCACTCCATGAATCTGCAACTGGATCATAGATACCACCAGTTTGTTTTTCGGTAGACGTCACAGAATCAACTCCACCCCAAACAATCATTTTGGAACCCGTCCATATTGCTACATGGGCACCCCTAACTGCAGGAGCACCCGTTGAGGTTGTATCGCTCCATGAGTTTGTAGTTGGGTCATAAATACCGCCACTATTTAAAGCAGCACCCGTATTATCATTGCCAGCCCAGATGATCATCTTTGAACCAGTCCATACTGTCGTGTGACTATACCTAGCCACCGGGGCACCGGTTGTTGTTGTCGCATTCCAAGAGTCAGAAATCGGATCATATTGCGCACCTGTTTGGTAATAATTTGAACCACCGCCCCAACCGCCCCAAACAATCACTTTAGAGCCGGTCCATACCATTGAATGCACAAACCTTCCAGAAGGAGCGCCAGTAGTAGTTGTCGCAGTCCACGAGTCCGTAACCGGATCATACTGACCACCTGTATTAAAGTAACTGCCAGCACGACCACCCCAAACAACCATCTTTGAGCCAGTCCATACAGCTTCAAATCTCTCTCTCGCGGAAGGAGCGCTAGCCGTAGTCGTTGCGCTCCACGAGTCAGGTGTAGCGGTACTATAAAGGCTATAAATACCTCCAGATGCCAACGCAGAACCTGCAATGCTGTCTTTACCTCCCCAAATAATCATATTAGATCCTGTCCACACAGCGGAGTGATATATACGTTGAGAAGCTGCACTAGTAGTATTTAATGCGGTCCATGAATTAGTCGTGGGATCGTACTGACCACCTGTTTGAACCGTATCCGATGAACCATATCCACCCCAAACAACCATCTTAGCACCAGTCCAAATCGCAGTGTGAGAATCGCGCGCGGTAGCAGCTCCGGTCGTTGTCGTCGCAGTCCACGAGTCGGCCACAGGGTCGTATAGCCCACCGGTGTTTAGACCACTTCCGGAGTTAACTCCGCCTCCCCAAATAACCATTTTAGAACCGGTCCAAATCGCCGAATGGTAAATACGCGCGCTGGGTGCGCTCGTAGTAGTGGTGGCACTCCAAGAATTCGCAGTGGGGTTATATTGACCGCCGCTTTGAACCTTGCTGCCGCCGCTATTAATGCCACCCCAGACAATCATCTTCGACCCCGTCCAAACAGCCGAGTGAAAGTACCGTGCTACTGGAGCAGTTGTAGGATCAGTTGAAGCCCAAGAGTCTGCCGCTGGGTCATAGATACCGCCAGAATTAGTTGCACCGCTACCATTCTCACCACCCCAGGTAACCATTTTTGAGCCGGTCCACACTGCAGTATGAAAATGGACTCCTATTGGTGCACTTGTCGTGGTTGTTGCTGACCAAGAGTCGGCAATCGGATCGTATTGACCACCGGTTTGAAAGTAAACAGCGCCATTGTAGCCACCCCAAACAATCATTTTAGAGCCAGTCCAAATAGCCGTATGCCTAATACGAGCATCGGGAGCACCAGTCGTGGTCATTGTCGACCAGGAGTCTGCGACCGGGTCATATTGAACACCCGTGTCTAGATCAACACCGTCATTGCCACCCCAAATAATCATTTTTGAACCGGTCCATACAGTTTTATGGTCATAGCGTCCATCAGGTGCGCCGCCCCCTGTTGTCGCTGTCCAAGAGTCGGTGACAACGGCTGTATAAGTAAACCCGCTACTCAAGGTATCGTTGTTAGTATTGGTATTTGTGACGACAACATCGACAGCTCCTGCCGATCCGGCTGGAGTGGCACATGTGATGCTCGTTGCTGATGCCACATTTGGCGAAGTACAGGTGTTGCCATCTATTGTAACAGTGGCGCCAGTTAAAAACCCGGTACCCGTAATAGTGACAGAAGTAGAGCCCGCAGTTGATCCACTCGTTGGTGAAATTGAAGTTATGTTAGGGGTTCCACTTGAGTAAGTAAACCCGCTTATTGATGTTACTGATTGAGTATCGGTATTGGTCACGACCACATTTTTGGCCCCTGCAGCACCTGCTGGAGTGGTACAAGTAATGCTGGTTGCTGATGCTACGTTTGGCGATGTACAAGCATTACCATCTACTGTAACTGTTGCTCCGGTTATAAACCCAGTACCAGTGATTGTTATTGCAGTCGAACCTGCAGTCGTTCCAAAACTGGGGGAGATACTGCTAATGGTTGGTGCGGGATTGGTATAGGTAAAACCACCTGTCGATGTTACATTTTGAGTATCGGTATTAGTTACGATCATATTTTTCGCACCAGCAGTGCCAGCTGGAGTGTCACAGGTAATGCTTGTAGCAGAAACTACAGTTAAAGAAGTACATGAGCTACCACCCACCGTCGCGGTTGCACCAGCTAAAAAACCTGTACCCGTGATCGTAATCGAAGTAGATCCCGCGGTCGTGCCTGTGTTCGGTGTGATACCACTAATGGTCGGAGCTGGATTGGTATAGGTAAAACCACCTGTCGATGTTACATTTTGAGTATCGGTATTAGTTACGATCATATTTTTCGCACCAGCAGTGCCAGCTGGAGTGTCACAGGTAATGCTTGTAGCAGAAACCACAGTTAAAGAAGTACACGAGCTACCACTCACCGTCGCGGTTGCACCAGCTAAAAATCCTGTACCCGTGATCGTAATCGAAGTAGATCCCGCGGTCGTACCCGTATTCGGTGCGATGCCACTAATAGTCGGAGCCGGATTAGGACTCGTGTAAGTGTATGTGCTAGTAGAAGTTACTGACTGAGCGTCGGAGTTCGTGACTATTATATCTTTTGCACCCACAGTACCAGCTGGAGTGTCACAGGTAATGCTTGTCGATGATACGACATTCGGTGATGTACAAGTGTTTCCGTCAACTGTAACTGTTGCACCAGCTAAAAAACCACTACCGGTGATCGTGATGGAAGTAGATCCCGCAGTTGTGCCGCTACTTGGAGAAATACTACTAATAGTGGGAGCAGCATTATCCTCTGACGCAGGTGACTCCTCAGCTTGCACCTCATAACTTTCAGGAGGGGTACCAGCAATGATGCTAATGGACGCACTGCCACTAGATCCTTCGAGGTACTCCTTTGGCAAAGTAAATACTATTTCTAAATTATCATCTGATAAATTGGTTATATGAATTGCAATTTTCTTGTCTTCGTTACCGCCGGAAATCAAAATATAGATTTTATCTCGTTGTTCTTCGCTGTATGAGTTCCAAGTTTCTTCAGATAAAGGAAAACTAACTTCAAGATCTTTTTTCAAACTTCCTAAAGGAAGAGTATTTTCATTGGAATCTGAAATCCCGACATTGAAGCTATCAATGATGCTTGCACCGCTATCAATGATGCTAGAGTCAATCGAAGTCAGTTCATTTGGAGTCATGTTTAAAACAGACCCAGCATAATCAGAAGTTAATGAGTCTTTTGGAAGAGTGACCTTAGTGCCGTTACTTGCAGCTACTACGGTCTGTTCAGAAACTTCGGAAATCGAAGCTTCACCGCTACTAGATTTTCCAGCCACTCTGTTTGTTACACCAGCTTCACAACCGATTGTTGTTAAAAGCGTAAGTATAGAAAATAGTCGTACCATAAGAACTCCTGTATAGAAGTTATCGGCTCGTTCTGGGGTCGAGTTGCGTCAGCGTAACTGTTACCGAAGGTCACAATAGGCAGGTAAATCAAGGCACTATATGTAAGGAGTTGGATAACGGCCTGAAAAGCGAGATAATTTTGGGAAATCACAACAAA
>Ga0222674_1000372_pt1 | contig 17470 bp, 14 predicted proteins | sample AntAcemetagen866_FD_179804 | JGI IMG/M metagenome (GOLD analysis project Ga0222674, IMG submission 179804) | Saline water microbial communities from Ace Lake, Antarctica - #866 | ecosystem: Environmental > Aquatic > Non-marine Saline and Alkaline > Saline | place: Antarctica: Ace Lake...
TGAAGTTCACATAGGAAGCTCCCCTCGGCAAGCTATTAGATTAGCATTCTGTAAAATCAGGTATTTTTATTAAGATATATCTGAAGAACCAGAGGAGGTAAGGAGAACTATCTCGGCAATTAAGTCAGGACTTATCCCGAGCATTAGTCCTTAACTCCTTTGGGTTCTCGAACTGTTTAGAATGCTAAGCTTTAAGGCTTAATAATAGCGTTAGTTGCGAGCCCTTACTGGTCCTTTCAGAATTTATTAACTCTAATCTAAGTTATGGAAAATCTGTTTATCGGAGTAGACATTTCAAAAGACACTTTTGATGTTTGCATCATCAATCAAGACCATCAAATTATTAGAAAGGATTTAGTTTTTGACAACTCTTCTAAAGGGATCAAAGTCTTCTTTTCTGAAATAGGATTACTAAAGGTCGAAGGACATTGGGTTTGTATGGAAGACACTGGGCATTATGGGGCTCTTTTAATTTCTAAACTTCTTGCCGCTGGTGTACCTACATCGGTTGTAAACCCACTTGAAATCAAGAGGTCATCTGGAATTACTAGAGGGAAGTCGGATCCAATTGATGCTTTTCGAATTGCTAGTTATGCCGCCACCTTTAAGCATAAGCTGGAAGAATACATTCTACCAAGTCAAGAGCTTCAAAAACTCAAAGCGATGATGTCGCAACGGGAGCTTATGATTAAAATGTCCGTACAGGCAAAAAACAACTTGAAATCACAACTTGTGCTGCAACAAAGCGTCAATATAAGAGAACTACTTAAAATTTCTAAAAAGACGATTGTTGATCTAGAAAGTAATATTAAAAAGCTTGATAAAGCTATGCAGGAGCTATTAAATAGCCAGGAAAACTTGAAAGAAAGCTATGATAAGATAACAAAAGTGATTGGTGTTGGTCCAATCACAGCGATCAAATGCATCGTTGAAACTAGGAACTTCACCAAGTTCACATCTCCGAGAAAATTCAGCTGTCATTGCGGTGTAGCTCCATTTTCTTATCAATCAGGGACAAGCGTTAAGGGAAGGTCTAAGACAAGTAAACTACGTGATAAGGCTCTAAAAAGCGTATTGTTTAATGCTGCGGCAACAGCAATTAATCACGATCCGCAACTAAAAATCTATTACAAAAGAAAAGTAGATGAGGGGAAGCACAAGCTCTCTGTGATAAATGCTGTAGCGAACAAAATAATATTAAGAATATTTGCTGTTGCAATGAGAGATGAACCATTTGTGAAATTTATGCAATAAAAGCTTGTTTTAATCTTAGAATGCTCGGGGACCGGGTTCATTTTTTTAAAGAAGGGCGACGCAGTCGCCCTTCTACACTCCCAGATCATCAGGTTCCTGAGCTTGCCGAAGGATGGTTCCTGAGTTCGTCGAAGGGTGGCACTACCTTTTTGGAGATGCAAAAAGGTAGAAAAGAAAGATTGGGCATCGTGGATTTAATACTCCAGCACAGTGAAATCAGGAGTCTTTAATATTTCAAATTTAACATTTGGATTTATGCGATCCATAGGATTATTGTTTACATTCAATCTAATTCAGTGACCACAAATCTTATGGTAAAGCAGCTTTTCTCGCTTTTTATATTTTGTTGTGCTATCAGCACATCTTTTGCTCAAAATTTGGTGCCAAATCCGAGTTTTGAGGATTATAGTTCTGACTGCCCTGTTAATTTCCACGAGTTACCTTCGTTTTGGGAGGCGTGGAGGGAATCACCTAACTCGTTCAGTAGTTGTGGTATTCCGACAAACTTAATTGATTCGCTCGGCTGGGTGCCTCGGAACGGTTTTGGTTTTCAAGAAGCTTATTCTGGAGATTCCTATTGTGGATTCCTTGCATGCCCAAGTCCTTCACAAGTAACTGAAAATAATTTTAGGGAATATTTAGGTTGTGAATTGGAAGAACAACTTGTGATTGGGGAGTCATATCATTTGTCTTTTGTAGTGAGCTTGGGTTTATCAGGGTTCTATTATAATACTACCTATGCTTCAAATAGAATTGGGGCTAACCTTGGTTTTCAAGGATATGAATGGTTGGATAACCCGATGCAGATTCCCAATTACGCTCAGGTGTTCACGAATGAGGTTATTACAGATTCCATAAACTGGGTGGAAATTTCCGGAGATTTTATTGCAGATCAAGCATATACACACTTGGCGTTAGGCGTGTTTTTTGACTTTGATTCACTTGAAATCATGCAGATGTCATCTGATGTATCAAGTCTAGGCTCGTATTATTTCGTTGATGCAGTTTGTCTTAGGAAGAGCGATGGTGATTGTGGTTTATTTCAATCCGTTGAACAACAAAAGAATGAATTTCAGTTCTATCCTAATCCTGTCAGTTCAGAATTCAAATTGAAAAGTTCTCAATCTGGTGAATTTCGATTGTTCAACTCTAAAGGGAAAGAATGTCTCTCAGGATTGGTTAGTAACAATGAGCTTCTGCAAGTAGACGTGAATCACCTAGCGTCAGGTATCTATTATTTAATAATTCAAGCAGAATCAAAAATACGGCGAGAAAAGCTTGTGATTGCCAGAGAGTAACACAAGTGTTATGAGAACAACATGTAGAATTACATTTTTAGTGTCACGGTTTTTTTTATTATGTTTAGAACCCGACAAAATCTCAAATAGCACCATCATTTACACTTGCGGAAAATACCTATTTTTCTAGGTATAAATACCCTATTTGAACCAAATCTTTCAAATTTAACATTTAGAGAAACAGAACTAATAGTAATATTGTGTACATTCAATAAAATTCAACTACCTAGAATTAATCTAAAGAAAAAAGCCCCACGAAATATCGCAGGGCCCTCTATAATAAACCCCTAACCACGAAGAAAGGAGGCTACTATGTAACAGCAAAGATACAAATGATGTTTCATTTAATTGAATAAATGATAACACTCCCCACGCCTGAGGGACAGAAGGCATTTGAAAAACTATTAATCAAATCTTATGGTAAAGCAGCTTTTCTCGCTTTTTATATTTTGTTGTGCTATCAGCACATCTTTTGCTCAAAATTTGGTGCCAAATCCGAGTTTTGAGGATTATGGTTCTGACTGCCCTGTTAATTTGAATGATTTGCCTTTGTATTGGGAAGCATGGAGATCTTCTCCTGATTGCTTTAACACCTGCGTTACTCCTCAGAACTTAGGTGATTCATTGGGCTGGGCACCTTGGAATGGCTTTGGCTATCAAGAGCCTTTTTCCGGTGCTTCTTACTGTGGGTTTTCAGCGTTCAGCCCTAGTCCTTCAGAAGTCACTGATAATGATTATAGAGAATTTTTGGGTTGTGAACTTATCACTCCGCTTGAGATTGGAGAAACTTATCAATTCTCTTGTGTCATTAGTTTGGGATTTGCAGGGTCTTATGCGAATTTGACTTATGCTTCAAATAGAATTGGTACACATCTTGGTTTTGAAGCATATGAATGGTTGGACAACCCAATGCCAATTCCGAATTATGCTCAGGTTTATACTAATGAAGTGATTACAGATACCATAGGTTGGACTGAAATTTCAGGAGAATTCATTGCAGATCAGGCTTATACACATTTAGCTTTGGGTGTTTTTTATGACTTTGATTCATTAGAAATTTTACAGATGTCGCCTGGTCCTAGCTTGGGTTCATACTATTTCGTAGACGAAGTATGTTTGAATAAAGCTGGTGAAGGATGCGGTGTTGCTCAATCAATTCAGAACACTGAAGATGATTTTCAATACTACCCGAATCCTGTGAATTCAGAATTCAAATTGAAAAGTTCTCAATCAGTTGAATTTCGATTATTCAACTCTAAAGGGAAAGAATGTCTCTCAGGATTGGTTAGTAACAATGAGCTTCTGCAAGTAGATGTGAATCACCTAGCGCCAGGGATCTATTATTTAATAATTCAAGCAGAATCAAAAATACGGCGAGAAAAGCTTGTGATTGCCAGAGAGTAACACAAGCATTATGAAAATCATAAATAGAATTATTCAACTATGTATATTAATTGGAATACCCTTGACCTCCTCATCTCAATGGCAAGACTTTGGAAATAACCTGATTTTAAGTGAATGGCTTGGTGCCGATGGAGCAAGTACAATCCCTGTGAGCTTCGAACACCAGGCAAACAGTGCCATTTCACGCTTTGAATGGTCCACTACTAACGGCACCCTTCAAGAGCGAATGCGTTTGACTCAATTGGGCTTCTTGGGCTTAAATACAGTTAGTCCACTTTCCATGTTTCATATGGTGGATGGAGGAATGACTGTAAGCGGAACCACTGGTGCAAATCCAAATTTAGGAGCAGGAACAAGAATGATGTGGATCCCGAGCTTAGCTGCATTTCGTGCAGGAACTATTAGTGGAACTCAATGGAATGACCCTAATGTAGGGATTGGTTCAATGGCGTTAGGTCGTAACGTGCAAGCTTCTGGAATTGACGCATTAGCTTTGGGAACGCTCAATAACTCAATAGGTCAAAGCTCTTTCACATTAGGTTCTCAAAATATAACTGATAATATAGGATGCGGAGCAATTGGTAATGATGTGCATACTATTGGTTCTTATTCGATAGCTCTTGGAAGACACATCAAATTTACAGCTGAAGGAAGTATTACGATTGGAACTGGATCAAATTTACCCGTGGTGGATTTAGTCAATCCATTTCCAAATAGTTTTCTTATTGGTATGAATAGTAATATACCTACCTTCTTTATTAGTCCATCAGCAGGAAGTGGCACTTTTGGTCGTGTTGGCATCGGTAATATAACTACCCCAACACACCTATAAGATGTTAATGGAAATGGGAGATTTAGAGCTCTTTCTGATTCCATTCCAGATGTTTTAATTACTGGTGTTGAACAAGATGCCGCGGGTGATTATGAACTTAATTACCTAGCATTTTCAGGAAATGCTACCGATGTTTTAGCAGGTGACGGTTCTTGGACGGATGTTTCAGACATTAATTGTGACTGGAATGTAGTTGGTGGTGGTAACAACCTTGCCATGGGTTATACAAGTGCATGTGCAGAAGGAAATGTTGGAATTGGCACAGCTAGTCCAAATTCAAGATTATTCGTGGGAAATAGTCCGACAACCACTAGTGTAACATCAAATGTTAGAACTAATATTGTTGCTGGAGAGAGTTTAATTGGTCAAATTGGATTTAGATCTTCTACAGTTGGAGGTAGAGTTTATAACATCGCAATCGAAGGCACAGCTCGTGCAAATTTTAATGCCTCAGAAACTAGTGGGAATGAGCCAACTATCGGTGTCCGAGGAATAGCGACAATTCCTTTCGATTCATTCAACACAACCTGCGGATATACGGCTATAGGTGTATATGGTGAAGCCTCAGGTCATCCGGGTTGCAATGGTGTTTTAGCTGGTTACTTTGCAGGAAATGTGGTTGTCGGCCAACCCGCAATCAACCTGTCAGATTCAGAAATTAAAGACAACATCACTGAGCTTGAAGGTTCTTTAGAATCTATTATGCGTTTAAGTCCTAAAAGCTACACCATTCGCGAAGATATTATACCTTCTGTTGATACTCAAAGACTCAATTTTGGACTAATTGCTCAAGAAGTGGAGGAGGTATTTCCTGATATGGTAGCCGAAGTTCCCGCTCCATTTAAATCTGATGAAGAAGGTAATTTACTTCCTTCCGACCAAATGTACAAAGGTGTTCGCTACACTGAGTTAATTCCAGTGCTCATAGGCGCTGTGCAAGAACAACAAGAATTAATAGAAGGTCAACAATCACAAATTGACGCTCTTGGAGCTGCACTTGCAGCTTGTTGTGAAGCAGCTCCTGAACAACGTTCTGGATCGATGGAAGATGATATTCGTCTTGAATCAGTTCCTAGTCTTCATAAAATGGATCAGAATGCTCCGAATCCATTCACTGACTACACAAGTTTGCAGTTTGATATGGGTAGCGATGCTCATGCAAGAGTGTGTATTTACAGCAGCAACGGACAATTGATTGATTGCCTAGTCGACGAAATGAAAAATCAAGGCAAGCACCGTGTAAATTGGGATACTTCTAATCTCGCTCCTGGTATTTACTTCTTCTCTTTAGAGGTAGATGGTTTTGAACAAGTAAGAAGAGCTGTAAAATTGTAATCTTTTTTCAAAAGAAAGGTAGATCAATAGCTAAAGGATTAATTACAGCCTTGGCGAGCATTGCTAGCCAAGGCTGTTTTTTTCTGCGGTTCAGGGACAATCCAGATTGAAAAATGATTCACACCCGACGTCCGATAGTTGTCAATTTCTAATTCGATTAACGCTGATTACGGCTAGTTTTGTACTTACTATATAAATCACACTGTGTTGTAGTGGGAAGTCCTTGATTCCCAATCTTTCTTTTCCATCCTTTTTGCTTGGACAAAAAGGTGGAGCCAAAAAGTCCACCAACGAAACCAAATACTCATTTTCTTTTCGCACAAAAGGCTTCCCTTACTTGCTTAGAAAATGAGTATTTCGCACTTCCGTTGGATCGTCTGCGCGCAGGTGATTTTCGGTTAACTTTGAAATTCTAGGATGCACTTGAATTACAAGTTTCACAATCCAGATTGAAAAGATGATTCGCAACCAGCGTTTTCTAAAACCTAACATGTGTTTCCGAACTCAGCTATCTCGTCCTTGTTTAAATTTCCCGCGAGAAATTCCAGTCGAATTCTACGATCAATCCGTTCGATTGAAATGAATGTCACAAAATTTTCAGCCTTAGAATCATGTCACAAAATTCCTGTCACATTTTAAATGTGACACAAAAAATGTGACAACTGGATGTCACAAAAAATCAGTCACGAATATTTTGTGACAAAAATTCTGTGTCAGAAAAAATTAGCTAAAGAATTTAGAACGGGAATCTAAAAGCAATCCTCAATCAAAATCTCGATTGTAAAAAACCAAATTGCCTCCCTTAATCTCGCAGCTGAAATTGTAATTTGAAAAGGCATTGAAAACGGCTTGAGAACATCCTTCCTTCATTCTGTCGTGTAACTCAACTATCACGCAGCTGCAGTTCGGAAGCCAAGACTCAAAGCCTTGTGCAAAGACTTCTTTCTCACTTCCCTCAATGTCGATTTTTAGAATATCAATCTTACCTGAAGGGAATCGTTGAATCAAACTTGAAATTGAAAATGCTTTCGTGGAATTGGGGTCTGTCTCAGCGCATTCTTTGACTACAAATCCGCGGTTTCCGAATCCGGCATCGACAACTTGAATAAAAGCATCCTTGTCCCAAACGGCTGCTTGGAGTATTTCAATTTTAGGATAGAAGGAGCTGTTGTGTTGAAGCAGTTTGAAATTCTCCGCTTCAGGTTCTAAGGCTACAATTGAAGCCGACGGAAATCGATTCGCAAAGGCAAGACTGGTGCATCCAATATTGGCTCCTGCATCAATAATGGCAAGGGGAGCAGGCCATTCCTTCGGCCAATCGATGTTATACACTTGCTGGAGAAATATTTCATCGACAGAGTAAGTGTCAATGGTTCCGGGACGGATTTTTAATTTCTGCTGAAGTCCAGGGATGGAGAGTTGCGATGCATTAAAAATCTTCAATTGAAAAGCGAGAATGCTCCCTTTCCACCAGCCGTAAATTCGTATGCATTTTAATAATGTCTCCATGCGACAGCCAAGTTAAGTAGAGCAATTGAATTCAGGCGAAATCAATGCGAAAAATGAAGCTCTTTTAAGATTTCTATGGTGAACTCTTTCCTGATTTCTCCTCCTTTTAAGTGGTGTGGATCACGGAAAAACTCCTCTTCATAACGATCATGAAAATCTAGAATTTTGAAATTCACCCCGCTTTTTTGAAGCATTGAATCGCAGCTGGTGTAATATGCTTCAGGTTCAAAACAAGTCGATTGAGACCAGTAATAATGGGGAGTAACGGGGAATCGAACCAGTGCTAGTACTATAGAATTTTCTTTGCAAAGCTGGAGCAAAGCCTCGAAAAAATGAATTCCACATGGACTGAATTGAGCCTTGAGGCAGGTGTCTGAAAGTTGCCGAAGTGGAGGGATTTCGTCGAGCTTTTTAATTTCAGTGGACTTCCTCATGAGCTGAGTAGAATCTTTCTTTGCGAAGAAATAATCATAAACCTCCACCTCTCCATCCATATAAGGGAAGATGCCCGAAACAATCCGGTGACTGTAAAATTCGAATTTTTTGGAAGCAAATGGAGCAAGCTCCCTACTTGATTCATACTTGTTCCAATACCACTGATGAGCTTGGTTTTTAAGTGCGAGCTGATGCATCATTCCTAAATCAAAACTCAATAGTAGAGTGTCAGGACGACTTGATTGGACTTCTAAAATATGCTTGAGCTTGAAGTAGCTTTGGTGGATTTCTTCACCGTAACTCGCAATAACATGACTGTTCTCCCAATACTCCGTTTGCACCGAAAGGGCATGAGAATTTCCAGCAATCAAATTGTAGTTTTTCGCAGGCAATGAAAGCATTTCGCGATCACATTTCATCAGTTGACTTTCGTGCATGACTCGTTTGTATCCCCAGGAAAGAAGAACATGAATCACCAGTACGGCGAGCAACAGAATCGATATTTTTAGTTTCCTACTCATCAAAACTGAAAATAAATAAAGGCCTTAGAATTATCGATTCCGAATAAGATTATTCCGAATAGAACGAGAATTAAATAGATCAACTTCAATACAAAAGGCTTGGGTACTTTGTACAATGCTTCCTTCAAATACAGTGATGCGATGAGCAATGCCGACAGCACAAAATTCAACTCGCTGATGCCCGTTTTTACTATTTCTGAATAGAGCAGATTGAGTTTAAAATCAGGACTGAAAATGGTCGATATGATTATCCACGCCTCATCCAAATTATTTGCCCGGAAGAAAATCCACGCGAATTGAACGAGTAGAAATGTGAGAAGAATTTTAAAGAAAGAAGGCAGTTTTACTTGGGGAAGGAAGCGTTCAGCAAGCAAGTAGAATCCGTGTAAAGCTCCCCAGATAATGAAGGTCCAATTGGCGCCATGCCACAATCCGCTGAGTACAAATGTGATCATGATATTGAGCACCCACCTCATTTTCAGCACACGATTTCCACCCAATGGGATGTAGAGATAATCTCTGAACCATCTGCTCAAAGAGATATGCCAACGCTTCCAGAATTCTGAAATGCTCTTGGAGAAATAGGGGCGGTCGAAATTCTTGATCAGATCGATATTGAACATTTTTGACAGTCCAATTGCCATGTCAGTATAGCCCGAAAAGTCGCAGTAAATCTGTATGCCGAAAAAGAAGGATGCCAATGCAAAACTCGCTCCGTGATAGTGTTCTGTGTTGTTGAAAATAGGATCAACGAACAATGCCAGTCGATCTGCAATAACCACTTTTTTGAAGAGTCCCCAGAGTATCAATTGGGCACCAAAAAACACGTTCTCAGCTTTTAATTGAAATGAGTTTTTGAATTGATGGAGGATGTGTCCAGCTCGTTCAATTGGACCTGCCACAAGCTGTGGGAAATAGGCCACGTACAAGGCAAAATACCCCAAATGCTTCTCGGCGGGAATCCTTCTGTGGTAAACATCTACACTATAAGACATGGTTTGAAAAGTGTAGAACGATATACCAACAGGTAAGATGACATTGAGGTAAATGTTGTTCTTAATTTCTAGGACTGACTCGATACTATCAATAAAGAAATTGAAGTATTTAAAGGTGATAAGAATTCCTAAATTGGAAATAATGCTCAAGTACAAATAGCGTTTTCGAACGGTATCATCAGGGCTGTTCGCCATGCCCCTTCCACATAAAAAATCAATTATGGTAGATGCAAGAATGAGAATGATGTATTCCCATTTCCAGGCCATGTAGAAGAAATAACTCGCCCCAAGGAGTATGAGCCACCGCCATTTGCCGCCAATGGCAAACAGGACGAATACCGCCAGGAAAAAGACTAGAAACTCGATGGAGTTGAAGAGCATAGTTAAATTCTGCTATGCAAGATAAGAAGTGGGAGGGAGCTTGGGGAAAAGAAATTTAAAATCTTCAGTTCAAAGCTATTTCTCAGCTGTGATAAAGAGATAATCTCCACCTTCATTTTTATAGGAATCAATGACGTCATTAATCTTTCTAGATGAAATATCGCGCTTCAGATTTTCCAATCCATGTCTTACTTCTGAGGCATTCGACAAGCTCGAAAAGGAGGAAATTCCCTTCCGCACTTCGGCGTTTAAATACAAACTCGGATTGTGTTTTCCTGCGTATAGAAATTGATCTTGTAGTCCTTCGTGAATGGAGTATGGAATCGATTTAAACTTGCCAAACCCCGCCTTTGTGATGGCCAGATTCACACTTTCTAAAGCGGGCATCTGTGACGAAGATGCTTCCATCATTTTCGGGAAATAGTGATTGAGCCAATAGCCTTTCATTTGCATTGGAGATGATGTGAAAAGGACTATTCTGCCTGCAGGCTTCAATATTCGATAAAGTTCTTGAAAAGCCTTTTCTAAATCGCTCCAATGGTGAATGGTTAAGCTGCCAACAATTCCCTCAACTTCTTCGTTTTTAAGACCAGTATTTTCTGCGGTCCCAATTCTCCAATCTATCTGCTGATTTAACTTTTTCGCCTTATCAAGCATCACCTCAGACGGATCAATCCCAATGAGATTTACACCTTTTTCTTGGAGCTTGTTGCTGTAATTTCCGGTGCCGCAACCGATGTCTAAATAGACGCCATCATTACCTGGATTGAGGAATTCGAAAAGCAATTGGGCAAGACGATCGTCAGCTTTTCGAGTGTCGTTGTATTTAACTCCAATGCTGTCGTATTTTGCCTTCATGAAATCTGTTTTAACTTGAGGAAGCATTTGATCTCCGCTTCATTTCCTTTTGAATCAATTTAAGCTCGCGACTGGTTTGACCTTCTACCGAGGTGTTTTCTTCCGCCCTTCGGATAAGGTAGGGAATTACTTCGCGAATTGGACCGTAAGGAACATATTTGGCGACGTTGTAACCGGCATCACTGAGGTTAAAACTGATGTGATCACTCATTCCAAACAATTGGGCAAAATACACCCGTTTATCCGTTTTATCGATTCCATTTTTCTCCATCAAATCGACCAGTTGAAGAGCACTTTCTTCGTTGTGGCTTCCCGCACAAATGGAGATTGATTCAATATTCGCACAGCAGAATTCCAGAGCTAGATTGAAGTCCCGATCGCTTGCTGCTTTGTTTACTTGAATCGGAGATGGATATCCATTTTCCTCAGCGCGGTCTCTTTCTTTTTCCATGTAGGCTCCTCGTACCAGTTTATAGCCCAATTGGTAGCCCTTAGATTTAGCGGTCTCAAGCGATTTTTTCAGGTATTCTAATCGATCGTGGCGGTACATCTGCAAGGTATTGTAGATGAAAACACCTGATGTGTTGTATTTCTCCATCATCGAATTTGCAAGCTCATCAATCGCATCTTGATACCAGCTTTCTTCGGCATCTATAAATAGAGGAGTTTGTGCATCGTGAGCACTTTTGCAAAGCGCATCCACCCGACTTACCACATCCTTCCACTCTCTTTTTTCAGACTCAGTCAAGGCTTTCTGAGCATTCACTTTTTCCAATAATTTCAAGCGAGAAATTCCACTGATTTTAAATACACAAAAAGGAATAAATGCATTCCCCGAAGCGGTTGAAATGGTGCGATGCAATTCAGCCGCTGTAAATTCAAAATCTTCTTCGTTCTCTTTTCCTTCGACAGAATAATCTAGAATGGTTCCGACGTTGTATTCGTCAAGAACCTTCGTTGTTTGAGCACATTCTGCGATGGTTTCTCCTCCGCAGAACTGTTCGAATATGTTCCAACGCAAAGCCCATCCGATGGGAATATGCAGCTTTAAAGCCAAGTTGACTTTAAACTTGCCAATTTTAACCAAGATAGGATTTCCTACTAGCTTAAATAGCCAGTAGGCTTTGCGCAGTGAGGCTTTGGTTTTATGACGAAATGCGGTTTCAGTATTCTCGAAAGAAATCATAGGGCAGAATAGAGAACAAATTTGTTAAAAATTCCGGCTTATGTTACTCTTCAATGAATAATTCGGGAAAATACTTTTGCCCCTTTCTTTAATTTCAAGCCCGAACTTTAGCGGTTGATTTCCTGTTTGTAAAGGAAACCGCTGTTTGAGTTTATATTCAAGTGCAGTTTGCCTAACTTCGTGAACCCTAAACAAAAAGGACTATGTCGATTCAAAAAAACTACATCAACGATAATAAAGATAGATTTCTCAATGAATTAGTTGAGTTATTGAAAATTCCTTCTGTTAGCGCCGATCCAGCCTATTCGAAAGATGTCCACAGAACTGCTGAAGTGGTTAAGGATCACTTGGTTAACGCTGGCGCTGATAAGGTTGAAATTTGTCCAACAGCCGGCTATCCTATTGTTTATGGTGAGAAAATAATTGACCCGAATGCACCGACCGTACTCGTTTATGGCCACTATGATGTGCAGCCCGCTGATCCAATCGACTTGTGGGATTCACCTCCCTTTGAACCGGTAATCAAAAAGACAGACATCCATCCTGAAGGTGCGATTTTCGCCCGTGGAGCATGCGATGACAAGGGTCAAGTATTCATGCACGTGAAGGCTTTCGAGCTGATGATGAAGACCAATACTTTGCCTTGCAACATCAAGTTTATGATTGAGGGTGAAGAAGAAGTTGGCTCTGAAAACTTGGGGATTTTCGTCAAGAACAACAAAGAAAAACTCAAGGCGGATATAATTCTAGTTTCTGATACGGGAATCATAGCGAACGACACTCCATCAATTACTGTTGGCTTGAAAGGACTTTCTTATTTGGAAGTTCAAGTGACTGGCCCTAATCGTGATTTGCATTCAGGTTTATATGGAGGTGGAGTTCCGAATCCCATCAATATTCTCTGTGAAATGATTGCTACATTGAAAGATGATAAGCAAAGAATCAACATCCCAGGGTTCTACGATGATATTCTTGAACTCTCAACTGATGAACGAAAAGACTTAGCTAGAGCGCCTTTTAGCGATGAAAGATTTAAAAAATCTATTGGCATTGCTGATGTTGAAGGTGAACAAGGATACACTGTACAAGAAAGATTAGCGATTCGACCAACCCTTGATGTAAATGGAATTTGGGGAGGATATATCGGTGAAGGCGCGAAAACTGTCATCGCTTCTAAAGCGTTTGCGAAGATTTCAATGCGATTGGTGCCTAACCAAAACTCATCGAAGATTTCAAAATTGTTCGAAGATCATTTTAAGAAAATCGCTCCAGCTTCTGTGAGTGTTAAAGTAACTCCTCATCACGGGGGTGAGCCAGCATTGACTCCAACTGATTCTCACGCATATGCTGCTGCAAGTAGAGCTATGGAAGACTCTTTTGGAAAAAGACCAGTGCCGGTCAGAAGCGGAGGAAGTATTCCAATTGTCGCTTTGTTCGAAAAGGAACTTGGATTGAAGACTGTACTTATGGGCTTTGGTTTGGATTCAGATGCCATCCATTCTCCGAACGAACATTACGGTATTTTCAACTACTTCAAGGGGATTGAAACTATTCCACTTTTCTTCAAGTACTTTGCTGAAAAGGCTTAAGGATTGATACTTCTGTCACTTCTTCGAGTAACTTTTTAATTACTGATTCGTCTTATTCTCATGAATAGAATTCTTCAGGCCCTCCTGTTGTTAGGGGCTCTCAGTATATCTTCTTGTACCTTATACCAAGATGTTGAGGTGATTAAAGTCGGCGATATTCGCTTAACCGAAATGGGTAAGGAGGGTGTCAAGGCTGAAATTGACTTGACACTTAAAAATCCAAATTCATTCAATGTTAAATTGGTGAACAGTGATATTGACGTCTGGGTAAATAACTCAGCATTGGGCAAAGTGAAACTGGCTGAAAATTTAACCATCAAAAAGAAATCAGAAGAAGGATTGGTGCTGAAGTTAGAATCAAGCTACGATGATCTCAGTCCAGATTTTCTTTCTACAGTCTTGGCCTTGGTTTTCGCTAGGAACGCTCAGTTCAGAGCTGAGGGTTACATCAAAGGCCGCGCATTTTTAGTTGGAAAAAAAGTAGATGTTCAGGTAGACCAAGAAGTAAAATTGAAATAGGGATTTTATCATTTTTGACTAATGCATTTCATGTACCTCAGTCAGGATTTCTTCAAAGACTTCATCGACTATTTTTTTACTTCTGTACTCGATTCCAGCAATCCTGCACCTCATTCTTAAATCTGTAGGGTCTTCTTTCCAAAACTCTTGAAGTTCGTCAGCTGTATGAGGAGTTTCTTCGATGCTCATTTCAGAGATGACAATTCCTACATTGTATTTCTTTGCCCAAATATCATCCTCAGAAATTCCTTTGCAGGTAATGAATGGGAGTCCACACATTAGGTACTCACCAACCTTGACCGGGGAGCGAAACCGTTGACTTGGCAAAGGCGGAATCGCAGTAATGGCGGCGTCTGCAGCCGAGTTCCAATCGGCAACTTCATAGGCGCTTTTTGCCTCTGTCAAGTAGTAGTCATCTTCAGAAAGGCCAGCTTCCTGAAACAACATTCTGAGTTCATTGTGGTCATTTGGACTTAAGACCAAAAAGTACAAATCGGGAATCAATGTTTTTAATTCTTTCACGAAAAGTGGAACTTCTTCGTCGTAATACACCCCTCCAAACTTACCTACATAAATGAGTATTTTACGACCTTCCCAACCGTGTTCTTGACGAATGCGCTCTCTTTCCTCGGGATAAAAATTGAAGATGTTTTCATCGACACTACAAGGCGCGCGATAAACCTTAGATTTAGTTTTTCTAGACTCTAATTCTAGTTTTAAGTGATCCGTGCCGGTAACGATATAATCACTTGTCATGTCTGTGAGATCTTCCAGCTTCTTTAGGACTTTATATCGGATGTCGCTCCGCTTCCAAATCCCGAATTCCGCCATGAACTGGCTGTGCGGCTCGTATCCATAAACCATGTGCTTAGTTCCCAAGAGCTTGCTCAGGATTATCGTTATCGCTGCGGCATTATTCGCAAAGGAGAGGGTCATTATCGGATTTGAATAGAATCTGATTTTAATTCCTTTGAATAGAGCAGCGAGGAAATCGTATAGCTTTTTTAGCAGGAGGAGATTTCCGCTGTGGTACAGCAGCGGCTGCCAATAGACTCCCTTTCCGCTCAGTTCTGCCTGTTTAAGTGTCTTCTTTTCACCGCTTAAAACATATTTCTTCGTATCAAAAGTGAGAAGCTCAAAACGGTAATTTGGATGTCTTTCAGACTGGGTTAAGATGTATTGATACATGAGATTCTGGAAGAGTGGATCCATGAAACTATTGTATATCAATACCACAAATACACTGACTCCTTGGTCAACCAGCCCCTTCGGAGCATACAGCTCTTGGTAATGATTCACGAAAAGTTTAATGTCTCGCTCTTCTGTAGCCAGCCAACGAATACGAAGTCGTCTTTCTTCAAGGGTCTCTGACTCTAAATAATCGAAAATTTTCTTCGCTGTAAAATCACAAGAGTCATTGTCAAAGCCCTCCCAAATAACTCCTGCACGATGGGTTTCAATCAACTCAGAATCGTTCGATATTCCAGGAGGAATGACAACAGGCAATCCCATTGCCCAGTATTCTCCATCCTTAATTGAGGTGCAATACCGCTTTGAGGGAACAGGTTTAACTGGGTTAATCGCGAAATCAGCAAGTGCAAGATACTCCGGGACTTCGGAATGCTTCACCTGCATCAAGACCAATGCCTCAAGGGGAAATCCTTCCTCAGTCGCGTATTGCTCAATCACCGCCCGACTGGCATCTGAAAGTAATAGCACTGAAAAATCTCCTTCGCAATGTTTGTAGCAGGATGCGAAAAAGCGAAAAACTTCTCGCTCCAAATAAATGCCTCCAAACTTACCGGCATAAACGCAAACTTGACCCTTCAATCCCAGGGCCAATCTCTTTTCAAATTGATTTTGATCTTTGGGTTTGAATTGCTCCAGATTAACTCCAGCCGGTTTGTAGAGGTTGTACGCAGGTCTTAATTTGTATCGGTTTTCAGTGTACTCTGGCATTTTTGGCGATGCGCTCAAGGTGGCAAAAGCATATCTCGTTTGTCGCTTTTCAAAGAAGAATAGGAGCTTGAAAACGAAGGAGTTACTTTTCCAAGACTTGTTTTCTACCATGCTCTCTGCATGCGGTTCGAAACTGTCAACGATGAAGGGAATTCCAGTTAATCGCGAAAGAATGTAGGCTGCAGATCCAATTGGAGTCGCAAAAGCATGCAAACATTTAATATTTTCTCTCTTGCAAAGTCTTCTTAAACTGAGAATATATAAAATCCAACTGAGCACTGCTTTGATTCCAAATCGATGGTATGCTTTTGGTATGAGATAGATTCCTTCTGCTTCGAATTGAGCTTTTACTTCTGCTAGTTCTTCTCCCTCCAAGGCAATGTTTGCCTTCTCGAGGGTGAGCAGAAATAATTTCCCTTCTGGACCCATTGAACGCCTGATACTCCGCAAATGTGGAAGTGTTGCAGATTGAACCAGGGGCTCATTAAAACTCCAATATGTTAATGCTAGGATATTCAAAGCGTTCGAAAATAGTTTTCTAGACTTTGAATGATTCTCTCAACAGTTCGGCCGTCGCCATAAGGGTTTTCTGCATTCCGCATTAGATTGAGTCGCTCTTCATTATTAATGAGTTCATTAAATACCTTGACAATATTTTTAGGATTAGTTCCAGCAATTACCGCGCATCCTGACTGCACTCCTTCGGGCCTTTCTGTATTGTCTCTCATGACTAAAACAGGAATGTTTAAGGCTGGTGCTTCTTCTTGAATTCCTCCAGAATCTGTGAGAATAATTCTTGATTTACCCATGATGAAAACCCAATCATCATAACCCAGTGGAGGCAGTAGATGAACATTTGAGATTGAGCCCAACTCGGCATGCACGCTTTGATTAACACTCGGATTCATATGAACTGGGAAAGCAAATTCCAAGTTGGGATGTTGGGCACTCAGCTCTCGAATTGCCGCACAAATTTGAACCAATCCATCTCCGAAATTCTCCCGCCGATGTGCTGTTATTGCAATTACTTCTCCCCCATTTTTGAAAATAGCCGCAAACTTGTCAAGGTAGATTTGCTCCTGAGCCACGATTCTTTTCTGGCAATAATGAAGACTGTCGATTACAGTATTGCCAACCGTTTCAACATGAAGTACGCCTTCCTGCTCAAGTTGTTTCGCCGTTTCATTAGTCGGTGCGTAATTCAAAGTGCTAAAAGCAGAAATCGCTTTTCTATTGACTTCTTCCGGGAAAGGTGAATACTTATCGCCTGTTCTCAGTCCAGCTTCTACATGTGCCACTGGAATTTGGTGATAGTAGGCTGAAAGTCCCCCGATAAAGGCACTGGTGGTATCACCTTGAACCACCACCAAGTCAAACTTTTCTTCAGAAAGCAAT
>Ga0222674_1000375_pt1 | contig 17414 bp, 13 predicted proteins | sample AntAcemetagen866_FD_179804 | JGI IMG/M metagenome (GOLD analysis project Ga0222674, IMG submission 179804) | Saline water microbial communities from Ace Lake, Antarctica - #866 | ecosystem: Environmental > Aquatic > Non-marine Saline and Alkaline > Saline | place: Antarctica: Ace Lake...
AAATGGATAGAGCCCCTTCGTCAGCTTAGCTCAGATGAATTAACTAGAAATATTAATGTAACCAACGACGGCCAAGATTGTCAGGCTGAGTTTAGTGTAGTTTCTGGCGAGTGGGGCTACACCATGATGGGGAATTACCCAAGGGTAGTTGTGGGTCCAAGTGTGCCTTATGGTGTAGTGATTCATGAATTCGGTCATGTATTTGCTTTGTCGGATACTTACCAAGGTGGCATAAGTGGCAACTGCCAATCAGGACAGCCGCAATCTCTAATGTGTAACATATCTTTCGATGGTCCTCAGCAAGATGATGCGAATGGCATCAGTAAGATTTTTAAACGAGTGTTTCCTAATGACACACCGCCACCCCCTGTAGAAGAAAAACCACTTGAAGCCTCGGTGTTTTTAGCACTTGAAGATGTTGAAGGTGGTAATACCCAAATATATTTCTCCGTTCTCTCGAAAGATGAGGATTCATTTGGAGGAGACGCGAGTTATTGCATTGGTGGGGCAGATAGTTGTCAGAGTGATTCTGGACCCTGGACTTCAGCTCTAGAGCATAACCTCGAAATCGATCGTCCTTACTCCACTAGATACCAAGCTCAACAATCAGTTCAGTTTCAAGATGGTGATAAAGTTCTAATTAGATACCGTTTGGATGGTGAAGAAAAAATTCAGGAGTTTGAAGTGAACTCCAAAGGGTCTGAAAAGTTGGGGATGCTATGAACAACATATTCGCACTATCAATAATAATTTTATCTTCGTTCGGATGCCAAGATTCGAAATTTGTCGAAAGCAGGCAAGCAGTTGAAAGAAACGCGGGTTCTGATGGAACCGTCGGTGGTTCGGGGTTGTACTTTACCTGCGAAAATGAAGAGACGGCAAAGAAACAACCAATCCTGCAAAACTTAGCTGGCTATGCCCGGCCTTTGTGTTCTTTACTGAGTGAATCATCAGCAAGTATCGCTGTGTTTCAAACTGCTGATATTGATTGCGACGACTGCGTCAGTAAACTGAAGTTACTAGAAGATCAAGTAGCCTTGTTAACGGAGCAATCAAAAAAGAAATTGATATACTCCGCCACCTTTAGCAAGGAGACGGCGCTCGCAGAATCTAAGCAACTAAATAAGAATTCTGGGAGTGATGCAATTTGGATGAAGGACCACTTGGGAATGTTAGAGCGTTTCTTGGTAGAGCAAAACATAGGGTGGTCTGAGCACCCGATTGTCTTTGTTGGAACCAAATCTATTGCTGTTATTAAACGATCTGACTTCAATTCTGTTGAAGATCTTATATACGTAGCTAAAGAGTCTTTTGGAGTTGTTTTAAAGGTTTTTGACCAGGAAACACCCCAAGAGTTCTCATGGGACGGGTTAAGTAATCAAAGCAGTTCACTTTGGAGCGTCAGAAGTCTTTAAATAAAGATATCGTAATGTTTTTAAAATACTAAGGTTTTCGTGAGAAAAGCCGTTTAGTTAGTCTTTGCAAAGAGCTCAAATCCGTATATGCTAGCACAATCGATTTCGTTTGAAGGTTAAGTGTTGGCTAATTACGGTTTTTTTCTACTTTTTCTATGCAGTGCGTGTTGCGCATATGGGTTTGTTGGATGTTTGGCCGCTGCGAAGTGGCGTCATCGCCGTATGTTTCGTAGTGCTCGACTGGCGGCTACTGTTAGCGCGGTGTTGGCGATTTTGGCTAGTGGCATCGTTTGGTATGCGCTCATCAATCACGATTTTAGTTTGTACTATGTATACAAAAACTCTAGTACTGATCTTCCCTTTATGTTTCAAATTACCGCATTTTGGTCCTCGTTAGAGGGCTCTCATATGCTTTGGACCTTGTTTCTTAATATTTGCACGGTCGTATGTCTGTGGACTTTCTCGAAAGATAACGAGCACATCATGCCCTATGTTGGTGCGGCACTGCTGGTCGTTCTGAGTTGGATGTTTTATTTAGCTTGCACTCATTCGGATATTTTCGCCGTGACCCCTGTTTTTGCTGCGGAAGGACGGGGAATGAATACTCTGCTTCAAAACCCCTACATGGCGATTCACCCTCCTATGTTGTTTATAGGCTATACATCTCTTGCGGTGCCTTTTGCTTATAGTATTGCCGCGCTTTGTTACGGGGACGTGACCGAAGGGTGGCTTAAGTCAGTCAGGCGTTGGACCCTACTTTCATGGTGCTTTTTGACTGCCGCGATTATCTTGGGTGGTCGATGGGCTTACGTCGAACTTGGCTGGGCTGGTTATTGGGCTTGGGATCCCGTAGAAAATTCAAGCTTCCTACCATGGCTATTGGCTACGTCTTTACTACATTGCCTATTGGTGCAGGGTCATTTAGGACAGTTGAAACGATTGACATTTGTGTTAGCGATTCTGGCTTTCTTCCTTACTTTTTTCGGAACTTTCATCACTCGATCGGGTGTTATCACATCGGTTCACTCTTTTGCAGAATCTCCGATAGGACCGAGCTACTTACTGTTTATTTCCGGATTGCTAATGGTCTCGTCTTTGATCTATGGATTTCGCGCTCATTTAGTTCTGCCTACTGATACCGGTAAGGTTTGGGGGGTATCTAAAGAATCAGCGCTCGTTGTTTGTTTGTTACTCTTGCTTTCGTTTGCGTCGATTATTTTTGTTGGAACCATTTTTCCGATTGTATCTGAAGCACTGACTAAGCAGAGGATTTCTATTCAAGCTCCATACTTTAATGCTTTTGCACCTTATGTCGGACTGGGTTTAATCGTTACTATCGCAGTGGGAAATCTACTTCGTTTTCAAGCCAATGGCATAGGGAAATCCCGGAAGATCATCCTTTATTCGATGTTGATCTCGGTTCCGGTTACTTGGCTATTTGCGGTACAAGCGGAAATTTTTAAGACTCTTTCAACCTTTGCACTGGTGACCCAATTAGTAGGTGTATATCTGGTTTTTTGGTGCGCTTCTTGTCTGACTTGGGATCTTATCGACCGAGTTAAGTTAGTCAAAGGCCGTCTGTCGGTGTTCTTCAAGAGGAGCAGAGCTTTTTTTGGTGCTTACGTAGCCCATATGGGTGCGTTATTAATGATTTTAGGTTTTTTAGGGAACTATCGTGGCTTAGAGCAGGAAGTATCTTTAACTGCAGGCGAACCAAAATCGGTGCTAGGTTACGATGTGACGTTTATGTCGGGGCTTGAGGTTAGCAAAGTCGACAATGTACGGTTGTATAGTGCGCCACTTGAAATTAGCAGGAATGGCAAGCTTGTGAGTCGGCCTCGACCAGCGAGAAGTCAGTATCCAACCTCCCAAGATCTTCTGAATGAAATATCAGTAGATGGGGGTTTTTGGCGGGACATCTATATTGTTTTGAAAGATTTCGATAAAAATACCGGTAAAAATATTATCATCCAAATGAATATAAATCCGACCGTTCGTTTCGTTTGGATCGCGACGTTTATTATGGTGATCGGTGGCTTGATTGCGCTTTCTGATTCGTATCGGGGAGATAAAACTCGTGACGTGGTAGCTGGCAAATGGGAGGTAGGATGAAAGCTGTATTTTTCTATCTTAGCCTAACTATCATGGGATTTAGTGCTTTGGTTTTTGCCGAAGAGCCGAAGGTAGAGATGCCAGAAACATCGGAGATGAGTTTTGAAGACCAGACGATATTTAAAGATGTCGCCGGTATGCTGCGCTGTCCTACTTGCACAGGTTTGAGTGTTTTAGACTCCGATGCGAAGTTTTCGCTTCAAATTCAAAATGTTGTTAAGGAACAAATAGATCAAGGGAAGTCTAAGGACCAGATCCTTGATTTTTTCGAGAATCGTTATGGGCCGTGGATACTAAGAGAACCTCCTAAAAAAGGCTTTAATATTGTCGCTTGGATTTTCCCTCTACTCCTTATTATTCTGGGACCTATTCTTGTTTGGATGCTGGTATGGAGAAGGTCTAGGGACACTTCTGAAAACACGGTGCGCAGTGCTGAAGAAATTGCGGAAGAATTTGAACGAGCGGTCAAGTTAACTCTGTCTAATAATGAGAGGGCTTAACTAATGATCTTAGCGGCTGTAACAGCATTGGTGGTCATCGTTATTATTTGCGCACCTTTTTTAATAGGAAGAGGTGGTGCACTCGCATCGGCTTCGGCCTTATCTTCAGTCGATCATTTAGAAAAAGTTAAGAATGCTATCATTGGTCGGTATGTAAAAGATCAACAGGCTTTTGAAAACAAAGAGATTGGTAAGAAATCCTGGCGTGGTAGGCAGGGGTTTTTATTAAGGCGTTATGTGGATGCTGCTCGTCGGCTGGATTATTTAAATGCTCAGAAATAATAAATCGTCGATCTTTAAATATGTATTCTGTTGGGTTACCACTGGTCTATCGCTATTTCCTGCTGTGCTTTGTGGTGCCGATATAGAGACTAAACGTCATATCGTGATCTTTCAGCCGAGTGTTGACGTGGTGAATGCGACATATTTGTTTGGTGTGGAGAATAAATCATCTAAGGAAGTCGAGTATAAACTTCCGATTATGATGCCTAAGGAGAAGACGAACTTTCGGCCTCAAGAAGGTGTTAAACCTGAGGAATTAGTTTTAGGTGGGGATGACGACTCCGATGTCTGGATTGAGAAAAAATTCAAACCGTCTATGAATATAATTGGTTTTGCCTATCAAGTTCCAGCTAGGTTTGGTGAAGCTACTTTAACTTTCACCATACCTGAAGCGATGAGTGAGCTGCAGTTTATGGTTCCTGATGACCTGTTGGTTTTGAAATCTGCCCAAATGGAAAGAGCTGATAATCAAGGCTTTGCGGGTAAGATTTTTGATGGTTTACGTGCGGTCGACCTTAAAAAAGGATCGATAATACAGCTTCAAGTCTCTGGGGTTGAGGAGGGGCGAGGTCGCTATTTAGTCGCCGGAATTATTTTTATCTCAATTTTATTTGGTCTTGGGATGTTTTTAACATATAAAACTAACCCTCGCTTTACCGGTGATAACGAAGAAGATCTGATAATCTGATGAATAAGGTGAATAAAATTTCAAATAAAGCTTGGTTTTGGCCGGTTGTTGCGGTGGGAGCCTTGGTGCTGCTAAGTCGTGGTGCAGCAATTCCAGCGTTTGCTTCCATCTTTAAATTGTTTCTTCCTTTTATTGGTATTTATGCGGGTTATCGTTTTGTAAAATGGCGGATTAAGAAAAGTATTCTTAAGTCTTTTGAAAATGCTTCGAATAATTTCCAACAGTTTAACTATTCGGCAAATATGGGGCAGCAACGTCCCCGGGGTCCACAATCCGAGATGAGAGATTCGGTATCTCTGCCTTCTGATGTTATTGAGATATGTCCGAAGTGTGGTAGAGAAAAGAGCTCAACTTGTCCTGAAAGATGCCAGTAGACTTTAAAGTTTGAACTCTGAATATATGGGAATTCTCGCGTGTCAATACTACTCAACTGTCAATCGCTTAGTAAATCATTCTCCTCGAAGGCGTTGTTTTCTGGGGTAACATTTGGAGTTTTTGAAGGTGATAGGTTAGGGCTTATCGGTGCGAATGGCTCCGGTAAGACGACGCTTCTGCGGATATTGGCAGGTATTGAAGAAGCCGATGAAGGGGAGGTCTCTAGACGACGGCATTTAAAAGTCGCTTATATTCCTCAACAAGATAGTTTTGATAATAATGATTCGGTATTTGAAGCTGCTAAGAAGTATGTAGAAGATTCCGGAATTAGAGTCGCGGATGTAGATATCAGTATCAACCGCTCGTTGAGTAAGGTTGGTTTTGAAGATATGAATCTAATGGTTTCCACATTATCCGGAGGCTGGAGAAAACGGCTATCGATTGGTGCGGGGATTGCTTTAGAGCCTGATATTTTAATGCTGGATGAACCAACCAACCATTTGGATATTGAAGGGGTTTTGTGGCTTGAAAAAACTCTTAAAAATTCTCGATTTGCTTGGGTTTTAATTAGTCATGATAGGTATTTTCTCGAAAACACCACAACTAAGGTTGCTGAGATAAACCATATCTACAAAGATGGACTAATGATTTGTGATGGTAGCTATAGTGAGTTTATTCAAAAAAGAAATGAATTTCATATGGATCAGGCCTCTTATGCTCAGTCGTTAGCTAATAAAGTTCGGCGTGAGGTCGAGTGGTTAAAGCGTGGTCCCAAGGCTAGATCGACTAAGGCTAAGTCTAGGATCGATGAAGCTCACTCTATGATGGGTGAGCTTTCTGATGTGAAGAGTAGGCTGAAGACTACCTCGGCTAATATTGATTTTTCAGGATCTAACCGCAAGACCAAGAAACTGATTGTCGTTAAGGACGCTAGTATAGAGCTCGGTGGTAAGAAGCTTGTCGAAAACTTAGATCTGACTCTGTCTCCTGGTATGAGGTTAGGTCTTCTTGGTGCCAATGGATCAGGGAAGTCGACGCTACTAAAACTACTTATTAAAGAGCTTGCTCCCGATAAAGGCGAGGTGACTCATGCTGACAAGCTTAAGTGGGTCTACTTTGAACAGTCGCGGGCATCTTTGGATCTTACTTTGACCTTAAAACAAGCGCTTAGCGAATACGGAGATTCTGTAATCTACCGAGGGCGGTCTACTCATGTGGCTTCTTGGGCCAAGAAGTTTCAATTTCGACCGGATCAGTTAGATACTTTAGTCGGGAAACTTTCAGGGGGAGAGCAGGCAAGAGTTGTTATTGCTCGGTTGATGCTTCAAGAAGCTGACGTATTATTGCTTGATGAACCAACGAACGATTTAGATATACCGACTCTAGAAGTACTGGAAGAAAGCTTAGAGGAATTTCCAGGTTCATTAGTATTGGTGAGTCACGATCGGTTTATGCTAGGGAGGGTTTGTAATGTTTATGTCGGGTTGGACGGTGGAGGGACTAGCCGAATATATGCAGATTTTAGCCAATGGCAAAAAACTTTACGCGCGCCCTCTGATAAAAAGAAAGTAAACGAGAGTAACAAGTCTAGTGCAAGCCCTAAGAAAAGAAATAAATTATCGTACATCGATCAACGTGACTTGGATATGATTGAGGCCAAGATATTGAAGGCCGAGTCTGAGCTGGAATTAGCAGAGCAAAAGGTTAACGACCCGAAAATTGCTACTAATACGAGCGAATTAATCAAAGCAACCCAGGACTTTGAATCTGCGCAGAAGCAGGTCGAGGTTTTGTATATACGTTGGGCAGAGCTAGAAACTATGGCCTCAGCGGAGTAGATATTTTAACGTCTTTCGTGAAGCGAATTCTCAATATATTTAGATAGTTGTTGGTGTTTTTCGGTGCTGTGTCATCATACTTTATCCGGTGATTAAAGTAATCTTATCTGCTGTGGATCAATATTTCCCCTGTAGTTAACGAGGGTTTTGGTAGTAAACTTTTCTCGTTCATCATATTAATATAAATGACGAATTTGGAGGAAGTACATGCGTGCTAAAAGTAAGGATTACGCTGGCCTGCTCAAAGATATTCGAGCGGCTGATGGTCATAAGGTACAGGTTGCTGGTACCGATGTCGATGGAATATTGCGCGGACGTTTTATTCATAAAGATCACTTTTTTAAAGTAGTAGAACAGGGTCTTTCATTTAGCGATGTGGTGTTTCGTTGGGATAGTAGTGATCGATGTAGGACGATTGAAGGCAGTGATCGATATGGCTATCCCAATGTAACTCTAGCTCTTGATATGGCAACCTGCCGTAGGTTACCGTGGGCAGAAGGGGCACCGTTTTTTCTAGGAGATTTTGAGGACTCTCAAAATGAACCATTAGTAATGTGTCCTCGTCAAATTCTTAAGAAGGTTGTTGACCGTGTTTACAAAGCCGGGTTCTTGGTGCAAGTGGGAACCGAATTTGAGTGGGTGAACTTTAAAGAAACTTCTGAGTCTTTAACTAACAAAGGCTTTCAATCACCTGAGCCGATATCAAATGGCATGTTTGGTTACTCTTTGGTTCGTAGTGGCTTATTTCAAGACTATATGAATCTTATTATGAACCAGCTTGAGGATTTTGACGTGCCGTTAGAATCAGTCCACTTTGAGAGTGGGCCGGGTATGCTTGAAGGATCGATCGTAAAATCTGATCCGTTGGAAGCGGCAGATAGGGCAGTCTTATTTAAAATGGGTGTTAAAAAATCAGCTTATCAACTCGGGTATATCGCAAGTTTTATGGCGCGCTGGAGTACGGATTACCCTGGATGTGGTGGGCATATACATCAAAGTTTATTAAACAGCGACGGGTCTTCTGCATTTTTTGACAAAAACGATCAGAATAATATGAGTGAACTGTTTAAGCATTACGTAGCAGGGTTAAATCATTGCTTGCCAGAGCTATTGGTGTTGTTCGCGCCTAATGTAAATAGTTACAAAAGATTCGGTAGCGACCCAAGAACGGTACTAGACTCATCTTGGGGAATCGATCATCGGGGTAAGGCTATGCGAGTTATTCCAGGTGATGATAGCTCGACTAGATTAGAGGTCCGTGTTGGAGGTGCGGATATGAATCCGTATCTATGTATTGCAGCATGTTTGGCTGCTGGCCTTTACGGTATCGAGAATAAATTACCGTTAAAAAGTGAAGACGAGCACAGGCCTATATTTAAGAGCCTTTTCGAGGCGACTCAAAAATTTCAAAAGTCTGAAGTGGCGAGTTCTCTTTTTGGTAAAGAATTTGTTGATTACTATGCAGAGACTAGGTTTTGGGAATGGGAACAGTCGCAAAAATCAGTTAGCGATTGGGAACTAAAGCGTTATTTAGAAATTTTATAGTGAGTCGGATATGAAAATTATTTCAGAAGAACTTGTTTCATTGGATAATCTTTTTTCATCTTTACAGCTAGATGAAACCTTAGTGGTTTTAAGCTCGGAGACGAAAGATGCCGTTATTGAAAAGATTAAAGCAAAATGCAGCCTGCCAATGACTAAAACTCAGCACGGAGTTGATGTTTGTATTGGTACCACTCCTTCTGGTCACGGTTGTTTGCTGGTTAGTTGGAAAGATACGAAAAATCTGACGTTTTTTGAAAAGAGATGGCTGTTAGGCACTCTGGCAAATAGTGTTAAGTCTAACGGGGCAAAAAGCGTAGCGCTGTTTTTAAGTGACGAAGGCTGCCGCCAACAGTTGATCATGGCCGAGGATCTGTATGGAGCCTTTTGTGATTCAATCGATGTGGAATTAAAGCTCGCTTCTTTTCGTATTCTTAGTCAAAAGAAAATTCGGGAAAATGATGCAGACTTTCATCGGTCTATAAGAAGTAAATACTTCGTCGATTTTAAAAAATGGATCAATGCTAACCCGGATGAGATGACTTCGTTGGAGATTGCAAGTCGGCTAGAGGTTTTCTCCAAGAGACATCAATGCACCTACCAGGTTCTGGATGACAAAGAGATCGTAGCTAAGGGCCTCAACCTTTTGGCGGCAGTAGGTCAGGCAAGTATCAGATCTCCTTCAAGGTTAATATTACTTAGTCATGGCTGTGAAAACAGTAAGGAAGCTCCTTTGTTGCTGGTTGGTAAGGGAGTCACGTTTGATACTGGTGGCATCAATGTTAAACCTCATGATCGTTTTGTTAACTGCATGAAAAATGATATGGGCGGGGCGGCTTTGCTAAGTCAGGTTTTTATGGCGTTAGTTGAATCTGGTTATGATAGACCTCTCGCTTTAGCGGTACCAGCTTGTGAGAATTTGGTTGCACAAAATTCTATGAAACCGGGATCGGTGGTAAAGGCTTACAACCGTAAGAACGTAGTTATTGAACATACGGATGCCGAGGGGCGACTGATCCTTGCTGATGCATTGTCTTATGCCGAGGAGCTGTTCCAGCCCCGCCAGATCGTGGTAGCTGCGACTTTAACAACATCAGCGATGACTCAATTTTCGAACTTTTATACTCCTGGTCATTTTTTAGATGAGAGTCAGAAGTCTAAGTTATCGGAAGTAGGTGAAAGTTGGGGGGAGCTGTTTACCTTTTGGAATGAGTTTCTTCCTTTTGCAAATTGCAACAACACTCCTATTACAGATCTGACGAATATGGGTAGAATGCCCGGTGCTCTCCCTGCTAGTGGTGGTTCGATGATCGCCGCTCACTTTTTGAAGAATTTTTGCACGGCTCCGATGGTTCACTTTGATATTTTTGCTTCTACGTGGAACTGGAGCGGGACTTACCCCGGACCAATTTTTGGTGCTACTGGTGCACCATTTAATTCTCTGTTTGAATGGACTTATGGGCTTTAAACTTTGAATAAAAAAAATCTTTTGGTCGCTGCACCTTTTGTCTTAGGATTTTTAATTGCATCCTATAAACTGACTAGCTTTGGAATGTTTGTCGATGGGGTGTTGTACGCGACCATTGCGCGGAATATGGCTGAAGGAGTAGGGGGCTTTTGGAGTGCCCATTATACCTCGATAATCTATCCGCAATTCTTTGAACACCCACCGTTAGGAATTTGGTTATTATCTTTATTTTATAAGTTATTTGGAGATAGCCGTTATGTGGAATCTTTTTACAGCTTATTTATGTGGTTCATAGTCTTTTTTCTTATGTCACGAATATGGTTCAGTCTTCATTGGCGGCAAGCTAGATGGGTCCCTGCTGTGCTGCTGTTATCGGCTCCTATTACCTCGTGGATACTTACTAATAATGAGTTGGAAGGTCCTTTGCAGTTTGCTTGTCTACTGTCAGTACTGTTCACAATCGAGGCTACATTAGCAGAGGGGGCATTGCAGAGAGTCATCTATGCTCTTGGATCGGCTTTGATGATTGTTGCGGGCTTTTTGATTAAAGGACCATTTGGTCTCTATCCTGTTGTGGCACCTGTTTTACTCTATGTTACCTGCCGCAATACCACGGTGTTCCGATTGCTACAGATTTATTTTGTTCAAATCTCCCTTTGTTTGCTAGCGGGGTGTTTTTTTTACTACCATTCAGAATCTCATAGGTTTTTTCGTAACTATTTTCATATTCAAATAGAACTTAGTTTGACGGGGAAGCGCGAGGTTAATAACCCTCATTTTTACATTTTATTGAAAATTCTGGGTGATGCGGCCGTCATGCTTGTGTTCGCTACGATTCTTAATTACGGAGTAACTAGAAGAATAAAAAAAGAAAAATCTGGTCCGTTTTTATTCTTTTTGTTTATGGGGCTGGTGACAAGCTTACCGTTGGTGATTAGTCCGAAGAATATGAGTTGGTATCTGATGTTAAGTATGCCTTTTTTTGCTTTGGCCATTGCCAGTTATTTTCGGCCTTCATTTATTGAATTGGAAAATACGATTTCAGGTCGTCCCAAGAATTGGGTTAACCTATCACTGGTATTAGGTTTGGTGATCGGTGTGGGAGTATGTATCGCTAGAGACGGGAAGCCGAGACGGAGCAAGGAATACTACCAAAGTTTCGTGGCGCAACCTTTGGTCGGTATTTCTTCTGAGCGGGTAAGTATTTGTCCGGGAGCTCTTCATAAAAACTGGTCTTTGGTTGCGAACCTAATGAGAGACTATAAGATTAGCCTTACCGACCGACCTGGATCGAAGTTTTTAATTATTGAACAAGCTCAGAGTTGTGTGGTACCTACTGGATGTGATTTAGTTGAGGGGAGAGTGCGGAGTAAGTTTATGCTGTACTCGTGTTCTTATTAGTTTGATTTGTTATTCGTCATCACCGATAGCGTAGAGATCCAGTATCTGGGTTAGAGGCTTTTCCAGCTCTTTAGAGATAATGTGATCAAATAGTTCAGCCATCTCTGGTTTTATAATTTCAATATTAGATGAAAGCACTATGGGAAGTTTTATTTGCTTCTTTAGGTATTGTGCAAATTCATATCCATTCATTGGTGAGTCGTTGTCAAAATAGTAATCTGTTATGATTACTGAGTTCTTATTTAGGATACTACGAGTTCCGAAGTGATTTATGAACTCCATTGGTGAGCTGAAAACTTCGACGGGGTAGTCTTCTTGCTGCCAGTAGGTACAGGTAAATGGATCGTCGTCGATAACAATGACTTTTAGGTTTGCACCATCGTTATCAGAGGTATTTAAATTTAAAAACTTCGACTTACTGCCGACGACTGGCAGGCTAATATCGAAAGAAGTGGTATTGCCTGATGATGAGCATGAAATTTGACCACCGTGTTGATTTATGACTTGTTTTACAATCGCCAGACCTAAGCCGGTTCCAGACGTTTTACCAAATGAAACTCTGGGTTCAAATATAATTTCACGCTTGTTTTCTGGTATGAATGAACCGGTATTTGATACTGAAATATTTATTTCGTCGGACTTGTTTTGAGCGGACAAACAAACCTCTCCTTGGTTACCGGTCGCTTCTACAGCATTGTCAACTAAGTTGATGATCGCTCTTTGTATGCTCTGCCTATTGCCGTAAAATGAAATATCTTTGTCGGTATTGATTTGGTAGTCAATGACCTTGTCTTCTTCTTGACAGGATCGAGACTCTAACATTGCCTCTTTGAGAACCTCCGTTAAGTTGAAGTCTACTTTTTTCAGCATGTTTTGTGTGGGGCTAATGATGTCTTTGAGAAGGTCGTCGGCATAGTCCAGGCTTTGATCAATGTCTGTCAGAGAGTCTTCTTCTTTAGAATTTCCTGAGTTTCCTCGCAGGTTTTTAAGGAGTTTTTTTATCATATTAATTGGTTTTTTTAGATCATGTGCAATTTTCTGATTCTGATCTAGTAGATTTTCGTAGATGTAGTTTTTCGCCTCTTGTAATAAGAGTAGCGGTGCTATGGCGGATACTGCTAAGTTAATAAACGACCCTAAGTCTGCTGTAGCTCTTTGATTTAGGTCTGGCCCAAATAAAACTAGATAGTAGCTTTTGCTACCAGCTTTGAAGTTACGGCAATGTAAATGTGCCGGAGTGATTGCATCAGATGTGTTTTGTGACCCAATCCAATGTTCGATAATTTCTAGAAACTTGGGTTCTAATTTCCCTAGAACTTGACATAGCTTCTCTTCGCGTTCGGCGACGAGCGCCATGTTAGTAACGCCCAGCTCTTTAGATAGAAAGCTACTAATACGGCTAAAGATTGGCTGTACACTTTCTGTCGAGGGCTGATTAGAGACGATTTCGGCAAAACTGTGAAGTAATAAGGTGTGTTTTAGGTTTCTGCTGGTATCTGTACTCAAAATGCGTCCCCCCGGATTGATTCGTAAATCACTCGATCTGCCTATTGCAGTTGTCGTGCCATTTTGGACTAGTAGTGAATTCAAGGGGTTAAGGAGGTGGGGCGGATAAACAAACGATACCAGTTTAAAATTGTTTAAACTTTTTTCTACTTTTTTTGGAATTTGATTAGGGGGATCACAAAAAGTTCCTGGTCTGGGACCAGGAGTATCTTACAATGATTAATCGTAGCATCTCAGGCGGCCTTTAATCTTGACCACACGAGTACCACCAGATTTATAACAACGATTGATTGCTCGTTTATAGTCTAAAGCCTCAACGTCATTTAATGGCTCCGAGCCACCGTCATTACCGGCGACTCCGCCAGCACATGAACCAAGAAGAGAAAGAGCACCTACCAGAAAACCGAGATACATAAATGTCCGCATGTTGATATGCCTCGTAATAGATTATTTAATATTGCCTACTTTTTATTATATCACTTTTCTTCTGGAATTGGGGGAGGGGTGGGCTTTTTATCTTCAGGCGGTCTGATGTGCTATTTTTTTAAATATTATTAGTATGTTATATGATGTGTCTGGATTATCGTTCCTTGATGCCCAAATCACGACAAGGTCCTAGCTTTCATTTCCTGCTGATTATTGGCTCATGCAAAAGAAGGGTTTTGTTGCAGTACAGGCATCATAACTCCCGCCGACTTCCATCCAATTGCTTGCTGACCATGAAGTACCGAGGTTGGCATTGGTCCCCGTATCTGTCCAACTATTACAACTTTGCCATGCGCTGCTACCGTACTTATTTCCGTTATCCAGACTTCCAGTCCAAACTTCCACGTTACCTACGCTATTACCAAATTCATCAATGTCTAAAGTGCGGCCGATCGACCCATCCCACATATCCGCCGAATTCGTTGCGATGGTGTTATCTGCAATATCGTATACCGGCCCGGTAATCGTGACGCGGTCTTTAACGTTGACTGTTGTTGAAGAAACCAGGCCTACCCATGTTCCACTTAAGCTAGCCGCATCTGCGCGAGCTTGGCAGATCGCATCCACACCTGTAAGGCCTCCTTGGCTACCGGTATAGGTCGTGGAGGTCACAAATACCCGCATAGGTGGCGTATCGTCATCGACGATCGCTAAGGTGGTCGCAGTACTCATCTCTCCATCGGCATTTTTGGTGTAAACCAGAAAATAGGTGGCTGCTGGGGACGACGGAATCGCCGTACTGGCAGAAAAAGTTGAAGTCACGTTTGATCCTGTTTTTGCAACTGTTGCTACCGGAGTTCCACTTTGCTTGGTAGAGCTATCAGATCCCCAATATAGTACATAATGAGTGAGATCCGATTCATCGACGGCTTTTGTTATGGTCAATGCTCCAGAAATTTCATCCTCATCGGTATCACCGTCGGTAAACGCAAGACTTGCCGCAGCATTAGTGGGAACCCCCAGGTCAGTAATTGCTGTATTAACCCCGGTTGCCATTTCGCCATCCGCATTTTTTGTAAACACTAATAGGTGAGTTGCCGCTGGGCCGGAAGGCACCGTTGTATCCGCGGAGATTGCGTATGTAAGATTTGATCCTGTGTTAGCGATTGTGGTGATGGCAGTGCCACTTTGTTTGGTAGAACTATCAGATCCCCAATAAAGTATATAATGGGTTAGGTCTGACTCGTCTGTTGCTTTAGTGATATTAACAGTACCACTAATTTGGCCACCATCTAGATCTGTATCTGTAAAAGACATTCCGGCGGCTGCGTTTACAGGAACCCCTAAGTCTGTAATAGCTACGTTGACTCCTGTGGCCATTTCGCCATCCGCATTTTTTGTGAAAACTAATAAGTGAGTTGCCGCTGGGCCTGAGGGAATGCTGGTATCATCAGAAAAAGTAGATGTTACATCTGAGCCTGTTTTTGCAACTGTTGCTATAGGCGTTCCACTTTGTTTGGTAGAACCATCGGATCCCCAATAAACGACATAATGAGTTACGTCAGATTCATCGGTTGCTTTCGTAATTGTTAAGTCTCCTGAGATTTCTCCACCATCTAAATCACCATCGGTAAATGCTAAACCAGCAGAAGCATTGGTGGGAACTCCCAAGTCTGTAATTGCAGTGCTAACACCCGTGGCCATTTCTCCGTCAGCATTTTTTGTAAATACTAAAAAGTGTGTTGCAGCAGGTCCTGAGGGTATACTCGTGTCAGCAGAGACCGAGTAGGTTACATTAGATCCAGTTTTGGCAATGGTCGTAATGGGAGTGCCGCTTTGTTTGGTCGTGCCATTAGATCCCCAATAAAGCACATAGTGAGTAACATCCGCTTCACTGGATGCTTTACTAATTGTGACCGTACCACCAAGTTGGCTGCCGTCTAGATCTGTGTCGGTAAATGCTACACTGGTCGCAGCATTAGCCGGAACCCCCACGTCTGTAATAGCGACGGATACGCCGGTCGCCATTTCACCGTCGGCATTCTTAGTAAAAACAAGTAAATGAGTCGCTGCCGGAGATGTCGGAATTGGTGTGTCGGCAGAAAAGTTATGTGTGACATTTGATCCTGTCTTAGCAATAGTCGTAATAGCTGTACCGCTTTGTTTAGTAGAACTATCAGACCCCCAATAAAGTACATAATGAGTTAAGTCAGATTCGTCCGAAGATTTTGTAATGGTTAAAGTTCCTGAAATTTCACCACCGTCTGAGTCACCATCGGTAAACGACATACTTGTGGCAGCATTTATTGGAACCCCTAGGTCTGTGATTGCTACAGATACACCGGTCGCCATTTCGCCATCATTGTTCATGGTAAAGATAAGTAAGTGTGTTGCTGCTGGCGATGTTGGGATGGTGGTGTTTGTCGGCATACTATAGGTTAAGTTAGAACCTGATTTTGCAACCGAAACAATCGCGGTACCACTTTGTTTAGTAGTGGCGTCTGATCCCCAATAAAGTACATAGTCGTTTAAATCTGATTCATCACTTGCTTTAGTAATATTTACGGTGCCGCTAATCTGCCCTCCGTCGAGGTCGGCATCGGTAAATGAAACACTAGTCGCGGCATTTGTTGGAACCCCTAGGTCTGTGATCGCTACCGACACACCGGTCGCCATTTCACCGTCGGCATTTTTAGTAAATACGAGTAGGTGTGTAGCTGTAGGTGTGTTTGGAACTGACGTGTCAGCAGAGATGCTATAAGTTAGGTTCGATCCATTTTTTGTAATCGTGGTGATCTCTGTCGCATTTTGTTTGGTAGAGCTATCAGAGCCCCAATACAATACGTAGTCTGTGATGTCACTTTCATCTGATGCTTTGGTAATGTTGACAGTACCTTCGATTTCCTCGCCATCTAAATCCGTGTCAGTAAACGACATACTAGCTGCAGCATTTGTCGGAACACCGAGATCAGTAATTGCTGTAGAAACTCCGGTAGTCATTTCTCCTGAAGCATTCTTAGTGAAGACTAGTAAGTGTGTAGCAGCAGGTGAGGTCGGAATTGTAGTATCTGCAGAAATCGCATAGGTTAAATTAGATCCTGTTTTTATAATAGTATCGATTGGAGTACCGCTTTGTTTAGTAGTGCTGTTAGAACCCCAGTAGAGTACATAGTGTGTGGTATCTGCTTCGCTTGATGCTTTACCAATGCTAACGTTACCAGCAATTTCTCCACCATCCAGGTCGGTATCTGTAAAGCTCACACTTGTAGGTGCACTAGTCGGCAACGCAATATCTGTAATCGCGACGTTAACGCCTGTGGCCATTTCACCGTCGGCATTTTTAGTAAACACTAAAAAGTGTGTTGCTGTAGGGCCGCTGGGAATAGCAGTATCAGCAGAAATCGCGTAGGTGACATTAGATCCTGTTTTTGCGATTGAGGCGACCTCAGTAGCATTTTGTTTAGTAGAACTATCAGACCCCCAGTAAAGCACGTAGTGGGTTATGTTGGTTTCACTAGCTGCTTTTGTAATGGTCACTGTTCCACCGATTTCATCTTCTTCGTTGTCGGTATCGGTAAATGCTACACTCACTGCAGTAGTGGCTGGGATGCCAAGGTCTGTGATCGCCACGTTAACCCCTGTTGCCATTTCACCGTCGGCATTTTTTGTAAACACTAGAAGGTGTGTAGCCGCCGGGCCGCTTGGAATCGCTGTATCTGCTGAAAACGTATGGGTTATACCGATCGTGTTTAGGTTTTCCGGGATTAGGCTGATACGATCCTGAAGTTATCGGTGATCAGAGTTTTTAATTCTGGTTTGTATTTTCGAATTCCTCGGAAAAAAGCCGTTATCGCTTCTTGG
>Ga0222674_1000376_pt1 | contig 17388 bp, 33 predicted proteins | sample AntAcemetagen866_FD_179804 | JGI IMG/M metagenome (GOLD analysis project Ga0222674, IMG submission 179804) | Saline water microbial communities from Ace Lake, Antarctica - #866 | ecosystem: Environmental > Aquatic > Non-marine Saline and Alkaline > Saline | place: Antarctica: Ace Lake...
TAATTCTGCTGGAGCCTTGGCTGTTTGTCCTGAAAGTGATAGTACTTTTTCTTTGAACTGTTCGACCTTATCAGATGAAATACCTACTAAGGTTTGAATCTTAGTCATGCTCTCATCAAAGTCTGCTGCTAGTTTTAGGGATGCCCCTCCAGCAGCTAGAATAGGAAGTGTTAAGCTTCTTGTTAGGTTTCGGCCTGTAGACTGCATCTGTCTACCCATTGCCTGAATTTCACGGGTAGCCTTTTGCATCTTGGTAGTAAACTGCTTAAGGTCTACTCCAAATCTTACGGTAACGTTTGCTATACTAGCCATTTATTCAAGGGTTTTACCGCTACGGGGTTTAACTTTAAATTACATCGACAAGCTATGAGGTAGGTTTTAGTTGGTTACACTATTGTCTTCAGCTAACCACGCTCTCGCTTTCTCTAGGTTCTCGTTTGTTGGTCTTCTTAGTTCTTTTTTTGGTCTTTCCTTATCCCATGAAAAAGGAAAATAGTCTTGTGGTAGTTTGATCTTGTTTTGAGTCTCTTCGCTAAAATTAATCCTAGCAGATAAAAAGCCCGTAAGCCTCGCAGCCTCTAGTGTTAGTTTGCTTTCAGCTTCCTTTTGCTCGTTGTAGGCTTTTATTCCTAACTGAAAAGCTCTAGGAGTTAAATCAAAGAAATCATCTGGAAGCATCTTTAGGCACGACATCGCAAGCCCTAGATTCTGGCTAATTGCTTGCTCTAGGGTTTTTTCTTCTGACTCCTCTTCTGTGCCCTGTTCGGAGTCTGAATCTTTTCCTGTGCCACCTTCATTTCGTCAATGGTGGTAGTTATCACGCTTAGTAAAGAGAAGTCATCTTCTAACCACTCCTCAATGCTTGATAATTCGAAATCAAGAGCAATACCTTCTTTGATCGCACCGTATTTAAAACCTAAAAAGGCCATTAATTCGGTCTGTTCCATTTCGGGCATGGTTTCTAAATTAGCACTTACTAACTCCTTAATAGCTCGGTAAGAAAAGAGGAAAGGGCGATCCTTTCCTCCTGCTTGAATGTTTTTTAAAACCATATTAAGCGCCTACTGCTTTAGCAAATGCGTCTGACGAATCTAGCTGAAAGCTATAAGTAGCTGCCCCGTCATCGTTACCGCCAATCTGAATATTACTAATCAAAGCTTTCCCTGAATAAGTTAAATCCCCTGTCCCAGGGGTTCCGTTTGGCTCAAATTTGAAGTCAATCTCTGTGCCATCAAGCGCAAGAGTGAAAATGTCGTCCGTGTTTAATTCTCCAGAGACATCCGTGAATCGCATAAATCCGCTGCCTGTTCCAGACATAGATTTTCTCTTCCCTGGCTTAATCCTTTGAAAGCCTCCACTTGCTTGGGAGCTTACGTCAATGGTTGGGAAATTAAATGTGGCTTGAAAGTTATTCATAACTCCCGTAACATCGAATGTAGAGCCATCACTAGACAGCTTTAGATACATGTCACCTGCTAATACTTCTCCTGCTAATGGCATCTTTTTTTATTTTGAGTTTTTGACCTTATTTTTCTACCTGAACTTCTTCAGGCTCTTGTTTCTTTTTCCTTGGCTTGGCAATTATGCCAGCCTCTTGTAGTGCCTTGACCTTCACACCTCCAAAGACTAATACTATACTTCCAGCAGGAACGGTAATGCTCCCTAAATTATAATCGACTTTTAGTTTATGCTCTTCCATTACCTACCATTTACTATTAAAAATAACCCATTGTTAGGGGCTTGTTTATTTATTCGTTTATAGTGATTAGCTAAGGGTGTAACAAACCCTGTATCTAACCTCTACGATTGCTTTCTTTAGTTGTCGGTCGTAGTCTTCAGCATCAATCCCGTCATACTTACAATACTCTAGTGAAATGCCTTCTACTGTTCCTTTGAACCCGTCTAGTGCTGCTCTGCTTAAATCGGCCATCCCTTTGGCAACCATTGGAGTGTCAGCATAACAGCCCACCACAATGTCTCTCCACTCTTTGCCTGAAGCGTTGCCTTGTGTTACTATTGGTTCTGAATTATCGGCATATATCACAGAATAAGGCTTTGAAACCCCGTCCTTTGCTATGTAAGAAGACACACCACCACTACTGGCCGTTGAAAAGTCAGTATCTGCTGATAATATACTATGAATTGCCTGAACGCTCATATAAACACCTTTGCTAGTATCTTTTTTGTGTGTGCTAACATCTCAGATTCAAGTGCTCTTATGGCCTCTTGCTCACTGGCTTTCGCTGCTTTTTCTACTAATCTTAGGGCTGGCATTTTACCAGTGCTAATCCTACCACCTTTAGCCCCTTTTCTAAATCTTGCTTCCGTGCCTTCTTCGAGAAACAAACCGTGAAAGCCTCTAAAAGTTTCATCAACACGATAACCCACCAGCACATTAGGAAACGTTTTACTTGTCCCTGTAATAGTACCGACCGAATCATACAATGTGCCTGAATCAGTATGCTTTGTAACTTGTCTTCTCAATGCCTTGACTGTTGGAATAGCTGACCTTCTTAATGGGGTTAACAACTCTCTCCTTTTATATTCTAAAGGGATTGATTTTACCGCCTTTTCAAACTTCTTCCACCCCTCTATGTCAATAGAAGACCCCTCTCTGACCTGAAAACCGCTAATACTACTCATCGTTTCCAAAGAATTTACACTTCAACAAAAGGCCCTGTCTTCGGCCCATCTCTTCAGTAGCTATTATTTCATAAATCTTACCACCGTAAACCACCCTGTTATCAGTTGTTATACTGCTATGGTAGCGGATTAGAAAATCTAAACCTTGCTCGTTAATTTGTTGCCCATTGTCTTCTTTTTCAGAACTAGTCCCATATTCCCTTTTAGCAGGAATACTAGCATAAGCATTCGACCAATTACCAGAAGGAAAACCATCCGCGCCCGTGCTTTCAACCACTGACTGAATGGCTATCCTCTGATCTAACGTCCCTATGTTTAATGCTTTTAGCACTTAAAGTCTTTTTGGTTTTACGTGATCGAGCAAATACCTACTACTCATAGACACCTTACTAATCATTGTTCCAGTTATTTCGTCTTGTCTGAACTCATTCAACCCTGTTAGCATCATTTGGATGGCCTGCTTCATTGTCTTAGGGGCTTCTGAAAAGCCTACATATACTTGACCCGTACTGTCTGCACCGATAGCGATAGCAGCCCCTCCGCTTGTTAATGCTAGCTGAAAAGTGTCATCTGTTTTGCTTACTACGTAGTAAACTTTTCTCTCCTTGATTGCACTGTCAATAGTTCCATCAACAGCCTTATATACTACTACTTGATCGGTGTCTATAAACGGGTGACCTTCTTGAGTAAAGAGGTTTGTTGCTGCTGTAATTGTGGTCACTCCAGCATGGCCTATAATATATTCTACTTGTAATGCATCCTCTCTATCGTAGGAGTCAGGCCAAGAGTCAATGATCTCTATTTGAGCATCTAGGTTATGAGCGTACACCCTGTAAAGGCTTGCACTTAATGTCTGTAAAGTGTTGTCACTGTCGTAATACTTTACACTGTTGACCTTAGCAAATGGAAGACCTTTTAAAACTATCATACCCGCAGGAAACTTCGCGCAAGTCTCAGAGACTGTCTTAAACAGTGGAGTTACGCCAGTATATTCTTCTGCTTCCTCTGTTGCAATAGCAATAAGGGCTTTTACATGCTCGTCATCTTCACTGTGAAAATAAGCGAGTTGATGCTTTGCCTCTGCTAGAGAAACTGGGAAATATTGGGCTGGTATGATGGTTTTCATCTACTTAATAAATCCTTTTGCTTTATATTCTTTTGCTTTTTCAGGGCTTACCTCAATTATATCTCCTTCGAAGTATGCCAAATTTGGTATTGGTTTTACTAGTTCTACTTTTGTTTTTTTCGATACTACCGCTTTTCCTTTTTCCATCTTATTTGGGTTAATTAAACAGCCCCCCGAAGGAGGCTGCTATAATAATAACTACTATGAGAGTAACGCATCTTTCATTGAAGAGAATGATTCAGGGTGTCTTACTCCAACATCCCAGAATGAATTAACTACAACCTGAACAGATCCAGTTTTTGCAAGGGTGTAAGGATCAACAACAATGTCAACACCAGCCCAGTTAGCAATAATTAAATCCGCGAAATTACCAAAAAGGATAGCGTGTGCGATACTGTCAGCAGAGCCCTTAGTCAATGTACTTGGAACTTGAGTTGAAAAACCAGCATTATAGCCGTTTAGGCTGCTAGAATCCTGACCCATAATGAACTGACCAGAGCCAGCATCAAGCAAAGTCTTTTTCAATAACCCTCTAATGCCTGGAGTTGACAAGTAACCCAAAGAACCCTCAAGAGCGTTGTCAATGTTTACTGCCGTTTCAAGGTCTATAAGGTGTGCAAAAGTCGGTACTAGACCGTTTGTACCCCCAACAACAGCACCAATTCCAGCCGTATTCAAAACGCCTGTTGGCTGATCGCCTGAACCTGAACCATTAATAGCTGCTGAATCAACAGCTATTCTAATAGCCATCTCTAAATCACCTCTTACAAAACTCTCTACTGAAATGCTAGACTGTGCTAGTAATTTCTTAGAGTAGTTTGTGAATGCTGCTAATCTGTTTGGAGACAGAGAAATAGCATCAAAAGTAGCTGTAGTTTCTGCTGCAGCATCTTGTTCGCCTTCCCATGCAGTAGCACCAACGCCATTGTTTCTAGGTAACTTAATATCACCCTGAAGACCAGTTAACATTCTTGCTCCCATTTGCTCGACCAAAAGATTTGGTCTTAATGCAGGGATCATGTCGCCTAAGTCTGTCGCTACCGTGTGACCACCAGCAGTAGTTGTACCTACCGTCATGTCTCTTTTCTCATTACCTAAAAGCATGGCAGGAACACCGACACCCTCAATAGTAATCCCTGAGGCTCTGGCTTCGCTTACTGCTTCTTGGTGCATTTCTGCTTCAAGACCGTCAATGTTCTCGCCATTCATTTGGCTTCTGATAGTCTTTAGATAAGAATACTTTCTTAGCTCTTTGGCCTCTTTACCAACAACACCAGTATTAACAGGAGAACCAGCTAAACTAGCTGCTCTTGCTTCGGCTGCTTCTTCCTTCTGACGTTGAGCGACTTCACCGTCAAGCGTTTCGATCTCCGTGTCCAAGTCGTTGAATCTTTTCACTTCTTCTTCATTGAAGCTTCTTTCTTCTTGAGTTCTTACCTCAAGCAGGGCTTTTTGATCCTTCACCTTTTGCCCTCTTTCTTCTAACAGTTGTTTTGAACTTTTCATGTTCTTAGAATTATGAGTTTTTGTTTATTAAAAATCGGGCATTGTATTCATCAAAAGATGGCCCTTTGTTTTCTTTGTGTTCTAGCTCTTCACTAAAGTCTAGTGACCTATTAAATACTGAAGTAGTGCTATATGCTGGCTCTACAACTGGAGCCACATCTGAAATCTTTTGCATCTTAGAAATGTCTCTTTCGTACATTCCGTCTTCACGCTTTCTAAGGCTTGCGCCATCTTTGGCAACACGGAAGGCAAATGAACTACCGTCCACGTTTTTAAGCCTAATGTTCTCTAGTGCATCGTTTCCAGCAGTAGTATTAGGTGAGTCAAACCCGTACCAGAGACCTTCTTCTCGAAGTTCTACTTCTAGTGTTCCTTCTCCGTTCTTTCTTCTTGCTAGAATAGCATGGTTAGAGTGCTCTGATCTAGCGATCACGTCACTCATATCTGCTTCATCGGCTGCTCCTTGTAGAATCCTTTCTACAAATTGAATAGGCTTACCGTTGAGCATCGCTCTTAATGGCTGGCTCCATGTATCGTATTGAAAGGCCATGCCTTCAATCCTTCTACTTTCTTGACCTTCCTCTGTGGAAGGTTTTACTTCGGCCACCGTAGTACTTAAAAATCTGCTCTCCTCATTCATGGCTATATCGTTTCATTATTTTCACTTCCTTCTGTTCCTTTGGCTTTTAGTGCGTCTATCTTCGCTTGGTAGTAGGGTCCTATTTTGCTTTCTGGAATACTGTTAGCATTCACTAGCAATTCATCTAATCCTTCTCTAGCGTTCCACTCTTCCGTCGTTCTAGCTTCGTTCCTGTCAATAATTCCAGCATTTACGAGCTTAGATATTCCTTCAGTTCTCTTTTCAAAATCTGCCCTCAGAAGGCTATCTATATTGTGCTTAAAGTAGATTTCATCTGTGTTCTTTTCTTCTTCGGTTAATAGCTTTCTCCTGTCCTCTGATTCTATTCGAGAGATAAAAGGATTCATTGTGTACTTCAAAAAGGATAAATCTTGCTGCTCCGCGTTGGTCATTGTGGACCTCAAATGATGGTGGACAACGGAAGGAGGCATGTTGAATATTCTGCAAACCTCTTCTACTACATGTTCTTTTGTTCCTAAAAACTGCGCCTTATCTGGCTCAAGAGCTACACTCTTTAGCTTTAAACCTGAATGGAGTAGGGGTATTGACTTAGCCTTACCCTCTAGTCCTCCGTAAAGGTTTTTGAATCCCTTAGTGATGCTAATAGCATCTTCTTGTTTTAGCGCCGTGTCAGTCTCTAGCACTGAAGGTTGAATGCTTCCATTCCCTAATACTTCAGCACCAAAAAACAAAGCAGCCAGCCCTAGACCAATAGTATCTTTATGGTAATCAATGGGGTTGACTCCTACGCGACCGTCTAGGCTGAACCACTTGTAATGCAAGACCTCCCACGAATGGTAGTGCTCGCCTTTGTACCAGTAATGAAGATCACCGTCTTGCTCTTTTACGTCTACCTCCTTAAAGGAAGGGACCATGAACAACTCGGTAACCTCATATAATCCGTTTCTTTTTGGGATGATTAGACAATTGCCTTGCTTGAGTATTTGAACCGCTAAAGCCTTTCTATAATCGAAAGCACTCATCATTGGGTTAGGCTCCATGCTTAAAAGCCTATATAAATTATGGTCTTTGGCTAGCTCTCTTCCTCTTCCTTCGTTGGTTTTTCGGTAAACCTTGTAAGGGAAACTAGCATAAACATCACTTTTGATGTCGATACAAGCCCAAACAACAGTTAAGGCCAGAGCTTTCGCCTCACTTACTGTAATGCCTGACTTTGAAGTACTGCCGAACGCATCCAAAAACCACTGCTTTGGATCGGCTAGAGTCGATGTACTGCTCCTTTTTTCAAAGGAAATGTTCAACCCTTTTTTAGAAATATTAAATGACAGTCCCAGAGTGCTTGAATTTTAACTTCAAGATACTCTAGGGCACTATGGTTAGTCTTTTATTGTCTTATACTAGTACTCTGGAAAAAGTGGGGTTTCTCTTTCCTTGAAAGCTTTCATCATTTTAGTTCTTACTTGATGGTAACTACTCTTGTATGAATTATAGTCTTCATACCTCTTTTTTCCAAAAACATGATGGAAGTAGTCCTCCGCTATGTTATAGCATTCGATCTCTAATTTATCACTATTTTGGTAAATATGCTGAACATACTCATTAAACCCGTGAGGTGTTAACAATGCCTGTATCTTCTCTGGCAATGGGTCCTTTTGGTGCTCTCCATTAAAATAAATAACCGCCTCTTCTGTCAACTCCACTTCTCTTTGCATTTTATTTGTAACTAATCATCTAAATCTATCATAAAGAAGCCAGGCAAAACAGCCTCCCCTTTATGCTCAAACGCTCCATAAGTAGCCATTACGTCACTTACTGGGCCGTCAACCTTGCGCCCTGCTTCCTTTTTCATTATTTTGATGTTACCGTTAGCGTCTCTGTAAATCTTAACTTGTGTTATCATCCAATTCATAACAGGGTTATCCCCGTGATTAAAGAGTCCCCCAAAAATTTGGGTTTCGTAATCTTTGGTAGGGGTAGCCATGTAGTTAATCGTTTGAATCAATTCTATCAGATTTAACCCATCTTGCTCTGACCATACGGCAGCTTCGTTTCTTAAATTCCAAGGATCGTAGTGTATATTCTCAATGTCGAACTTCTTTGCTAGGTCGTTTAGGTCTTTTCGTATGTATTCCTTGTCAATTATATTGCCTGGAGTGGTCCTTAGATAGCCTAATTCAATCCACTTTTGATAGTCTACCCTGTGTTTGTCCTGAAGCTCGCGCACATTATCTTTTGGCATCCAGAAATAGTATAGCTTTTGAGCTACTTCCAACCCTTCTTGTTTTGGGAATAGGAGGGTAAGGGCCGTTAAATCTCTGTTACTTGCAAGGTCTAAGCCACCATAACACTTCTTATTGAGTAGATCCACTTCGTTTATCTTGCCTTTATTGCACTTATGCCAGACTGCTGAAGCTTCCCACTCTTCGTAGTCGTTCAGCCAGACGTTTAGATTCTTGGTTTTGAAATTTGACAGCTTAGTAGATCCCTCATTCTTTGCTTTTAGAAAAAGGTTTTCCAGAGATTCCATTGTGATAGAATTACCTAACGTTGGATTGGCTTTTGACCAAACATCCGTATCCATCCAGTTGTCATCTTTCAAATCGTCTTTATCCAGACAGTAGATGATACCGAAGGTCGTTTCATCGGTTAGCGATCGAGTCAGAATCTTCTCAACGGTTTCATGTAGTCGATAACAAGCAGAACCCGTGTTGAAACCAGCCGTAGTGATCACAAACATTAAGGGCTGATCTCTTGCACCCATCGCTGATTCCATGTTACCATACATCTTATCGTTTGGATGTTCATGATACTCATCCATCGAAGCAGCATGAACATTCAAACCGTCTTGAGTCTTTGAATCAGACCCCAGTGCTTTAAAGAAAGAGTTGGTAGCAGCACAGTAGATACTCTTGGCCGAAACTTCGTACTCGTTTCTGATCTTAGGAGAAACCTTTAGCATTTCTTTTGCTCCTTCGAATACTATTTTTGCTTGGTCTTCTTTAGTTGCTACTGCGTAAATCTGTGCTCTGTTTTCCCCCTCAAGTGGTGAAAGCATGTAGAGCTGAACCGCAGAAGATAGGAGGGACTTTCCATTTTTCTTCGCTACCTCAACATAAGCAGTAGTGAACCTTCTTTTGTGATCAGCCTTTTTCTTCCAGCCAAATATGTTCCATGCTAAAAACTGTTGCCAAGGATCAAGAATAAAAGGCTTACCCTTCATCCGCCCTTCAAAATGACAGCATGCGGAACAGAAACTTATGAATCCTTGAGCAGCTTCTTCATCATGATAGTAAGGGAAATCATCTTCTTGCTCTCGTTCTAGGTCACGGAAGTATCGCTTGACAGTTAACTTTGTCAAGTAGCCTGAAGGAATGTTACCCTCAATTATATCAACTGCATACTTATTCGCTGTATGCACTAACCAGCTTTAATCTTATCCCACGCATTCCCAACTTCTCCACTGCCTTTTTCTACTCTTATCTGGCCTACGCTGCTAGGAGTAAACCCAAACTGTGTAGCCACTGATTTTATTTGATTCGCTGCATCATTTACAATCTTCACCTCTGGTCTTGGTTTCCAGATACTACCGTCCCTTGTGTCTTGCTCTAATACATAACCGATTCCTGGAGTATCCATGTAGGCAACACTCTTCCTGTACAGATCCAATGAATTACAATACACTTCAAGAGATCCGTTAAAGACCTTATGACTCATTTCATTATCATTCAGAAACTTCGCTGCTACTTCCCATATTTCCTTTGCACCTTCAGTCATGTATTCAGGTGCAGAAATCGGTGTTGTTAATTCAGCAGTCTTTCCGCCTGCTTCAATCTTCATCGCATTATCTGGGTATCTATCTTTCCTCACTCTTGCCCCTTTTGCCTCTAAAAGCTGTCTAGGCTTCTTGGCTGGTCCCCTCTTTCCCATACTATATTCTGTTTTTACTGCTTAAATTTTACGTTAAAGGCTGGTTACTTGTCCATACACACAGGGGTAAAAATCTACGGTTACTTAAACCCCTATAAAAAGAGGTTTTACCCCCTTCCCCTTGTTCTGTTGTCATCTATCCATTTGTTTAAAGCACTCCATTGAGTGTAATCGGTCGGCTCTATGTCTATTAGTAGGTCATGTTGGTTGTCTTCTAGCGTGTAGATGAAGTGTATTTTGTCGTTGTCTCCATGCTTACTTCCTACTATTACTGTTATGCCTTCGCTTCTAAGAGTGCTATTGTATTCAAGTACTTCAGATAGAAAGCCTGTAGTGCTGGTTGTCTCTTTCTCTTTCATTTCCTTTTTCTCTTAGTCTTCCCTCTCTTGCTTGCATCATCTCTAAGGCATAGCCCCTGCCAGTTGTCTCTATCCCAAGGATCACATCCATCTTCTATTGGGTTGACATGATCAACTACGACTGCTGGTAGTGCTCTGTTATTTCTCTCACACTCCTTGCATACTGGGTTGGCTTTGAGGTATTCTTTTCTCGCTCTTCTCCATCTTCCAGATTTATAGCCATGCCAGTAGAACCCCCTTGACTCATGTTGTTGAGTCTTAGGGACCGTTACTGCTCTGTTGGCCTTGGGTGTTGCTGTTGGCATTACTCTTTAGCTTGGTTTTTATGGTAGATGCGTAAGGAATTACTAATCTGCTTAAGACTCATCCCTGCTCCTTTTGTAATTATGATAAGACGATCAAAAGAACTAAGCATGCCTTTTGAAGGTTTGTTGTTTCGTTTTTTTATCATTACTCTAAGTTAATGAATTATAGTGTGTTTGGAACAATTAAAAAATGTAACTTTCCGCTTTTTCACTAACTATTTCACCATACAATCTTTCGCTTTTATGCCAATTCCCATCTTTACACGAAAAAATAATTTTAAAAACACGTTCTTCTGGTGGTCTAGATGGGTAAACGCTTGACGTTATGTTACTTGTTTCTTTATATATAAACTCAATACAATTATTATTTTCTACTACATCAATTCTAATTGGTGTAGAGAATTGTTTTATTGTTGCTGTGCCTGTACTTTTTATAAATTCCATTTTTTAAAAGTGCCTAAAAATGTGTATAGGCAATAGCTGTTAGGCTTTTTTACTATTGCTGTTGTTTAATGTTTAATTTCAGTTCTCTTTTCTTGGTTCGTGTAGGCTACTGATCATACACTCGTCCGTTAGTAACAATTATTTTTTTAGCCATCTACACGTGCTACTGCAACGGCATAGTATTGCGGGTCCTGCTCTATACCTATAAAGTTTCTGTTTAGTGCCTTACAAGCAACGCCAGTTGTTCCAGTTCCCATATATGGGTCAAGTATTGTGTCTCCCTCATTTGTATAGGTTTTAATTAAATATTCCATTAACTCAATAGGCTTTTCGGCTGGGTGTCCTGTTCTGCTTTTGTTTCTGTTGTTTATGGCTTCAAAATCTAAAACAGAACCAATATTTTTAAAAGCCATTTTTGTTCTCTGGTCTTTATTCAGCCTTTGCATTTCTTTTTCAGTTCTTTTTATTTTTTGAGCATTATAAGGTAGTTTACCAAATACTAATATTGTTTCGTGTTGCCTTCCTACCATTGTTTTAAAAGAGTTACTTCTATAAGTGTTTTTTCGCCAAACTATATCATATTTGTAATTCTTTATATTACCTAAAACTAATTCAGATGTTAATGGTTGCACACAAAACAAAACAAAACCTTTTGCATTAAAATTAAAAACTTCATTAGGTTTTACGTCTTTATCCCATTTTGCATAGTTTGTATTATAAGGTAAATCACTTATCACATAATCATAATGTTCTTTTATTTCTACTTCATTACAGTTTCCTTTATATAATTTTATCATCTATATTTTAATTTTTGTAAAATTAATTTGCCAACGCTCTAAAAAATAACAGTAACTAACACCGTATTTGTAGTGCATTGTGCTAAATATCGTCTATCACTATCTTAGGTATGTGTTTAGTCACCTTAAATCTAACCATAACTTGTTTACCGTCTAAATCGCGCAACCTACCCTTCGTCACAACAACATTATGTATAGCTAATTGCTCTTGTTCGCACTCATTCCAAACCTGCAATAAGGCTTTTTGTACACTTATACTTTCGGGGTAAGCTGTCTTACTTTGTATTTCTTTAATTCTGTCTGTTGTCATTGTTATTTAAGGGTTTATCACATTCCCGACTGCTCTATTCTCCAATCAAGATATTTTACTTGGTCTTCAGGGTTATCTCCTACTACTTCGGTAGCGTCATCAATAAGTACTTTGGCGAAGTGTTTAGATAGGTCAGACAAGTATTTATACATTTCTAAATCTGAAACATTGCCTGTCTGCACATCTATCTTTTCGTCCTTATCGGGGCAAATAATAATGGTTGCCCTTCTTGATGTTGGTTTTGGCTTCCTTACTCTGGACTGTTGGCCGTGTGATTTTTTTGAACTTTGATTTTTCATTTTATTATTGTTTATCTGTTTGGGCTATGCACCATTAGAGCCATTTACGTGCTTTACGTATTTTTCTTTTTCAAATATTTCGTGTTCAGAATCAAGTTGGTAAACTAATTCCGCAACAAGTGGCTCCGTTAAGTTCATACTATATTCGTGATTTATAGCATTACCGAGTTTCACTATTATATTAGCTCTTACTTTGTTGCTAACTTCGGTCATTCTAAATACTTCAATTAAACTTTTCATAATTTTATTTTTAAGTTAAACGGTGCATAACACCGTATATAAAAACAAAATCTAAAAATTAGTCCGCACATATTCCAGTATTTCTTCTGGAGAAGCCAGAATTGGCCTACCTCTCAATATGCTCATTCCTTGTTCGGTTATTTCTGTAATTAATTTAGTTGTATCTTCTTCAATAGTTTCTTTTGCAATATCAGATACACATCCGCCATCTATAAAAACCATTTGGCTTCCTATGTAAATTCTTGCAAATTCTTTTATCTGCTTTTTTGTTAGTTTTTTCATATCTTTTGTTTAGCAAACATATAAAGCAATCATTATCGCCAATATTATTGATCCTAAGTAGTGTTCTCCAAAAAGCAACTGCATCCAATTCCAATCATTTGTTTCTATTCCTAACCAATCGTAAGTTTTTGTAAGTAATTTTTTCATTTCAAATACGTTTGCTAACAATAAATAAAAATGAGTAGCACAGGCTAGCTTTCTGCTTCTATCATTTTGTAGCGGTGTGCTACTACATTTTATTAGGGTCGTGGTTTGCTTTGGCGGTTTATACTCATCAATAAATTTCTTTCAAATGTTGTTAAATCGCTTTTCATTTTAAAATTTGTTTTATTGAATAATTGAATGTTTACATCTATCCAATCCATAATCTCTTCTCTATTAGTGTAGGGGTGGGCGGTTTAGAGTACCATTTTTGCTTCTGGAATACTAGCAGATCCTTTTCCCGATAAGTATCTTTTTAAGGCCGATTCTTTTCGAAGAGCAGATATGTAAACACAGCCCTTTTTTATAATTACCCTTTTTGCAGGTATTGGAATTAGTGGTCTTTGAAAGTTTTCAAGACTCAAGGGTAAATCATACTTTTCAAACTCAGCAGGACTTACTTCTAGTGTCTGTTCAACGATTTGGAACATTGTGTGACCTTTGAGTGGTTTGCAACTGCTATCTAGCCTGTGCTCAATTTTCTTCTTGTCTTGAACCATTATTTCAATAGCTTGCTTTGCTGAAAGCTTGTCGTAATTATCTAGTTCTTTCATTCTATTAAGTTTTTTTTAATCCAATAAGTTCGTGCTTTCTAATCCGCTACGACACCATACCATTTTCGTTAGGCTTCATTGCTTTTTGATTCTATCCATTTAATGAATGATTTCATACCAGCCCATGTTTCAGCTTCATAATGATATGGTACTTCCGCGTCAGGCAACTCTTCTTTTTTAAATTTGTACACAGCTTTTTTGATTTCTTCGAGAGGCAACGAAAGCCTAACATCAGATATGAAATCAGAATCAACTAGTTTCCAGTTAGTTTGACTGCTTTTTATTTGGTTTAGCTCTTCTTTTTGTTGTTCTACGATCTTCTCAAGATCGTTTACCGAGTGATTACCTTTTCCTTTGTAGTATATAGTTTTCATAATTCTGTTGTTTTTTACCCGTTGTTTCCGATTCATATCATTGCCATTAAAAACGTGTTACAACAGTGAATATAAGTAATGGGTGGCATCCCAAAGAGCCTACTGCCTTGAATCGAACAAGCAGAATACACTCACCAGAGTAACTCATTGCCGTTGGTACAGCAGCCACCCACATACTCATATTATTACCGTCAGGCTAAAAGACGACCCAACCATTCAACAAGTTTTTTAATTAAACGACCTAAAAAAGTTTTCATAAACTCTTTTTGAAACCGTTTTAATGCCCAATCCATTTTTAACTTATCAGCATAACTATAATTACCTGTTGCTATTATTTTGCGCTCTATTTCGTTATATCTCGGTTTCATAATAATTTTTGATTTTCTTTGTACTCTATCCAGTGTTTTTACGATAGAATATTTCATTTTCCACACTCCTAAGCCGAGCTTGCAAGCTGCCTCCAAATACAAATCGTTAGTTCTATAATCTTTGAATTTTATTTTTGTGCTAAAATTACTATACATGCTATTATTAAATTTGTCGTTATTATCAATCTTCTGTCGTTTGATACTTAGGCATTAAACATAATTCATTACGTAGTTTTAAAAACTCCTTCCATGACTTTCCTCCCGCACGTGGTGTTCTTAAAAAGAGTTCCTCTGTAATGTCTTCAAGGTAGTCGACATGGTCAGTAAGACTTCTTACTATATTTTCTACTCTTCTCGAACTTTTATGAAGTTTTTTCCATTCTATGAGAGGAGTTTTGCCTAATAAAGAATTCTGTCTACCATAGGATAATTTTAATTGATGGTGATATTGGTCTATTAACTCCAGCGCATTTAAGTACTCTTCCCTTGTAATCATGATTTTTTGATTCTATTAATGGGTGTTAGCTTTCATTTGCCAACGCTTCAATTTCTGATAACATTTTACTATCGTTTTCATAATCGGCTTCAATCTTTTTCTTTGAATATATAATTTGTTGCAGTAATTCGATAGAAGTTTCAATCCATTTTTTATTTTGGTGTTCAGAAAACCTAGTTGCTTTATCAATCATTAAAGACATTCCGTCTTTGGGCTTACCTATTTCTTTATTCAGTTCTTTAAGTCCATAATAGCAACAATCAATTACTGCGTAAGCCTCAAATGTTTCTGCACTTTCCATTATATTTTTCATAATTAAGTTTTTTAATTCCAACGCTAAAAAAACGAAAAGATAACAATGTGTGAAAACAAAAGCTGCTATCGGTTTTACCGAGGTTAGGTTATTATCAATCTTCTGTAGCTGGATTGTAAGTCCAATTACATTCTTCCTTCACGCTTATCAATTTCTTTGTGTTCATCCCACCAGTCAGCTAATCTTCTTCTCTCTTTAAACCTTCCGTTATAAATGAAGTCTTCCCCTTTACTTTTACAGAAAGAGCATAGAATGTCTGTTGCTTCGTCAAGATACTTCTCGCTTCCAAAAATTGAATAACCCGAAATATCACCATCAAACCCATTAGGGTAAGCCATGTCTTCCCCTAGGTTTTTAAAGTCAATTATCAGCTTAAGAACTTTTTCTGCTCTTTCTTCTCTTTCGTTTGGTGTTGGGTCGCTACATGGCATAGTTCAATCTTTTATAGATGGATTGTAAGTCCAATTACAGCCATTTCCCAACTCTTCAAAGACAGCAACCGCCAATTTATAAGAGCTAGATAATTCCTTTCCTGGCATTGTGGCAACCTTGACCGAACCCTCAGTATGACCTAGCCTATCAGCTACATCTTTATTGTTCCAGCCTAAAACCTTCTTCATTTCCCTGTACTTCTTTTGCCCTTCGTCCATTGCTTATTTAACTATACGTCAAATATACTAAAAGGTTATCAATGATTAACAGATATTTTAAAGAAAGTTAATAAAACACTATGCAATATAATTTTGACTAATAATCCTTTCGAGCATTAAAACGCTCGATAACAGTCGCTAATGAGCCATAAAAACGGCTATTAGCTTGGTGTTACCTGCAAGTGCTACATTCGTTCTTCGATTAAACATTTTCGTTAGAAAAATTATTAAAAATTTCCTCCACTTTTAAAGAAGAAAAAATATGAGCAATTACATCTACTGTCCATCCATTACCTAGCATATGGTATCTCCAAAACTTAGGAACTCCCATAGTGTAATCTATTGGTACTGTCTGTATTTTTTCACATTCATTAGGCGTTAAAAACCTCCATTTATCTCTGTTATCCTTACCTATCTTATTACAATCTTCTTCTTTGGGTTTATTAGATGTTATTGATTCCATAAAGTTAGCATCTGTAAAAACTATTTGCCTACTACCTCTATGTAAATATCTTTTTAAGTTTGAGCCTTTGCCATAATTTGCATCTATACAATAACTTTTTTCTTTTTCGCTAAACGCTTCATCTAAAATATCATTTAATAATATTCCTTTATCTTTAGGTTTTTCAACTCCCGGTATATTTGTCCAGTATATTCTTTTTCTAAGTCCAGCACTCATTAACTTACTATTAATCTCTATTGGTTCAACGTTTAATAGTTTGGTAATAACTTCCTGCCACTCTTTTTTCATACCCACATTTTCAAGTAAAAAATATTTAGGGTTAAGCTCTTTCAATAATCTTACGTATTCAAAAAATAACTTGCTTCTTGGGTCTTCAAAATTTAATTGCTTACCTGCTGTACTAAATCCTTGGCAAGGGCTCCCACCTATTAATAAATGAATATTAGTGTTAATCATTTCTTTAGTAACAAATTCAACACTTCCTAATTGTACTGTGTTTGGGTAATTTTTTTGTGTTATCTCAATAGAGTATTTATCAATCTCACTTGCAAAATACTTATTTACTTTAATTCCTAATTTGTCGAGTGCTATTTGTCCGCAACTCATTCCATCAAATAAACTTAATACATTCATATTTTTAATTTTTAGTTTGTTCTTACTCTTGTGTATTTGGTTTTTACAAAACCACGCCTTTTAAAAAACAGGTAACACCGTATATAATTAATTGGCGAAAAGCCAACTAACCATATACAACACGTTTATCTGCAAGTGCGTTAATGGTAACAAAGGCTATAAATAATAAAAATTACTACTTATTCGCTCTTTTATAAAGTTTGTTCCAAGGCTCTTTTATGTTTAGCCAAGGTGTTTTTTCTATTAGCCAAAATACACCAATCGCCTTTATTGCTTCAAATGTAAACCGCCTACAAGCAGCATCTAATCTTTTATGTTCGTTTATCATATCCGTAATTTTTAAAATTCATAGTCAAACCGTTATACCCTATTTGCCCAACGCTCCCACAAATCGAGAATCCAGAGCAAACGATTTACTTTACGTTCGTATTTCTTAGGTATTTTATTTGGCCTGATAGAGTTATCTGAACCACTCAATTTACGGCTGAGTTCACTCC
>Ga0222674_1000377_pt1 | contig 17323 bp, 20 predicted proteins | sample AntAcemetagen866_FD_179804 | JGI IMG/M metagenome (GOLD analysis project Ga0222674, IMG submission 179804) | Saline water microbial communities from Ace Lake, Antarctica - #866 | ecosystem: Environmental > Aquatic > Non-marine Saline and Alkaline > Saline | place: Antarctica: Ace Lake...
ATGGCAGCGTAAGTCTATGCGGCAACTATCCTGAAATTTTCCGCCCTTGGAGCCCCTCATGCAAGAAAAAGAGCGCGAAACTGTGTACGTTTTTGATCAACAGACCGTCGATCGGTTCAGTGCCTTGATCGACATCCTGCTTTCCACATTCCATGAGATCCTAGATGCGAGACGAGTCATACTTCCTGACAACTTCGATATCGGTCCTGCCGAAATGACCTTCTATGAATGCCACGCAAAGCAATTTGATCGCCCAGATCCTGAGTTAAGTGATGATCTCGACAAAATCTTTTAAGCACGATGAAAGGTCCTAGCTGAGGTAACCATCGTCAACCAGATCCATTTAACACCATCGCAAATATGCAACCCGTGTCAATTGACCAGATAACGTCCAATGGCGCAGCCCTAGGAGGAGGTTGACAGGGAATTTAGACTCCCGATTGTGTCGAATTGTGGGTGAGGTAAATTTGCAGCCGAATCTATTTTGAATATTGTAACAACAAAATAAAGTCTATCCGTTATCGACTAAAAATGATCGAGGAACCCATTTGCTGCCGAAAGTCTCATTCCATTTGGCACTAGCGCGTTTGATACACACCTCTGTTTCTCATTTTTCGGTCAATCTTTATCAATTTGAATGCATTGTTATCTCTCGCGGCACTCACTTTTTAACCTGCTTCCGTTGCTAATTTTCGCGCCTCCAGGCAAGGGCGATTCTCGCCTCGCTTTCAGCGACCTTGCATCACAAAAATCAGCTAATACTCCTCCAGAAAAAGTTCACTCCACTCGCTGTGCCAGGCCCCTTCGACTTCCCCTTCTTTGTGAAGGAAGTCTCGGAAGAGGCTCTAATTTTAACAATCAAATTTTGGAGTTTAACCATGAAAAACGAAAAAAATGCATCTCAAGACAACACCAGGCCACCATCCGTACAAGCGTCAGTTGCAGTTTTCAAAAGCAAAGAAGGCGACTCCCTCATCCACCTTCTTCCAGGCAACGCTAGGATCGAAATGCCCCTCAACTACTACGAAAAAATCCTAGATATGCCGTTTGAACCTTCTGAAAAGCGCATCAATCCAATAAGATCAAAAATCTACGGATTTACCGCCAGACCGGACATATTCCTCAATCAAAAAGGTGACTATCTAATCCACCGGGTTCCAGGATTTCAGGTCGCCAAACACATCAACTACTACAAAACAATTCTGGCTGACGATGTTTCAGAATCATCAAATGATTTTTCACAGGAAGCTCAGGCGTAAAGCCTGGGCTTTCGCCCCTTCAACTACAAACTACTCAATAAGGAAAATTGATATGCTTTATTCTGAATTAGAAAAAATCGCCTACGAGAAGAGTCATCCCTTTTGTTACACCTGCTATATCAAAGCAATCCCAACCAAAGCACATGGCACCAGATGCCCAAAATGTTTCAGTGACGACAACATGAGAATTACTGATGACGACGGACCAGAGTACGGCGTTGCTTGGATTATTCCACGGCTACTAGAAGAGAACTGCCGCACTTTAAGAAATGTCGATCTGGAAAGTCAATTTTTGGAAATGCTCAATGATTGCTACGATCAAGTCGAAATTGGCGGCTACAAATGGGACCATGGTGAAGCATTTAAGCGACTAGATGAAATTGCCTTTCATCAAGAGCTTCTAGCCTACATCGATACGGAAACGGATGAGACTATTGTCACTTTCGATAACGGAAACAGCTACTATGAGATCTCTGAGATAGAACAGTTTATCGAGGCCAATGACTGAATATGCGGGGGCAACCGCCCCCGTTTCATACCATCGCTGGTCATGTTCCTGGTGACAACCGTTTTTCCAGTTCTGGGATTTTAATTTTTCCCGACAAGACCAAAGCGAAAAAATCGTCCTTCGAAATATCTGCATTCTTCGCTTTCTGCTTATCAAATGCTCGCTCAAAATATGCCAAATTGCTAGTGACCGAATCACGCAACATGCGGATATCCTCAGCATCAATTTTGCGCAGAGCGGCGTCAATTAGTTGGTCTGGCTTTACTTTTTTACCAGCAGTATTTGCGTTAATTTTATCAAGTAATTTGTCCAACCGGGCTTTTGTTTTCTGGCCAATTCTTAGGCTCAAGTATTGAACATTTACCTTTGTTACCGTAGTTTTTTCTGAATTTATCTGCGACATTATGCGCTCCTTTTTGAAACATTATTTGTTTGATATGTAGACAATTGAATTTCTAGTTCACCATATTTACCAAAATCGGATATATGACCTGCAATTTTTCTTGTGCCATCTTGTCAATGAGTAACATGCACTCATTTCGATAGCTGACTGGCACAGCCTTGGCTCCGGATCGATAATCAGTAAGATCGTTTTCCGACAGCTTGAAAATTTTCATGTACTGCTCCCGCCTTGGCGTCGCCATTTTATGTCGACCCATTTCCCAATGGGTGACCGCTGTTGGATGGCAACCTAGCAGGGCAGCCATTTGCCTCGTTGTTAAAGGCGCACTACTGCGTAGGTGGCGAAAGACTTCAATTTCTGGGATATCTGATTTGAATCGTTTGACATTGATATTCATTGGCATTCCTTTTCTACAAAGTAAAAAGTTTAGGGAATGCTCAGTGACAACTTAGGGGTAAAGGCTAATCAACTTAGAGTGCCAAAAGTAGCTATTTTCAAAAAGAAAATTGTTACTTTCACTCAGTTGCTTAGCGATCAAAATGGCTGGACGTTGCATCAGTTTCGGCCCGTAGGCAAAACGTAGGCACAAAATAGGCAAACGTAGTGATTTGCTGTGATGTCGAGTGATGCAAGACTAAAACTGGATTGCTAACTCATTGAATCTATTTGTTTGTTAAATTAGTTGTTTGGGGGATTCCACCATTCCCCCGCAGGACAAAATGGTGGACCACACTTTACACTGCACGAACACCAGCCATCTTATTGATATCATTGAATTTACCACAGTCCCAAAAGGTGTCAATCCACTTAATCTAGCCCATTTATACACTAATAACGGCCTAACCGTGAACCAGATCGCTGACCGGGTTGGACTGTCGAAAGCGGCCGTCATCGGCCGATTGAAAGAGGCTGCGGTCACTTGCGGCCAGAACGGAAGAAGCGAAGAAAATTATAGGTTTGCCCACAACCCGCCCTACGGCAAGAAAGTTGTTGATGGAAAATTAATTACAAATCGCGTCGAAATGAAAGTGGTTCGTGAGGTTATACGTTGCCGAGATCAAGAAAAGCTTAGTTGGCATAAAACGACCACCCACCTCAACAATCTCGGCTATCGCAACAGAGCAGACCGCCCGTGGACTAAGACGTCGATAGTTCAGATTTATCAGCGATGGGCCGGGAAAGCATAGTTACTTCTAAGCTGAATCCATCAGCCATTGCGCTTTCGCGCAGCAACAGCCTCAAGTTCCACATAAATCTAAGCCGGAGGCTTATATGACAGCAAATTTCGAAATTCTATCCCCTAACTGCGAGGAAAAGCAGCTTAGTATCTATTCTGAAGACGAGTCAGTCGAAGATTTACTCTACGAATTCATCCGTGGTAAAACTCCTTTAACGGGCAGGTCCTACAAGCAAGATATGAAAGACTTTTTTGCATTCACAAAAAAATACTTTAATCTCCCAAGGGTTGAAGGGAAAAAGGTCTATTTTGGAGACATTAAGCGCGTTCATGTCGTCAAATATCATAACTATTTGGAAGCAACACCCACGAAACTCGGTAAACCTATGGCACCAAATAGCATCAATCGCAAACTTTCATCTGTATCGATTTTCTACCAATTTTTGCTACAAAGAGAGGTTGTGACCAAAAATCCCGTCGAATTCTGCAATAGGCCTAAAAGAATTAACGTTCGTGATACCGAGGCTTTCAACGATGCAGAAATAAAGGATTTCTTTAAGTTGATTACCAGAAAGGCTCCCCCACTTCACAAGGCTATTTTACTTCTGCTTTTTACGACTGGAATGAGAAATCACGAGGTAAGAAATGTCAGGCTGAAAGACTTTGAAAATAGAGAAGGCATAAAAATTCTGCGCTATGTCGGCAAGGGTCAGAAGGTTAATCAGGTTCCAATCCATCCAGTAGCAGCATATCACCTGGGGCAGTATTTAGATTGGATGCAAAGCAAGGGACGACCGATAAGCCCAGATAATTATTTATTCCAGCCTTCAAAAATTACTCGCGGAGATAGTGCTACCAAAAATTTGTCTCACACTGCGTTGGGCTATATAGTTAAAAAGTGGGCTAGGAAAATCAATATTTCCAAGCGTATCACTCCTCATTCAGCTCGCGCTACCTTCATTTCAAGTCTACTTGAAAATGGCGAGGACATCTATTCGGTCGCCCAAGCGGTCAATCATTCGGACGTTTATGTTGCCAGTTAGGTTATGTTCCCACCGTTCATTTTCTCCAATAAGACAACCAAAAATTCACAAAATCGCTAATATTATAGTTATTTGATAGCTAGCTGCCTAGTCAAACAGAGTAGAGGGCAGTTATGACTACTATGATCTGTTCGTCATGTAATGATGAGGTGACGAAAAATCCAAAACTAAAGGGAAGGCAGCAGAAATACTGCGGCAAAACTAAATGCCAACGAGCAAGAAAAGCTGCCTGGAAAAGGGATCGACTGAGATCATGCCCGGAGTTTCGTTCAGACCATGCCCTGGCCAATAGGAAGTGGTCTGACGCCCATTCAGAATATTGGCGTCAGTACCGCCTCTCTAATCCTGATCGGGCAGAGCGGAACCGGCTGCTCCAGCAATTGAGAAATCAAAGGCTTAGCTCCACTCCCTCACCTAATAGTTGCAAAGGTAGACGCGTTAATATTCAAATAAATCAGTTGGTTGGTCAGTTTTGGCTTGTACCGGTTATTGCAAAGGTAGACGCGTTAAAAGTCAATATTGCAGCGATCAGGGCAAGTTAGAACTATTGCAAAGGTAGACGCGATCGACTGTCAATTGACAAGGTCGTACAAGTACCCCTCTCGACAACACAGGGGCCTGTATGAATGAAAAAACCAAAGCGACCTATCTGGTCACAGAAGACGATATCGTCAAGATTTCAACCCTGTTTGGGCACCTGGAAAGTGCGATCAAAGAGCTCGTCCGTAACCGCCGCCTGGCATCAATTAACAACAACCTAGATGCCGCCGAGTTTGATTTTTACGAACTTGCCAGCCGCAGCATTTATGAGTGTGCCGAAGATGCTCAGCTTAAGCGACTTGGTCTCGATGACTATTTTTAGTGGTAACGCTCATGGATAAACAAGACCAACAAATTATTCTGAATAGCATTGATGGGTTTTGCGAAGCCTTACGCTTCAAAGGATATTCCGAGAGAACGATTGGTGATAACAGGCCCGTACTAGAGGAGCTTGCTGATTTTTTTATTGCAGTGAATCCTCCGTCCACTTCGGAGTTTATAGACCAGTTTATAAACTGGAAGTTAAGCTGCCGGATCGAGAAAAAATACCATCGGTCGCACAGGTACAGACAAGCCAGAATTATCAACGGATTTTTTGACTACTATTTGAATGATAGTAGGACTCTCCATTACAACCGCCTGCGATTTGAAAAATACATTCCAGGATACGCAGGTGACTACAAAGGGAAAAATCAGCGAGCTCCGATTGAAATTCGCAATAGCCTTTTGGCGTTTTTTGATTACCTTGAACGCAGTGGTATAAAACGACTTAAAAAGGGCGACGACAAAGCAATTGGGCAACAAGTTATTTCTGACTTCCTAGATAATACAGAAAAAGGATTCTACAAAAAAAGAAAAGCTTACTGCCGTGGACGCAACGCGCTTGTCCAGCAACTGTTGCTAAACTTCCACAACTATCTGTTAGAGCAGGGTCATGCATCTTTTTATGCACCGCCTCCAGCCCCTAATGAGGAGGCGCTTCAATTCGAGGCCCCAATCAATCAGTACCTTGCATACCTTAGTCAAAGTGGCTTGTCGCAATCAACGCTTGACACAACTACGAGGGAACTTTGCCGATTTGACTGCTACCTACAATCGAAAAACATCAATAAACTTAACAAGCTCAAAATAACTCATCTCGATGAGCATGTACAAAACCAAATAGCTTCAAGCAACCTCCGTGGGATTCATAGACTAAATAGTATAATGCGCAGATTTTTTAAGTTTTTGTATGTAAGCGGTCATATCGATAAAGATCTTAGTAAATATATCAACGCGGCTCCTATTTATAGGCTCAGTGATGTGCCAAAGCATTTGAGTGCCAAGGAGGTCACAGCCGTACTGTCCTTTGCAAAACCGATGTCAAAATCGGACCTTAAAAAGAAGGCTGTATTAGCTTTGCTTATGTTTAATGGATTGCGAGCGGCTGAAGCTGCAAAGCTCAGTATTGATGACATCGACTGGGACGAACAAACGCTCACAGTCACGAATCGAAAAAACCGACATCCATTGATAACGCCAATGTCCGATTACGTCAAAGCGGCATTAATGGAATACATATCCCAGGCCAGGCCCAACGGCTACAGCTACCGGGAAGTGTTTTTAACCGAATTTGCCCCCATTAAGCCCATCAGCTCTCGCGGTATCACGCAGATGATGCGACGACAACTAAGAAAACACGGGATTGGCTGCGGGGGCGCTCACAGAATGCGGCATACCTTTGGCACCTACCTTCTCGAGAGCGATAGCTCAATCATAGAGGCCCAACTTTTGATGGGTCACAAGCGGGTCAATGCTACCAGGATATACGGAAAATCATCACTAAAAAGAATGCGAGAGCATGTGGTGGCTGATGAAATATAAATTCAAATCATTCTTAAAAAGAAAAATGAACGGGTACCTGTCCTACCGAATTGGAAGGGGCTACAAAGCAGCCGCTGACTTCAACAATTTATGTGTCTATGACAGATATGTATTGGCCAGTAAGGTTAAAAGGATTGAGCAACTTGACGAAAAATTTTACTTGGAAATGATTGCCCGAGAGCTTGAGGAGCTGAAACCCCAAACAGTCAATAGTCGCTTAACAGTGCTAAATAACTTTCACAAATATTTGCAGCGCAACCACGACGTCAATTTCAACCCAATCGAAGCGCTGCCAAGACTTAAAGAACTCTACTACAGTCCCTATGTTTTTAGGCCGGACGAAATCAAGACGATCCTTGACTATATGGCTAAGAGGGCTGCTGAATCACCGAAACATTTTTATTTTGTAAGGCTCTCGAGGTACACATCATTTTGTCTTCAGGCAGCATGCGGCATGCGCATTTCTGAGGTATATCGGCTAAAAACCTCCGATTTCAACCAAAAAGAAAAAACCATCTATATTGAGCAATCAAAGTTCCGTAAAGATCGCCTCATCCCTATATCTACCAACTCGACCTTGCGCATCCAAAATTATTTAAGCGCTCGCAGTTCGCTTCTCAATAGCAAAAGCCCGTATCTATTTTTGGGATATGACGGCGCAGCTGGCAACCGAAAGTCACTAGGCTGGTATTTTAGAAAGGTGCTCGGGGAGCTCGACATGCTGAAAGCCCCAGAAATCAAGGGCAACGTTATTTTTGGCTCACCCACTCCCCATTCACTACGGCATTCATTTGCTGTGAACACGGTACGAAGGTGGGCTTCCGAAGCAAAAGATATCGACAAAGTGGCCGACACACTGGCGACCTATATGGGGCACGCCGATTTTGAGTTTACCCAAATTTACTTGAAGGGTCTGAATAGAATCGGGCCGATGGTCTTTAATAAAGACGTGATGTACGAGGAAAAGTGATAGTTATGGACAGATCGCTACGGCGACTTCTTGAATATTTTTTCAAAGACTTCTTGATTAACCAACGTGGTTTATCGGCTAATACCATTGCCAGCTACAAAGAGACATTCAAAATATTTACCCCCTGGTTAATCGAAAGGACTGGAAAATCAAATCCAGCCATTGATGACCTAGACATTTTTATGGTTCTTGAGTTTTTAAAGCACCTTGAAGAAGAACGCGGCAATTGCGGCGATACTAGAAATGTCAGGCTGGCTGCCATTAAATCGTTTTTTCGGATGAGCTATTTGCTACACAGAGACACCAAGAAAACTTTTGAAGGGATTATGTTTATCCCGTTTAAGAAGACGGAAAAACCACTTATTCACTATTTTGAGTATGACGATGCTTTGAAGATCATAAAATCCATCAACATCAGAAATAAACTTGGTTTTAGAGACTACTGCATCATTAATCTACTCTATGATGCCGGCCTACGTGCAACCGAAATTGCCGAACTAAAGCTTCAAAGTTTTGATAGCGAGGATAAAACCCTTGAGATCATTGGCAAGGGTAACAAATGGCGAAAAATAAAGCTTTGGCCGAGGACCTGTCAGATCCTGGAAAAATATTTGCTTAAGTCGCGATCAACGCCAAGGCCACTATTTAAAGACTATTTGTTTATCAACCAACGCGGCACTGCTATGACCAGGTCGGGGATATTCAAGCTTTGTCAAAAGCATGCATCAAAGCCGAAGGATCTTAGAAAACCTTTTGCTAGCGCTAAGATTCAGGCTGTGCATTCATGGCGTCACTCGGCAGCTATCAACATGATTCGTCAAGGTCAGTCTATTTTAGAAGTCAAAATTCGTTTAGGGCATGCCTCATATGAAACGACGGCTAGGTATTTGGCGATGGATTTGACCATCAACAGAAGCAGCATGGATGCTTTAGTCAAATTCATCAGTCAATTTATTGAAGAACAGGACCTTACTATTGCTGCTGAATGGAATCAAAAGCAAGACGTGATTGATTTCATAAAATCTTTGTAAGCGACTTGTACCTACGATTCGTAAGTACCAGATATTGCCTACGGCCTGTGCCAAATAGTTATGTGTCGTGTTTAATTTGGAATATCGAAAAATCAACGACAACGAATTGAGACTACAGGAGAAATCAAAAAATCGGCACAGATCGAGGAAACTATTGTTATTTCAATGAGCTAGAAAAACTCGACCCATAAGGACGTAGGCACGACAATGCGTTACGTACACGTGGATGGCATCGAGAACACCGGATCGCGGCAATGGTCTAGAGAGACACGCAGAAGCCTTCAGGAGGCCAAGAGCAATCCGGTTCCACCAACTGTGCCCGATGTATTGCCTGCAAGTGAGCAAGTGGTCCAACCCACACCGATCCGTCTTTTAAGACTAGTGAATTCACCCGCCCAATAGATTTCTGCTACATTTTAAAATCCAAACTGTAGCAAAAATCCCGAACCGGCCCTAAAGCCGATCCGGGATTTCTTTTTCGTTGAAAAGAGGCGATTCTGAAATCGTCATCTTTTTTCGTCATCGTGACGATTTCGAGAGCCATAAGCCCTCGAAACTACAGGCAGAAATCTACATCATTCCGCCCATGCCGCCGATGCGAAATGGAGTAATTCATGGATTAGTATGCAGAAGTATAGAGTAGTATTTACAGGTATTTAGACTATGAACCTACCGATTAGATTTCCGATTAACTGGTACTGATAAGTATTCCTGGGTATGAAAAATGGCCCAGTTGTGGCCCACCTCTATTTGGATGTCGATTTTCAGCACTTGAACTGACGCACGCAGCTGGTCGAGGCAAATGTAATCAAAACCATCGAGAGGAAAGAATCTTGGCTACAACAAAAATGCAGATTGTTAACAACGGCGATTCGGAAGTGAAACAAAAACGTGGCGCGTCCGGGTCATCTTCACCCATCAGAATTAAGCAGAAAACCAAAGCCAGGCTTGACCAATTGCTTAAGAAAGCAAATAAAGATCGACAAGGGCGAAAGATCAAATCCGATGATGTGTTGTGGTTCAGCCTTGGTCTGCTGGATGACAACCACATAGAGGAAATATGCATCCAGTCTTTGTCAAATAAGGATCGAATGGAGTTGCTGTTCCGTAAAGTTTCAAAGGAACGCCGTGGTCTAACGCGAGATGATTTCTTTGGTATGTTGCTGGAAGGAAAAATGTCAATTTAGAGTTAGGCGATTGAGTAGATCCTGCTTATTTGTCGGGTCTGCTCGATTCAGCGGTTAGCTACAATTCAAGGGCTTGGAGTTTTTGGATCAATTCATCAAATGTTTCGGCAAAAGTTTTTTCTGTTGTTGCATTGTTCATCACTTTGGCCCATCCGCGCCGTAGTAGTGAAGTATCTTGGGACGAAAATATTTCGCTTATTGATGCAGGAAGAGGCGTTTGGCGGTGGGTAAAGGTGGTAGCTAACGATGTTTTCAACGTTTCGCCGTCACATTGTGGCAGTAGCAGATTGATATCGTATATGTCACGGCTCCTTGAATTTTCAGAACCACGATCAACCATGGTATGCACTTTTTCAGCGACAACAGTTTCGACTGCATAAACCTTCCAATTGAAACTGCCCACTCCGGCTAACGAATCAGTCGTGAGATCAGATGCCTCTGGTGAGATGGCGTCATTGATTCCTATGTCTATATGAAAGATTTGACTTTTCGAAGGGTTGGCGGGTTGCTTTCCAAGACCACCTCTTGTAACAATCCTCATGCCACCATATTCACCCTGGGTAAGTAAGTCGACGACTTTTTGGTGCTGAAACCATGCTCCATCGTCAGCAGATTTTTCGATTATGGAAACAGCGATACTGACAGCCTTTTCGGCTGAAATACCGCGTATCGTGAGGTCGATATCAGTCGTATAGCGCGGGGAATTGTATACACGAGCACAGACGTATCCGCCCTTGAAGACGGTCTTGCTCGCCAGGTTTTTGGCAACAACAAGTCTACGGACAACGCATTCCAGTAGATATTCCGTGACGATCATGTTGTAGGCTACTTTTCGCTCTTGAGCGACTTTTCGAAGTCGAGCAGTGACATTTCGAGTCGTAGAGTCAGACACTTTGGGCGACCTCCTGTGCACTGACTAACGCTTCCCAGTGGCGCATCACACTTGATTTTATGTTGAGATTGGCGGCCATGCGTAGAATTTTTTCAGGACTGGTTTGTTTGCGGTGAATAGCGTTCATGGTAGCGGTCAGCGCCGTATCTGCACCGATTTTGGTAGCGTAGTATAGTGCTTCGGCAAGAGTGCGTTCCAATCCGGAAATTCGATAGAAGCGTTTTTTTTCGACCCCAACAGTGGCATCTCGGTTGGCATGCAGAAGTCTAAACCGTTTACGGGTTGTCGCCTTATTGTGAGGAACAACGACCCATATTTTTTTCGGAGCTGCATCGAGAAGCTGGTAATGAGCAAGCGCTGTTAGTCCGCCGATGAAGGCTTCGGGACCAAAAAGTCGGCAGGCGATAGCGTAATCCAAAGCGTCTTCTTGAAGCGCACTGTTCGGATGCCAGAACAACCCTCGGTCGACTCGCTCTATTTTGCCGTCTTTTGCCCATCTTCCCAGGGTGGTGGCGTGGATGCCCAGTTCTGCGACATCCTCAGCTGTAAAGAGGCAAATTTCTTTGAGTTTTTTCATTCTGGCAACCATAACGCCCCGCATAATAATCGATATAATATTAACATAAATATGTATTTTTGTGCAAACATTGGCGAAGTCTAGAATCGAGATCTAGGTTTTCTTTAGTTGGAAGAACAAATGACCAAATGTCTTGACGCAGAGCACGGATGCAAGGCTCGGATTTGCATCAATACCAACAACTGCGATAAGGCATTGGCCGCTAAATCTAGGGCGTTGGGTGTGGATTTTCATTTTCAAAAGCCTGTGGATCAAGAGAAGATCTTACCAGTAATGCGTTATCGAGCATAATGATAATAAAGATTAGAAGGTTTTTAATAAATTTGATATAAACCGCTGAATTCTATAGGGAGACACTGCGTGACTGATTTTTCCAAGCATCCATCAGATATTGCAATGGCGGCAGGCAAATACCTCGCGCAGTTAGAAATCGACGACGAAGCAAAGCAACTAACTGACGGCATCCTCGATCTATTCATTGAGGCATTGAAAGGCAATGAGGATGCTTACAAGGAGAATGACGACGGCGAATTCGTATTGATCGCCAACTGGAATGATTACTGGGGCGGTGCTATTGATAATTTTTTGGATTACTGGCTTCAGAGAAAATTTATGGGACCACCGGAGTTTACAACTGAAGCCCCCCGTGTACTTCGAGGCTTTGTTGAATGGTCCTATGCTGAAAAGTACTTTGATGCTGAGCATTACGAAGATTACCTACTTGCTTTACCTGAAAACAAAACTGAGGAACTAGAGCGCATACAGAAACTTGGCGATTTGTTTTACCGTCTCCATTCCCCAAACCCTGGGGCATGGGCTAGAGGTGAGAAGGATAATGTGAAGTCCATTGATATGGCCAAAAGACCCGAGAAAATTGAAGAAGGCTACATGATCGTCAAGAAAATCGCTGATGAATCTGCAAAATTTAGATTTGACAGAAAAATTTTAGGGCCGGTTATGTTGACAAAGGGCATCACCGAACTTTTACGAGTAGGCGATGTTGTGAATCTAACACTTGGTTGTTACGGCAAAAACTGGAAAGTTTTGGAAACAGGAAATGTCTACCCCGAAGGGACGTTTGAGGGATAATAGATCGGTGACTCAGGATCAAAAAGTAAGTTTTTCGGGGACTATCGCCGTAGTAAAGGCAAGAATAAAGCTGCTGCGTTCATTTGATCAAATTCCAACTCATCAATATCAAGGATATACCCTCGTCGTCAAAGGCGAGTTAGGTGGTGAGGCGGGTGAAACCCGTGTTGCGGTTGGCCCGAAGGCTCATGAGAAATTTAAGTTTCAGATCGGAGACGAAGTTTCTGGTAAGGCGGTTCCAATTTCCAATCCAAAACAGGAATGGTCGCAGTATTATAAAACAAGCGCAATAAAAGTAGTCAGCCATGGAGAACGTACCGAGCCAAATCCAGATGGCGGCCTTGCGCCAATGTTACCTGAATACCGTAAAAATGGACACCTTCGCTTAAGCAAAACTACAGCAAATAATAAATGTACTAAATGCCCGTGGGGATTATTAATGACTACGGAAATGACAATCGATCAATGGGCTCCATCCACGAAGAAATACCGCATTGAAAGCCACTGCTATGGTCCAAGGGATTGCCCCAACTATAAACCGGGAAAGCCATACATTGTGCCAGGACGGAAGGACTGGATGAAATATGAAGATGATGACTACGAGCGTTTTATGAGCGGAGAGTATTAGATAAAACGGATGCAATTGTTTTTAGAGGGCGGTCACGTTAGTAGCGTGGTTCAAGTTACGACATTGTTGGCTTCGTATTGTCATCAATTTACGTACTAGATTGTTAGAATTCCAGAGTCGACACTTGACGGGCTTATCTAATCCGATAATCGTAGGGTTAGGGAATCTATTTCCAGGTATTTAGGCATCTCTAATTCTCGGATACTTCAATGATTTTAGGTATACACTCGATTAATCTGTTGTAAAATACACAGAAAATGTGTAGTTTGCGACGTATAGAGTGGCTGATAAACTAACTTAGCTAGCACATATTTTATGTATTACACGTAAAGAGACCCCCTCTTGGAGTGAAATGGTAAGGACCGCAGAATTAGAGCTTCGAGAACTAGCTAATAAGCAAGGTGGCTACTTTACGGCAAGGCAAGCCGTAGGACTTGGCTTCGTCCGAAATCATCATTCCTATCACGTCTCCACCGGCAAATGGACGCGAGAAGCCCATGGTATCTTTCGATTGGCAGGGGTGCCAACAGCAAACCCGGCCATCGACGAATTGCATTGTTGGCTTCTATGGACCATGGGCCGGAAAGCGAATGCGCCTCGCGGCGCCATAGCCTATGAAACAGCCTTGGTCGTGCATGGTCTTTCTGACCTTATGTTAAATAAAGTTCATTTGACGGTTTGCAAAGATTTCCGACCGTCGGTTATTCCGAAGGTGGTGGTTCTCCATCATGAGAATCGTGACGAAACCGAAATCACAGAGAGAGAAGGACTCAGGGTAGTACGTCCGTTTCTCGCTGTGCTTGATCTTATTCGAGAGGGACGGATTTCCGTCGAACATATTGAACGTGGATTCAAAGACGGGGTTTCCAAGGGAATCATCACTATCGTCGAAGTTAAAAAAACTAAGCTTCCGCCGAATGAACGACAGTTGATTGATATATGGCTCAAGGAGGTGGCTTGAACAAAAAAATATATCAGACACCCGAGGCATTTCGCGCTGCTATTGAAGCACGGGCCAAGAAGCTTCGCAACGAAGGGGATGAGGGCCTTGATATGGTCCGACGTAAGCTAGCTTTTGAGGCGTTCCTTTGCCGCGTCGCACCGAGCGGTATGCCACTGGTACTCAAGGGAGGATATCTTCTTCATCTCCGATATAACATCGGAGTTAGACCAACTAAGGATCTGGATGCCGCTTTGCATGAGGTGGGTCTTGAAAGCCTGCGCTCAACGGAAATCGAGCGCCGCATGCGCGAGGTGCTTCAACTTGTTGCAGCCTCGCCAGCAGATGATTTTTTTTCATTTGAGATTGGTGAGTCTATGGCCGACCTTGGGCTAGAACGTGAGTTTACCGGCTATCGTTTTAATGTCGCAGTTAGGATCGGGTCAAGATTTTTCGACTCTTTCCATATCGATTGCACGACCGGCGACGCATTGATTGATCCGTTTGACATCATGATGGTCGGCGGTGGTCTAGCGTTCGCGGGGCTTCCATTGGCCAAAGTTCAAGCTATCCGTGAGGGGCAACATTTCGCTGAAAAGCTCCACGCACTCTGTCGCCCCCGTACCAAACAGAACAGCCGAGTCAAAGACTTCTTTGATATCGTACTTTTCATCAAGCAGAGAGTCGAAGCCGCCGCCGTGGCAAAGGCCTTACCCACTGTATTCGCAGTCGGCGGTAATCTAGCCATTCCAAAGACGTTTCCTGAATTGCCTCAGGAATGGAGGCTACAGTATGATGAAATGGCACGAGAAAATAAGCTGGAATATGCATTTGACGATGCGTGCAGAATTGTAGCTCGGTTCTACGATGACGTTGTTTCTAATTTTCAGGGAACATGAGGCAAAGGGCCATAAGGATATGACTCGTGCTCGGCATTGGGCGTGACTTTTTTCTTTTGCGACTAACGACGATTAGCTGCTGCTTCAATAAAAGATTTTCGGCAACGATAGATTTGACTCCGCCGTGCCTAAGCAGACGCAAAGGCAAACAAAGTATCGTCAACAATGGGTAAAATACTGCCTTCATGAGCGGGATCATACAGAATATTTATCCGAATGCAAGATTCAAAAAAAAACTATATTTTTAGTAACTTTAGCAATTTGACAAGGACAAGCAAACCCACCAAAACCAGAAGTTAATATTACTTCGGTAAAGCGGGCGCCGAAAGTGATGACAACTTAGATGAAACTTATCAACTAGGTTTTCATTTCTCGAAGCGAGATGTCTGCGGATGTCCTTCGCTAACTTATCAGGTTTTCTGATAAATGCTCGTTCGTGTTGAACGCTGTCTTAAAATCTAAAGAATACCGACCCCGCCGACCGGCGGAATCGCTGTTGTATAAAGTTGTCAATGATAACCTAGATGAATTTTATAGGGAGCTTGAGTCAAACCCTGACGCTAGAGGTTTGCCATACTTTGTTAAGGGGGAGTTCGAAAAATTTCTCGGATGTGGTTTTTATGAAAGCGGCATGACTCGTGTCGGCTGTAAAGATGGCAAATGCGGAGAAAATTACTGGGTTCCAACATCCTGCAAAGGCCGTGGGTTTTGTGTCTCCTGTGGTGGCCGACGGATGAACGAGTTTGCGATTAATCTCGACGAACGGGTGATTCCCGAAGTACCAGTTCGCCAGTATGTTGTGTCGGTACCGATACCGCTTCGTTATTGGATGTTGTCAAACCATGGGCTAACGTTAATGGTTAATCGCATTATCATTCGGGCCATAACCTCCTTATTGAGAAAAAAAGCTAGAAAGCTCGGGGTGGTTGATGGCATGGCTGGAGCCGTTACTTTTATCCAGCGCTTTGGTTCCGGTCTGAACTCGCATATTCACTATCATATTATTGTTATGGACGGTGTTTTCAAAAAATGCCCCGAGGAAAAATACGTTCCTGAATTTGTACCGACGACTATCGTTGACGAGGATATTGAGGCGCTGGTTAAACGCATTAGTCGCGGCGTCACGAAACAACTCGTAAAAAAAGGACTACTTGAGGAATTGACTCTGCAACCAACAGATAATTGCGAGCAGTTAAACCAAGACGATTCAGAATCTCTAAGTGCTTGCAAGAGTGCCTCAGCTAGGTCCTTAATTGCTTTTGGCGTGCGTTCGGGGCAGAAAGTTCGGCGAGTCGGTGCCAATATCTTCGGTTATGGACATGAGCCGGCGACGATCACCGCTCCACTGTGTGCTAACTACGGTGGGTTTTCGGTTCATGCAGCGCGAGTCGTTGAAAACGATGACCGGCCAGGATTGAGGAAACTGATTTCTTACATTGCTAGGCCAGCGATATCACTGGAGCGTCTCTCGCTTACCGAAAGGGGCGAAATAAAGGTAGAGATTAAAACGCCATGGCCAGACGGCACGACTGCCTTGATTCTATCGCCGACGGAAATGTTAGAGAGGCTAGCAGCGTTGGTGCCATATCCCGAAAAGAATCTAGTAATTTATTCGGGATGTCTGGCTCCTCACCACAATTCGAGGATTGACATCGTACCAGCGGAGCCAGATCCGCCGAAGAGCGACTCAGCCACTGAGGCTGACAGCACTACTGAACCGAGAAAGAGGCACATACCATGGGCCTTGCTACTAAAAAAAACTTGGAATATTGACGTTTTTACCTGTCGAAAGTGTGGCGGTCCAACCCGTGTCATGGCCTTTATTAGTGATCCGGGTGACGTGATAAAAATAATGGCTGCCTTTAATCTTTATTGCCGTCCGCCTCCCTGCTCAAAATATTGAAAATCCGTAGATCTGATCGACCTTCACCATAACGAAGGCTATCTCTGCACGCCCAAAATATACGAAAAAGCATCGAGCTTTCTGAATTTGCTATGTTTTTAAACAATTCGATAAAATAGCCAGATTATTGACTCAAAATTCTACTGGAAATAATCGAAAAAATTCCTTATTTGCTCTAGTAGATGAGTAAATTCGGCGTTAATTGGGGCAGGGCAGTCGCGAATTGAGTTGGCAGCTCCAAATGGCTGTAATTATTTGATTTAAAAAATACATATTTATGTTACCTAACGTTTTAAAACAAAAATTATGAATTTTTTCAAATTCATTAAAAAGCCTACACTCAAGATATCAAGACATTATCCGAAGAACTTAACACGATTAGATAAAGAGGGGGCCGGAGACCAAAATGGCTGA
>Ga0222674_1000378_pt1 | contig 17287 bp, 35 predicted proteins | sample AntAcemetagen866_FD_179804 | JGI IMG/M metagenome (GOLD analysis project Ga0222674, IMG submission 179804) | Saline water microbial communities from Ace Lake, Antarctica - #866 | ecosystem: Environmental > Aquatic > Non-marine Saline and Alkaline > Saline | place: Antarctica: Ace Lake...
ATTCATTCAATACGTCACGTCCTGCTCTTCTTATCTCTGGTGGTAACTTACTTATTAGTCCACCAAATATACCACCAGCTCTTTTTACTGATGGTTGTTTAAATTCTGATTGTCCTATATCCACATTTCCAGCTCTATCTAAAAAGAAATTAACCCAATATCTAAAACTAAATGTAACAGTAAAAGTTTGTATCTCATTAGCATCATGGCTAAATGTAACTTCACTGATAGTTTTTGGATAACATTCAAATAGTCTAACACCATAAGTTATATCATCTCTTTCATCTCTACTAGCAAAACTACCTAGAGCAAATATGTCAAGTGGTGCAACATAATCATTATAGTAATTAAAATTGTGTGTAGTATTACTAAATGCTGCCTTTTGCCACATTTCAAAAAATGATCTTTCTCTCATAAATTTGTCTGTCATAAATGTAGCTGTGATCTCTGGTGAAGTGTAATCATAAACAAATTTTCTAGTAGGACCATTATGTTTAATTTCTTTTTGTACACCTTCTCTACTTGGCATTGCTATCTCTTTACAAAAAGCTTGTACTCGTCTTTTTTGTTGATCTTGGTTCATAGCTCGCATTGCTTTTGATGATGAAAAACCTTGAGTTTCATCATCACCTTTTACAAAACCAGCATCAGCACCGTTAAATCCATCAGCAGGACCAGACACACCTTTTGGTAAAGTAAAGTTTACATAGAACCTAGCTTTTCTTTGAAAGCCTTCAGCCTCATTGACCATGGCTTGAAATCTACCCATAGTAGTTTCAGGATTGCCACCAGCCTTTTGTCTTAAACGTGGATCGGATTGTACATCATCAAGTGAGCGATCTCTAGGCAGCCCAATCCTAATGTCGTATCCACCAATTCTTTTTCCTCCTCGTAAGATAGCTATAGCTGTATCCCCCTTTCGACTCTCCAGTATTTTCTAGCAGTCGGTCTGCTTATATTTAAATTGTTACACATATCTATTAAACTCTTATAAACTTTTCCTTTATAAATTCTTTCTTTGGCACCTATACCTAGTTTGCCATACATATGATTTCCTTCACCTGACATCTTTTCTGATGTATTTAATCTCTTTACTCTTTCTATTGCGCTCTTACTCATATTCTCTTTCCACTCTTTTGTGAAAGTTCTTGTTGAACCTATCGCAACTGGTGTTTTTATTCCACCTGGCATAATATTGTAATAACCATGTTTCTTAATATATTTATCTTCTTGTTCAAATGCGTCTTTACCCTCATATATGGTTTTGACACTAAAATTTTCTTTGCCATATTTTCTTATAGCATTATGTAAAGGCCACTTCGCACCACGTCTAGCAGTTCCCAAATGACATCTAAATCTTTTCATCATAGGTTGCGATGTAAATCCAACGTAACTGTGGCTATTTAATTCGTTTGTAATCTTATATACTATCATTTTTTACCGCATTGACATCTCTTGCCAAATAGTTTGTCTATTAGTTTGTTCCAAAGTTTTTTCATTAATATGGTTTCCCTTTTTTAAATTGTTGGACAGGTAACATAACTGCTAACGCTGCCTCATCAAAATCAACTCTCAAAAAATTTGATCTAACATGATTATACAAGTATTTCTTAATTGTATTTTTCGCAATACTAACATTCTTAATACCATCGTAGGTAGCATCAATTCTTGTTGTTGACTTCATACCACCAGAGGCAAATCTTTGTAAATTGTTCAATAAACTAATTCTTTGTACAGGTCTTATATAATGAAAGTTCATTCCCATAAATCCACCTGGAATTGTCTCTAAAGGCAAGACAAGTGGGAACCTATCATACAAAGGTAATACCTGTTTATATTTAGGGTCATAAAAGAAGAAATTCAGTCTTCCTCTACTAGGAATACCATTTAATTTGCCGGATCTCATTAGCTTAGCCGCTGTAATACTATCAGATAGAGTAACAATGTTTTTCTTATACCAATCAACACTCTTTCGAATGCCACCTTGGGATACTTTGATAGGGTCTAATATTGATATTGCCATATGCTAATATTTATATAAAAAAAAGGCGGCCTTTCAGCCGCCCTTTCAAAGTTATTGATGTGAGAGAGAATTACTCCTCTTCAGCCAATTTACTAAAGTAAGACAACGTATCGTCATCATCACTAGCTGCTTTCGGAGCAACATCATTACTTTTCGCAACACTGACACTAGGCGGGAGGTCTGTTTTGTCAGCAGTTGTTGCGCTTCGTACACCTGTAATCGTCCTATTCAGTTTCTCTTTGAGTTCGTCATAGGTTTTAAAATTATCGGGTGCAAGAAATGGTTTTAAAGGGTGTTGTGAAGACCATAATTTCTTAATGTCTTCGTCACTCTCTTTAACTTGTGTAACACTTTCAAATTCAGATTTGTCATAGTTCCAGTAACCATCAACTTTTCTAATTTTTAGTTTAAAGTTTGCACCTTTCCAAAAATCAAATGGATTGATTGGTTTTTCATCTTCAAACGCTGGTTGCATTGACTCTGTAATCTTATCAAAAATCTTTTTACCGAATTTAAATAAGTAAGTTTTACCTTCGTTTTCTGGATGCTTAGGATCAGATACCACTAGAATATTTGAGTAGTAAGATAATTTTCTTTTTCTCTTTCTAGCAATTTCTTTATCACTATCTAAACCTGTATTCCAAAGTCTAGTGTTTTCTTCTGACACAGGGTCTTTTTGACCTAGTGTAGTTAGTGAGTTCTCAATATACCAACCACCTACATCTTGGAATGCATGTGACCATACTCTTTGCCAAGGTAAGTCTTCACCTTCTGGTGATGGTAAGAATCTAATTACAGCAAAACCATTTCCAGTTTTATCTAGTTCTGGTTTCCAGAATCTGTCATCTTGGTATTTTGATTTGTTATTTTGTTTGTCCTCAGGATTGAGGTTAGCCTCGATGGCTTTCGTAAGTTTGTCAAAGTTACTTGACGATTGTTTTAATGTCTCAAAGTCCATTATATTCTCCTTTGTATATATTTTCGTATTGTTGTATTTGTGTTACCTGTTTAATCGGTATCATGTTTATTTATAAGACTTTTTGTCCAAAGTCTTATGAATTTTGTATCTTTTATAACGCTCAAATTAAACATATTGGAACTATTATATCATATTATGAGCCATTTGTCAACCCTGAAACACAATTAAATTTGTTGTTTAATTGATCGAAGTTGATATAATCTAAATTCTTATTTGACCATTCTAATACTGTTGAATTTACAGGATCACTACCCTTAACCCCTTTAGGATTGACTTTAATAAACTTAACATTAGGGAACTCTTTCATCAATTCATTCCATTGACTAATCCAATTAACCTCTGGTATGGGTTTGTTCTGTGCATCAGCATAATTTTGTGTCGATTTGTACATATTGTTTACGTTGGTATCAAAACTTCGCAGATCATGTCCAATTAGATATATTTCTTCTAAATCTTTATTCTGGTTTAATGCAACCCAACCACTAGTTGCGCCACAAGCCCAACCTCTATCTATATTATAATTATTTAATTCTTTTAAAGTGTGTGATTTATCATTTGGGTTAAGCCAACTTACATAACAACCTGTATGATTAATTTGTTTCTTTTCAATTATTTGACCTTCAGCCATTTTTCTAATGATACCTACTTGACCTGCAATAGATGAACCATGAAATACGTACTCTTGTCTATCGCCTCTTTTATTTTCGTATATCTTAAAATTATTTTTACCTATTTCTATTTCTTTTTGTGATAGTCCAGCAAATACAACACTACTGTATGTCATACCTGGTACAGCGTTCCAATCTCTAAACCAAGTTTCATTATTATCACAATACCCACTCTGGTATACTTCATGCATCATTGATCCATCAACTGAACATAAAACATCTGGTGTAAAGTCTCTATATAAACCATTACAACCATATATCTTTCCATGAGGTCTTAATTTAATTAAATCTATTGGTGCTCTACTTTGTCCATTTCCTACACAAAATACTGTCTTAGCCATTAATAAATACCTCCTTCATTATCAATTTACATTCTGTTGCATTAAAATTTACAAACGATTTCACTCTGGTAACCTTAAGTGAGATTTCAGGCCATACAACTTTCTCAGTAATTTCCTTGTCCCAATTCGTAGTAAAGTTAAGAAAGTGATTGAGTACGACCGCGGTCTGGTAACTAACTTTTTTTCGAATAAGTAAACGTAACATTCTTGGGTGTTGACCCACAAGTACGCCAAAGCCATCATCAAAAGAAATCCCACGGTTGCTAAAATCATCACTAATATTATTACAATCTGCTCTAAAATGGTAAGCAAATGATTCTTTACGTTTTCTATAATCCAAGTAAACATCTTTTCCATCATTCTGTAACAAGTTACCGATCCATCCTTTACTATCCGAAGTAAAGTTTGCAACAAAGAAGTCAAGTATATCATTTTGTCCATATTGTTTACTTAATTTGTGAAAGAAGTATCTGTCTTTTCTTTTTGTAAATGTATCAAGTTTGGCATTAACTTTTCCACCATACTTATAATAGTCATATGAACCAGATGTAAAGTGTAGCTTAACAGCAAGATAAGTTTTATATACATCAAATCCACCATACATATTAAATTGGTAACATACCACACTTCGGAAACTTTAACATTCTTAAATTAGTCGCTTCCACTTGTATCTTTTCTTTTAATGATTTAGATATTAATGATGATACTTGACTTGTATCTAAGCCATTCTCGTCACAATACCAAACCACAGCATCCATGTAAGTAATTCTCTTTTCTTTTACAATACTCTCTATCTTTAAACTAAATTCTTTACTATTCATTGAAATCCGATCTAACTATATGTTTTCTTAAAGCTCTTAAAAGTCTTTCCATATTGTCAATAATATCAATTAGGCCTTTGTCTGTTATGTAGTGCTGTTTGTCTTTTAATTTGTCGTATTCTTTTAGTGAAATTGATACCATCGGTGATGGTGGTGTAGCTTCGTTCTCATAACTTGCGTCCTCTGATCTATCGTCTGTCATTATATTCTCCTAATTATATAAGTGTAGGTTACTTACTCTCGCTTTCACCTACACAGTTGCAACTCTATTAATGTATCACACTTATTTGTTTTTGTCAACCGTTATTTGGTAATTCAGTAATTAAATCAAATGTATGAAACAAAACACATCTCTCAAGGTTACTTGGTATATCTAATACAGCAACAGTTTCAGTTAAGTCTTCGTTTACCATATAAGTTAGCATATAAACTGGTTCACCTTCTTTATTCATACCTGTTCTACCTAACGATAGATGAAAAGGTTTAAACCCATTGTAGTCCAAATACTTTTGTATATTATCTGGAGTTCCACACAACGCTGGTAAGTTTACTGTATAAAGTTCTTCACTATTAACATTTGTTGATAATACAAATATACTAAAAAAAAGTCCTATTATTGTTTTTTTCATTTGCCCTCTTACGATAAAATGTGGGCCACTTTTTTAATTAACTTGCTTGAATTTTATCTTTGTTTAGTTCTTCATAATATTTATAAAAGTCACCGATTGATTTCTTCAAAGGTTCCATATAATCTTTCTTTTCTTTTATAAATGATTGAACTGAACCGTCTTCTGAGGCTAGTAAAATAACGATTTGCTCTATCTCTTTTCCAAACATTTCTTCATACATTTGTGCATAAGCTGTAGTCTGCATAAAGTAGTTCTCTATCCAAGATTCTTGTCGTTCTTTGTTTGCTGTTTTAAAATCAATTACCGATAACTTACCATTGTATTCAGCGATACAGTCAACTTGACCTGCGATGGTCAACTTCTTACTGTACATAATTGTTTCTAAACAATGTATGTTATCAATCTGATCTACATATGGTTTGATTAGTCTGAATAGACCTAATGGTAATACACCTCGTTCACTTGGTGTTAACCCTTTGATGTATTGTTCAATTAGTAAGTGAGTTGCTTTACCTCGTCTGGCCGCTCTACCCATTTCCCAATTGGCAACGTTCTCACCAATCTTATCTCGCCACTCTTGTAATTGTGCTTTCTTTTGAATACCTAGTACAGTGGTAATTGATGGATATGCTTTTCCCTCTATATCATAGAAACGAAAACCATCTACTTTTTTACCTTTAGTTACTGGAAGATTCGATTTGTCTAACTCAATAAAATTAAATTTGCTTGTCATTATATTTTCACTTTCATATTTGTATTACTATACTATATCATAATATAAGTCTTTTGTCAACCCTTATTTAAATGCCTTTTTTAGAGTACATATCATTTAGGTCATCACGTTGTTTCTTAAATTCATCATTAATCGGTTTAGGCTTTCAAGTAGATAATGCTGAAATACGATCTCTCAATCTCTCTGCTCTTACACCAACTTGGTTTGCCCAACGGCTGTCCATCATTTCAACAGCTGCTGTTGACCAATTACCGTCATTTACTGCGGCTACAAATTTCTTAAACTTTGATAGTCTTGGAGCACCCATATTAAAGCACATATTTACAATCACTTGTTGTGCTTCTTCGTGTAGTTCGTCTAAATTAGGAAAAACCTTTTTAGATTCGGTAATATAAGTTTCTACATCTTTATCAAATATTGCGTTAACTCTTTCCTCAGAAACAGGATAGCCAACTGCTGCTCCATATTCTTCATCATTAGAAGTAACCAAATGACCAATACCAAAAGTTTTGTAGCCTAAATGGTCGTCATAGACTTCATACTTAACTCCTTCGTCAATCTTTAATTGTTCTCTTAATTGATTAATATTCATTCTTTTCCTCTTGTTAGTTTTAATAACTTCTCTATCTGTGCCTTAATGATTGGTCCTCTATTAGGCCAATGTATATAAGGTTCGTCTGTTTTACCTAAGTTATACAAAAAAGGTAATACAATCTTTTCAATATCTTTAAATCTTTTGTCAACGTCCGCACTATTAACTTCTTTTGTAATAGTATCTTTTTCAGCAACTATCTGCATGATTTCATTCATCATAGCTTTAATTGACCCTACATCATTTTTTACTTTAGCTATTTCTAAATTAGTCTTTTCGCCTAAATTTTCTATGTCTTTTTTATCTATTGTTGGTCTAGTTTCAACTTTAGGTGCTGAAGATACTGCGGTTGCGCCCCAATCTTCTTCAAGGTCAAACCCTCGCATATAATCTGGTATGTCTTTAGCCATTTCTTTTTCCTCTTATCGCCTTTACTCGTTTTTTATTATTTGCGACTGCTTGTTCTGTTCTAATCTGCTTAATTGACTTCTTTGTAGTCTGTGCTGCTAATGCACTTCCTGGATGCGCCTCTCCAATTTTAGAAAGAGTTTCTTTCCAACCTTGGTCATTCTTACCAGTTCTTTCACCTACACTCGCTACAATATTTAGTACCGCAGGAACCTGTCTAATATGTTTATTCTTACCCATGTACTTTTCCATCTCATCAATGGTCATCATGTCTGTAAATTCTTTTTTGGATTTCTTATTATAAAATGTATATATTGGCATTAAAGGTTTCTGATTGCCTCTAGCTTATCTTTAGCATGTGCTAATACTTCTGTCTTCTTCTCTGCTGTTAATACGTAATCAATATGTTCAGCAACACCAATTGGTGACGCTAAGAAAGTTCTTAAATCTGCTTCAGCAACAGCGATATCACCTTCTAGTTTTTTTATTAATGCTTCTCTAATCATTTTTTTCCTTTACTTTTTTAATAATACTATTTCTTAAATCATCACTAAAAGATTCTAAATGTCTATCTTTCTTATCTTCTCGTAATCCGTCCCACAATAATTTCTTTTCCTCAAATGTAAATTGTCGTATCATATTTAGTCCACTTTCTTTTCGTTCTTTTGTTTGTCTTTTAGATTCTTCTAAAGACAGTTTTTCAACTTCTTCATAATCCATTTTGTAAACCTTTCGTATACCATTCTGGTGGGGTTGATGGCGCCTTCCACGATGCCATAGCTTGTTTCTTCATTACATAATACTTTCTATACGAGCCAACTACATCACCTGGTATCTTACACTCGTCAGGCATTGCTGGAGTAGGATCTGTTTGCATTGTAGTTAAAGATATGTTTTTTGGTGGATTGTTTAATATCTTACCTAGTTTTCTAATTGTCATATGGTCTTCTATATGATTGTATCTTAATTTAAATTCATCATTCAAAGCAATCATATGTCTATACAACCAATTATAGTTATATGCTGAAGCCATAACCCAAACTGTACTAGGGTGTTTTATGTGTGAGGCTTTGTAAATAATATCTTCGTGTGATTTATTCTCTAGTCGCCATCTTTTAATCTTACGACCATTTTTAGAATAATCTGTCCACTCTATACCTTCTAGTAATCTGTGAGCAGTAGATAGCATTTGTGCTGATTCTATAATCATTTTACAAACATGCTTATCAATAAGCATTTTCGCAGCAATCACAGGGTCTTTATGTACATAAAATATATTCATTAATTAATCACCTTTCTAAAATATGATTCTACACCATACATGGTACATAACTCTTTAAATACACCATACCAATACTTTTTACTCCACTCGGTAGTAGCTACTTTACAAGTTCTTTCTACATTGGTAATTCTTCTTATCTCATCTTTTGTGAGATAAGGAAATTGAAGTCTTTCAATATCACTATTTGTCATCATATACTATATACTATCACATTATGAGGCACTTGTCAACCCTCTATTTGCCCAAGTTTGTTCCATTAGTTATCACTGTTCTAAACAAAGTAAAGCCCTTGTTATTCCAATCTAGTTTCTTTGTACATTCAGTATCGGTTACACAAGTAGTTTTCATACAACCTGATAGAATCACCAATAATAATAAACTACTTGTTATCTTTATCATTCCAATCATATATTTGGTCTAATTTTAACTTAATTTCGTCTGGATCCATGTCTTTGAAGTCTGCGAATTGAGTAACCATTTTCTTATAGTCTCTACTCTTTTCTTTAAATCTTTCAGCCTTCTTCTTTGCTTTATCTAGTTTTTGTTGTAGAGTTAAATTCTTGTCTTCTTCAACAAGTTCTCTTTTCATACGCCACTGTCTTAAGGATATGTTCGCAGCGATCAATAGAAGTACAGCTAATGGGTCAAATACAAATATGAGTATCAATATTACTATACGAACAGCACTATCAAAATTATCTTCAGCGTTCTCTCCATAAATCAATTCTGCCACATATTTGATAGGTCCTACTTCTGCCTCTATCTTATTCTGTTCTAAACTCAATACACCTTTTTCTTCTGATAGTTTACCAATCTCATTACTTGCTTCTTTGATTGCTGTGTTTAATTCTAATCTTTCTGGTTCTTGTTTCTTTCTTTCTTTTAGACCTCTAGTTACAAATTCTTTATCTATGTAAACTTCTAATGCCTTGTCTAATAGTGTTAATGTCTTTTGTGATCTATCAATAATAAGTTGTTGTGACTTAATTTGATTATCTAATAATTCTATTTTGATGTTATTACTTGATGTTGGTTTGACTTGATCTAGGTGTGCTTTAGATAGAAACCCAAAGATACCCATAGATGTAATAAAGATTAAAATTATAATAGCAGAGAATAGATATGCTTTGAGTAAACGTGGTACATCACTATTCCAATTGTGATATAACCAACTGGCCGCAACAAGTTTACCAACTTCTAATGCTGAACCCATTAATATAATAGGTATCACCGCACCAGCAAACAATGTCGCTAGACCTATGATTGAATACCCAGCCGCTATAATTGATATAGATATGGCAGATAAAAATGTTAATATTGTTAAGAACATTAATAGTCTTTTTTAATTTTTCGTAATATACTTTTTACTTTTGAGAAATAATCTTTATCAGTTGCGTATGCGTCTAGTGTTTCAACTAGTATGAAAGGGTCTGTAATACCTTCTTCTCTCATCTTTCTATAATCTTTGAAAGCACTACCATTATTTAGTACATTTATATAGTTCAATACACTATCACATTCGTGCATATAAACTTTTACACCCCACTTCTTTGGATTGTTTGAGGGTAACATATGTGGTTCTTTTAGATCATATGTTCGTATACCAAATAGGTTATTACCTTCTATAGCGAATCTACTACTTCCCCAACCAGACTCTAATGCTGCTTGTGCTAGTAGTAGTTCTAGGTTTACTTCTTTTACATTGTTATAGAAATAAACATAACCTACACATTGTTTTACATTATCTAAAAATTGTTTGTTATTACTATGTTCAAAGTTTGGTTTTTTAGGAACACTAGCTTCAGCTTGTGAAATAACCTGATCTTTATATTCGTAAAATGAAAGTGTAAAAAATATAATAACAGTTACTACCATTAATGTTCTAATTACAGCTTTAAATGACTTCACTTTTTCCTCGCAATATACTCATATGATTGTAACGTATTCCCATTATAGTCTTCATAGGTTTCATTCAATTTAACTTGAACAAAATCTAACTTGTCTCTATATTGACTAGCGTTATCAAATACTTTTTGTGCTTGTTTATCTGTGTAATTGTTGTAAACGTCATTAACCCAATTACCTGTATAGTAAACTTTGCTTGTTCCTGGTAAGTTACTTGGTTTAACAAGTTCTCTTAATTGTATTATTGCTTCACCAATATGTTGTTTAACATAGTGATCTAACTCTTTACCTTTTCTTCTCACATTTTCCATAATATACTTTCTATAGGTCTAAACCTATTCTATTTAATTTTGGCCTGAAACTGTAAAACAGTTTGTTATGATTTCCTGTGTCACCCACATTAGCCATTTGATATAGATGTACCATTTCGTGTCCTAAAGTGTCCACGAATTCTTTTTTGTTATGATAATAAGGTAGCATTTCTAAATGATAAACTCTGGTACCTTTTCTTTTCCATTCCCAAGCAATAACTTGTCCATAACAATATTTTTTAGAAGCTGCCTCTGAATAAATCTTTTTAATTAAGATTTCATTGAAAGGTGACAACAGATTACTGAATACAGCCTTATTGATAATCTTAAAATACTTCTTAATATCTTTGTAAGTAGTCTTGTATTTACGATTACTTACAAGTTCTCGTTTTAATACTTTTTTAATCACTGCTGTGTTTCGTTTCTTTGGCATTCTTTATCCCCGATTTTAGAATCTTTTAATAATAAGCATTTGTGTTTCTTATCAAGGTCAAGTCTTAACTGTGTCATTACGGAATCCATAATGTAAGGTAGATGTTGTTGTAGTACATTGACTAATTGTAAAGTAAATGTATGTGCCATTTTACTCATTTCAGCCTCTAACAATTTCTGGTGGTCCATGTTGGTACCTTTAATTGTTTCTGATACAACATGACCGATCACGGCTGTGTTATACTCATTGGCTTTGGCCAGACTAGATAGTCCAAACCATATAATAGAATTTAATACTATTACTGTTATCACAAATTTACGCATAATATAATTTCCTCTCTTTCATATTTATATAATAACATATAATAGAGGGATTGTCAACAAGTATTTTGGTATTAATAATAGGGGGTTTTGGGGGAACAAAGGGTGAACATCAAATGTCGCACCCTTTATTTGTGTGATTCTCTATGGTTTCACAAAATCAACGTTCCAACCGAACGCTTCTTTTACCATATCGCCGGTAAGACCTTTGTATGTCTTATTAAGAGTTTTGTTTACAACATCAATCAGAACTTTTGATTCTTCAACCTGAAGTCCTTCTAATATCTGTATAAACAAAGCTTCTTTTCTTACTTTATTAAGTTCGTTGTTACCGCCTTTAACAAAATTGTAAAGCCTTCTAGCTTCATTCTCCAAGTAAGTATGTTGTGTACCTATAGGTGCCTCATTAGCAATGTAAGGAGGAGTTCCAGGAGGTAATTCCCATTCTATGTTTGGATCAAAAGCACCTTTAAGAAGCATTCTCATTGCAGGTGTATCATGTTTTTTCAACACCTCAATCTTCTTAGCTTTATCTTTTGCGTTGTTAATTTTAGTAAATATCTCACTAACTAATTGTCTACCCGAACCAGATGTTGCGGACATCGCTTCCATACTTTTCGGTGAAATCAAATTAGGATTTCTTGCTCGTTCTTCAGCCATTTTTTATCTCCATATATATGTTTTCAAAAATCATTAATGTTTTCAATCAATGCTTTTAACTTATTATCTATAAAGTATTGTAACAGTAGCGATCTGTCATTATCTTTATAGTTTCTGTACCTATTTATAATACTAGTTTTAATGTCTTCTGGTATCATAGATAAATCTATTAATTTTTTATTACGTTCAAAATACTTTCTTGTTTGACTTCCAAGAGGTATATTGTTTGTATCAGCCCATTCAGCCAATCTCTTTTTATTAATTGGTTTCTGTCTTTCTGGTGTTAAGAAAATATCATCAGGACTTAATATGTTTGGAACACCATCTGATCTATCACCTTTAATAATCTGTTCTCTTAAAAAAGTTTCTGAATCTACATCTTTACCCATAAAATTTTTTAGTAATGGACTATATTGAGACACATTACCATAATGTTGGAGTTGTATGAAGTCTTTGTCTCCAGATACGATTATATACTTTTCTTCTTCTCTTAACGCAACAAGTGTAGCAATAATATCGTCTGCTTCACATCTTTCCACGTGTAATATTTTATAAGGTAAGTTGTTTGTAAGTTCTTCTCGTATATCGCTCATTATACCAAACACACCACTCCAGTCAATCTTACTTTCAGTACGACCTTTTCTTCTTTGATGTTTGTAGTTTGGAAATATATCTCTACGCCATGGATCAGCAGCATCAGCAGCACATACTAACGTACCAAACTCATCTTTAAACTTAACATTGAAAGCTCTTATTGTATTTAAGATAGAGTGCCTTACAGCGTCTTTATCTGGTAACTCTGATACATCACCTCTACTTTGAGCCATCAGGTTTGAAATCATCACTTGGTTTAAATCTATTATAATCATTATTGTAGCACTCCTATATCATCTGACATTGTAGACCAATCTCTACATATGTCCATTACTCGTTTTCTAAATTTAAAGTTAATAAATTTATCATCAATTAGGGTTTCAAATAATTTGTCCACACCAGCACCTAACTGTAAGTTGATATGTTTCTTAAATTTAAACTTTTTAAATTCTTCAAATGCAGTAACTACATGATGTTTTTGAAATGGTTTGTTTACTTCTTCCCATGTCATATTATAAAAGAAATCCTTGACAGGAAGAGATAGATATGGTGTAATGAGTTGTTTATTATTGTTTCTAGCAATCAATTCATGCCATAGATACCCTGCTTGATTGTTTATATCAAAGTAGTTATCTCTAAACTCATCAAATTTTGTTTTTGGTTTACCTGGACCATAATGTAACATAGCCTTTTTAGATATACCATAATAACCATCAGCTGCCCAACCACTTAATACTACCTGTTCTTTAATCTCTGGATACACGTATAAAAAAGGAAAGCAACATTCAAAATGTGTTTTCTTTTTACATTTAACTTCTTTTACTAGTCTTTGAAAATCGTTTTGTAAATTGTGTGTTGGTACTACTATGATGTTACACTCCCAACCAAAGAGTTTTGCCACTTCAGCGGCCTTTGTAGCGTCATAGGTTGGTTGATCTTGTAGATGAAACGTATATGCTGTAACTTTCTTACCCATTCTATGAGCAGCAAATGCAACTGATAAACTATCCACACCACCAGAAAGTAGAACTGCAACTTCAGTATCTGAAGTCTGTTGTTCAATTTGTTCTATCAATAGTTTATCTATCATTGGTATATGTCCATTTGTATAAAAAGAAAGGGCGCCGAAGCGCCCCATCTAGCTTTCTAATTACGCATCAAGTGCGATTAGGTCTGCTTTCTTTACAGAAACAGTGTGGTTGTCATACTTGAACTGAGTTCCGTATAACGCTTTGATACCAGCAGCGATGATAGCTCTTGTTGGAGTTCCCATTCTGTAGTATTTTTTTCCACCAACTCTGTTACCATAGATCATGTGACCTTCAGCTCTAAGCGTGTCAATCATTGATCTTGGAGACTCTAAATCAAAGTTCTTTTGAATTGAAGTCCAAGCAACATTACCACCTTTTGATAGTAAGTTAAGTAGTTTTTGTTTTTTTGATAAAGCTTTTCTGCCTCTAGTTTCTGTAGCAACAGTTCTTTTCACTGTTTTTACTTTTACTAGTTCGTCTTTACCAAACAAGTTTTTTAATGTATTTAACATATTATATATACTCCTTTATATATTTGAGTTTAATTAAAACTATTTTACAACCTGCGAAGGCGATTCTTAGCGAATTCATTTGTCAAGGTCCTCATCTGGCGCCAACCAATCTGGGCCATCTTTTAGTTCCTCTTTAATCTCTTTACTGAAAGGTCTAGTTGATTTACCTTTGTGGAATATGTCGTAGTTAATTCTAGCACTTTGACCACCATCTTTATTTACTTTTAGTTCTACCATTTCTTCTGATAGAACTTGCGCTGCGTGTCTCATATTAAAATCTCTATAAATCAAACCACGCATTGTATCTACTAACATTGCCAAATCTTTGGTAAACTCACCTCTTTCGGTCTTAATACCCATATTGTAAAAACTTTTCAATAGAGATAAACTCATTTCATCAACACTTGTTTCAACAAACTCTTTAGTTTGTTGTTTATGCAGTTGATCTAAAAACTTTTGGTCCTTTTTCTTAGGACCAGTCGTTGATTTTTCTACAATTCTATTTGTAGGAAAAGCTATTACGTTTTTATAATCGTCTTTATTTGACAATGATCTCACCTTTAAAGTTTACTTTACCTAAGTCCGCAAAGTATTCTATTAGTTGATTGTATCCACCGACTAACGTACCATCAATCTTAATTTGTGGCATAGTTCTCACTTGTTTACCAATGTCTTCTAACATTGCTTGTGGACTATCAAACTCTTCCATTTTTTTTTCTGTGTATTCGTAACCGAGCGTCTTAATTAAATGCTTCGCTTTGTTACAGAACGTACAATTTAACTTACTGTATAGTATTATCTGCATTTGATGTTTCCTCTAGTTTTTCAAACGCAATCTTAGCTTTTGATTTTACATTGTATGCATCAACAGCTTCTGCGATTGTAAAGTTGTACATTTTATTATAATCACCCATTGGTAATCTTAACCCAATCCATACTCTGTAATAACCATGTTTAGTCATAGTTATATCTTTAGCAAAGATTTCATAACCTCTTACTGGTGTCTTTGTAATTAAGTTGACAATTGTACTTTCAACTTCGGACACAGTAGTTTTGTTATGTTGTCTACCAAGTTCGGTGATGAATATTTTTGATGATTTGTTCATTTCACCTTTAACAATATCAGCTAATTCTGATTTCGCAACCATCATACCCTTTTCTATTGCTAATTGTAAATCGGGTGATACCGCAGTACCAACACCAAAGATACACATTTTATCTTTGTTTTTACCAAAGGTTGTTGTATTACAAGCCTTCTTATCGGAGAAGTCATTAACATACCATTTTGGCACTTCTTTTAAAGTCTTTGACTTTTCTGTCTTAATCTTATATTGTGACGCACAATTAGTCAACAATAAAGATAGGGTGATTACACCCATTATTTTTACATATTTGTTCATATTATTTAACCTCACTTTTTACATTATATACTAGTTCTTGCGCTTTGTCAAGTGCTAAAGCTATATGATCTAAAAACTCAGCCCCTGACATACCTGTCACAATTACTATAACTAATGAGATTATGATTATATTTTTAATCATTGTACCTCCCATTTGCCATCACTTGTTAAACATACTTTTCCTGGCAATTTAAAAGCGTGTTTTGTCCGAGAATATACTCGACAATATGGTGGAACATTCATATCTCTATAATAAAATTGAGCATACAATTCCCAGTAACCTGGAGTTTCTATACCCTTTTTACCATCAGCACATTCCATAATTTCTTCTTTTGTGATCGTATCACCTTTTTGTTTCATAACTATTTTGATATAACAATATTGTCCATTAACTTCGTTTGGTTCAATTGTTTTTATCTTTGAATATACTATATCATCACCAGCAATTGCTTGGTTTATAATTATAGATGTTAAACATAATAGTAAAAACACGAATACTAGTTTTTTCATTATTGACCTTTCCATTCTACCCATCTTCCATCTGGCATTTGGCAAGTAACCCCAAATACTGTGTTTCTATTAACACCACCAATACCTACAAGTGGCCATCTGTTTGATATATCAACAGTTGCACTATAATCTGTACACTTAAAAGGTCCTTTTAGATATGATCTAGTCGTATGTATGATACCACTATTACCTGTCTTTTGATTAAACCAATTAGTATAACTACTTGTACTTGGACCATTATTTAAATGATCTACAAATGTTGCATTGTGTACATCATAATCAGAGTTGTACATAATCTCTGCGCCAGTAAATGCACCAACAACCGCACAACCAGCAATCGCATAAGGATCATTGATTCCCATTGATACACAAGCACTAGTTGTAGTTGTCGCACCTAATGTAGCACCAACGTTTGATCTAGTCGCTGTACAGTTAGTTACTAATAAACTAATTACTAATAGCAGAATTATTCTCATTCACTCCCAACTTTTTTAATGTATCAATTGTTTCATAAAGCTCTTCTTCTGTTGCTGTATTGTGTTTAAACTCTAACGAATCTTCTAAATTCTTTTTTTCAATTAAAAGATTTTGTATTTGTATATTTTTATTTGTCATATGGTTTATTATCTTTAGCAATTAATAAACAAGTTGATTGAATATCATCTATCAACTCAGCAACCTGAGCATCACGCTCAGGCGTCTTTGGATTATTGTATTTAATATTATACAATCTATCACTAGTCTTTTTAAGACCATCTATCTTTAAACAAAAATCACTAATCTTGTGTAACATTATCTTTCACCTTTATAAAGATTGTTTTAATAAAATTCCAATTGTTAGCATTCTGTTCTTTGCCTTTTTCCCATTGAATTTTTTGATACTCTTTAATATCGTTAACTTCGTTTACAATATAGTTCTTAACTTTAACGTCTATTGTTTCGTCACTCTTTACCATAGTCATAGTCATTAAGACGGCAATGGTTATCATCATCATTGTTCTCATATTATTTGTCCTCCTCAAAAAAGTCTTTTAATGTTTCTACTACATTTTCATATGTGGTATAAGAACCTCCAACTAAATCATTATTAACATATTCTTCAATATGAATATTACCTGCTGGTTTACATTGACCA
>Ga0222674_1000380_pt1 | contig 17251 bp, 23 predicted proteins | sample AntAcemetagen866_FD_179804 | JGI IMG/M metagenome (GOLD analysis project Ga0222674, IMG submission 179804) | Saline water microbial communities from Ace Lake, Antarctica - #866 | ecosystem: Environmental > Aquatic > Non-marine Saline and Alkaline > Saline | place: Antarctica: Ace Lake...
TTTAAGACAAATACAGCAGGAAGTGCTGGAATTTAAGCCTGTGGACTTGGTGTAAGACTTTCGTTACTGGAAGCTACTGAGGTTGAAGCAGGAAGCCCCGACCCTTTAGGGTCGTGGGTACTTCACAGAATGCCAATCTCCATGATAAGACGTTTTGCCTAACGTGAACTACCCCGCCGCTAAAGACGGCGGGGCTTCCGATCCAATAAAATATTAAATCTATACGGTCTTTCATGCATGAAGATATAACTAGACCAATTTTTCTTTTCTACACAATCTTCCAAATATTTCTTTTTCTGCTTAAACTGTTCATTGTACATTGCTTCCATTGAAGGAAAAAATGGAACAGCATAAACCAAAGGATGTTGTAGACATTTCCCTAGTGATGTATATTCAACTAGATACATTTGTAATTCTGGAAGTAACTCCTCTTTACGAGAAAGTATTTCTTTCAGGTCATCTATATTATTCATGGTTATATATTAATCGATTGAAAAAGCCCGCTTTCTTTGAATTCATCTGAAAGTAAAGCAGAAATTAATTGCGATGCTTCAATCTCCTCTTTTTCAGAATCAGTTAATGTAACTAAATATCCTCCACTACTATACTGATTATCTATTACTGGATATCCAAGGGATGTCAAGATTTTTTTTGGTGCTTTCTTTTTATAATAATTAACTATACTTTTAGGCAAAGGTATATCTTCTAAATACGAAAGAAGATTAAACTCACTTTTACCTGAAGTAAAACTTCTTTGTTCCTTCAAACAATAAACAACTTCTTTTAAATAATCATCTTCTGGTAGATTTTCGAAATCAAATATAACTTCAATTTTATCATGGTTCCATATAGTATTTCCATCATCTACTTCGTAAGGGTATATAATCAAACTCTCTTGATTATTATTATCAATATTTACAGCAACTAGACTTTTGACATCATTAACAGTAATGTCAAAAAATATAGAAATTTCTTTAATTCCTGAAGTGCTAGCAATAGATATTACTTTGTCGAAGTCTTTATCCCTTATGTTTTTGAAAAAAACTGTCATTTCAGGCAAATTATCTTCCGATAATATCATGGTTGTTACCATGTGTTCTGGTATATCTATATCATCTTTAAATTTACTAAATGCCTTCCAATTTTTTTTAAGACTAACACAGTTGACAATTAGCCTTTTTAAATGTTTTTGTTTACTATCTTCATATTTAGAAACAATTTTGTCTACGTTACTATTTTTCATATTATCCCCAAAGAAAGGAGTGTTTGGACACATTAGTTTACCCTGAAATTCTCTGAAGTTAAGTCAAAAATTTGTAACTATTTTTTTAAGAAGATAAATATGTTATGCTAGGTTTTTGCAAAGAGAAAAAAATGACAGCTAAAATTGAATTAAATAACTGCTACAGCAAGCTAACCAATATTAGTCCAGAAGTTTCAGACTTTATATTCAAACAGCTTAGATTTAAGCAAAAAGGGTATTTTCATTCTAATTTATATAAACAAAAAATATGGGATGGTAATGTAGAATTCTTTAAAAAGAAAACAGGGAAATTTCTCACAGGTTTACTTCCAGAAATTCTACTAACCCTCAAAACACTCAAAGTAAATTACGAAATAATCGACCATACCAAATCTGTAAATTTTCAGTTTAAAGATATAAATGAACATTTTTTAAACCAGTTTCTTGCAAAAGACGAAAAACCCGTAATTTTGCGAGATTACCAAGTAGATTTAGCAAATGCAGCGATCAAACACAAGCGAGGAATAATCTGCGCTCCTACTTCAGCAGGTAAATCTCAACCTATAGATGCTATTGTCTACACACCAGAAGGTCCTAAATATATGGATAAAGTATCTATAGGGGACAAGGTCTTGACGCCAAGCGGTATTTGGGCAACAGTATTAAATATATTCCCACAAGGATTCATTGATGTCTACCAAATGAATTTCTATAATGGTGATGCGGTAGAATCATCTGGTGAGCATTTATGGAAAATTAATTCAAATAAAAAGAATTTAAGAAATGCCATAAGAACAACACTGGAACTAAAAGATGACCTAGACAACTCTGATTACTATATTAGTGTTCCTGAAAAGGTAGATTTTAAAGAGAAAGTAGTTATTGTAAATCCTTATTTATTTGGTTATACTTTAGGTGCTAATAAACCAAATCAAAAAATACCAGATGAGTATAAATATAATTCTTATTTAAATAGATTAAAATTATTAAAAGGAATAATTACTTCTGGTGGATTTATTTCCAGGAGTGGTAAAATTTGTTTTATTACAAAATCAAAAGTATTAATAAAAGATATTCGTTGGATAGTGAAAAGCTTAGGGTTTGTTTCTTTTGAAAAAAATAAATTTGATTATAAAATAATATCTTTCGATCTTCCTAAAGATGTTTCTTTAGATTTAGTGCGTAAAAATACATATCGCAAAAACAGTAAAGAAAACATAAATAGTTTATTGAGCATTGAGTATGTTGGGAAGAAAGAATGTAAATGTATATTAATAGATCATAAGGATCATATGTATATTACAGATAATTTTATACCAACCCACAATACTTTGATCATGGCATCAGTTATTAAATCATTACCTTTAAGATGCCCCACCCTCATATTAGCTAATAGAAAGAGCTTAGTGGAACAAAATTACCAAGAGTTAAAACATTGGGGATTAGATGTTGGAAGGGTTTATGGAGGTATCTACGACCCCAAAACGTTCACTTGTGCTAGTTTTCAATCTTTACATAAGATCGAACCACTACTTGATAAAATTAGAGCCATTGTAGTAGATGAAATCCATGAGAACATGAGCAAAAAACCAAAGCAGTACTTAGATAAAATGAAGTCTTGTTCTGTTAGAATTGCAGTAAGTGCAACACCTTTTAAATTCGGTGGAACTGATAGTGTTCAAAAATGGCAAGTCAAAGGTTATTTTGGTCCAATATTAAAATCTAAATCTGCTGGAGGGTCCTTAACTATAGAAAAATTACAACAAAGGAATATTTTGTCACATTCTGATTGCAAATTTTACATTATTGATAAACCAGAATTACCATATGCTGTTTACATAGATGCTGTCACTTATGGAATAGCTAAAAATACTTATTTCCATGAAATTGTTGCACGACTAGTATCAACTCTCAAAGGAAGAACTTTAATTTTAGTTGACAGAATTGAACATGGTGATGTTCTGAGTTCGATGATAAAGAATTCTTTGTGGGTTCAAGGTAAAGATAATCTTGATACCAGAAATTTTGTCATCAATGAATTGAAAAAGAGTAAAGAAAATGTGGTTGCGATAGCTACTCAACAAATTTTCAATGCTGGTATCAATGTCATGACCCACAATGTTATCAACGCTGCTGGTGGACAAGCTGAACATCAAATCGTTCAACGAGTGGGTAGAGGCTTAAGAACCGCCGACGATAAAACAATCTTACGTTACTACGATTTTCTTTTTAAGAATAACGATTATCTAGAAGATCATTCAAAGAAAAGAATAAAGATTCTAAAGAAAGAAGGACATAATGTTGAGGTGAAAGAAGAAATTGACTTCTAAACGTAAGAATATTCTTCAACCAAAAAATATTGATATTCAGTCAACATCATAACATCATCTTTGTCGTATTCTACCAATACATAATTTTTGGAATGTTTTGGTTCTATCATAAAGAAATCATTATTAACATTAACGAACAAATATTTTTCGTTAATATCATAATTTGATAAATTCAGATAACTATCAATCTTAGATTGATCTATAGAATTACTAGTCAAATTATAATATTCTTCTATATCTAATAATTTGGCTTCGTAAATCTCACAAGAAACTCTACTTTTAATTAACATAAATCCACCATATAATCAAAGAAAACAATTTTACCACTATCAATTAACGTCAAACTACCATTATTCATGGTAGTTTTTTCATTGAAACCATCATGTAATTTCCTAATAAGATCCAAACAAAAAATCTCATGTGAAATTACAATAATATTTTTATTTTGTTTTTTTATATATTTGAAGAAGTTGTCTATTCTATATTCGAATACAATAGAGTCTTCAAGTGTATTATCAATATACTGGTTAGGTTCTGTATTTTCTATTCCTTCGAAATTACAAAATTTTTCTAATTTATAGTTTTTGTCAAAATCTACAATTCTATTATCTGTCTTAAAGTTTATATTAATCAATTCATATATCATGGATGCCATCTGTATCATGTGTAAAAAAGGACTTGTAAAGCCTGAAAAGGTTTCAGGAACTATGTTATGTCTTAACCAATTTGCCAAATTGTGACTTTGAGAAATTCCATCTATTGTTAGATTACCATCAAAATCATTAATGTTTTTTCTGAAATTAGCGTTTTTTATGATCAAGGATTTCATTTTTTAAAAGTCTAATTAATTTTCTTTTTCATATCAAGTTGTTTTTATTAATGTGATTAGTATAAATATATAATATATTTATTTGTAAAAACAAGGAAATTCTGATGAATTTTAAAATTTGGTTAGAAAATAGTGATATTTTTGGTTTCGAAAACAAAAAGTATTCAGAAAAGTCCCGTGGTGGTGGTGGTGATAAACCAATAAAACAGATAGATATTGAGAGAATTACAAATTCTCTATCTGAAAATGAAATCAATTTAAAGCCTGGATTTCAACAATTTTCGAATGAGGTTCATTGGGGTAGAGGTCCTGGTGCATTGAGAATATACTTTGGTACGGGATTAAACGTATTTATAGAACGAAGAGGGTTAGATTTGAATGGTGATCCTGTTTGGTTTACAAAAAAAATATTTCAATTAAAGCAAGATGGTAATGGTAGTAACGAAGAAGCTATTTCACAAGAAATACTAAACCAATTAAAAAAAATAGATAAAATGGAGTATAATACAGGTAGAAATGATTTTATTGATTTTGAAAATCTAGTTTCAACTGTATCTAATCATATTAGATCTTCGTCGAAAAATATTTTTATATTTAAACAACCTAAAAAAGTTAATGAACATCATTATATCATAAGATTAGATTTAAGAGGTTTTGGGTTAGAAGCACAAGGTCATCAAAGAGTTATGGAAAATCTTACAGAAATGCATTATAATAAAGATACTGGTGTTATAAGAATTTTTAATTATAACGTTGAATCTAGTACTGGTGGTGGTTCAGAATGGGCTCCTAAAGAACAAGATGTTAACTTATTCTTTTCTCCTAATCAAGAACCTGAAGAAATAGCTTCTGCAATAACAAATACATTGCACTACTACTAAAATTCATAATCAAACACTTTTCCAAAAAGGTCTTCGACTTCTTTTGTTATTTTCGGTCTATGCATAGCCAAATCAATATTAAAGTTATTTTCAATAATTTTTAATGTTACTTTTGATCTGACCCAAGGTGATAATATAATATATAAGGGCGTTACTTTTTCCGTTAATACCCACCTTATTAAACTTAAATCTTCTATTTTTGTTTCTAAACCATTAATTGTTAATGGTTTTATTTTTGCCGCTAAAAAGTTTTTAGTAGTATTGAAATCCTTATTGATTTTTGGTAGATTAACATTGGATTTGGTAGATTCCACATCTGGGACTTGAGCCATTCTTTGGTTGTAAATGAACTTCCAATACTTCCATCTTTTCCAGGCTTGAGGTCCAGTAAGTATTTGTGGTGCAATCATTCCGTGAACACCATCTTTCTTTAATGACTTTAGAACTTGGAGTTGTGCTATAACATATAATCTATATTCATTATCTGGTATAATCCCTAGTGTTTCTTTTGCTAGTTTATAACAGTATTTAAACAATATAGATTTTCTTGGGTCTTTTTTCTTAGGAAGGCATGTACATCTTTCATTTGGGAATTCTCTTTTACAGTAATCTTCCCACATCAAAGATATTTTAAATGCTTTAGATTCTAAATCATCCATTTTTAGATCAATTATATTTTTTAATCGGTTATCCATGAAAAAATTCTACGCTTATTTACCTGTTAATTTGGATTTAGATGCTATATTGCCTAGCTCATTGGCTAAATACAAGGATGATGCATCCTATCTAGTTCATCTCATAGTTAAAAGACAGAACTACCATAAATTCAAAAATAATGAAAAAGTTGAGCTTAAGGCTGAATTACTCCGAAAAGTAATGAATTGGAGAAACTACCATAAGATTCGTGATGTACTTATCGAAAAACAGGTAATTGTTTGTGATTTAAGATATATTAAGGGGATAAAATCTTATAGTTATGCACTAGGTCCAGAATTTTTGAAAATTGGAAAAAAGAAACTTCTAGGTAAAAGGGTGAGTGTAAAACTCAACAAATTTATTGAAGATCACAAAAAACGAGTTAAACCTAAAACTCTTGCTGAAGAACATCTGTTAAAAAATCTAAATAAGATCTACTTACCAGATAATATTTTTGAAAAAACGGATAATGACTTATATGATCAAATGTGTTTAGATCAGATTTCTCAAAGAGAATTTTTCTTCAAATCTGATATTCATGGGAGAGTACATAGTAATATTTCTAATTTAAGTAAAAGTTTAAGAAAACATCTATTAGTTGATAATAAAACAATTATTGAATTAGATATTCAGAATAGTCAACCATTCTTTTTAGCAATTCTTTTATTAAATAATTTTTCTTATTCTTTAGATTCTTCTAAGAATGTAAATTCTTTTTTTATTAAAACATCCCCCCTCCCCTCCTCCAACACGATGTGCAAAACAAATGTATATCGTAGGTTTCTAGCCAAAGTTGTAGATGGGAGGCTTTACAGTTATCTGAAAATAATAAGTGGTAATGAAAACTATGCAGGTGATTTCAAGAAGAAAGTATTCAAAGAGATCTTATTCGGTAAGAATTATTACAAAACGGATCTTACAGAAAGTTTCTCAATAGAATTTCCTGAAGTTTGGGAGACAATTCAAAAAGTCAAAGAAAAGGATTATCGCATTCTAAGTAAGCTTTTAATGCGAGTGGAGAGTTACTTTGTTCTTGAGAAGATTGTTGGTACTTTTATAAAAAAATACCCAGAAGAATTTATTTCAACAATTCATGATTCTTTCTTGATTCACGAACACAATATTGCTAACCTTCAAGAGATTATAAATACTCAATTTAGTTTTTACGGAATCAAACCTTCTTGTAAGGTTGTGCAACATGGATAATCACCATATCAAGCAAATGTTCAAAGGTAATCTATATGTTTACCTAGAATCTAACTGTGATTTTACTGATAACAAGGAAGTGATACTGAATATCAAAAGCGATACACATGAAGTTAAGTTGAATATATTAGTTGAGGAAAACGCTAAAATAGTTTACTCTTTATTTAAAACATTGCCCAAAGAAGATAAGCCTTTAGTTTTGGCTTGGAATATTAAAGAAATTTTTTGCGTACTTCGGCATATTTCTAAATACAATTTTCATTCAAATATTTTAGTGATTGATTTAAATATTGTTTCTGAAATGGTTGGTAATAATATAAAAAAACCTATTTCATTCAAAGAAGCATTTGTTTGTTTAAAAAAATGTGGATTCGAAAATGTACAACAAGAGTATAAGTTGTTTTATTGGAAGTTGATTAGTAGAGTATTGGTCGATATGGAAATACAACCAGTAACTGATAGAAATCAACAAAAAATGGTTTATTCTCATTATGAAATATTGAACCAAGTTAATGGTAGATTAAAAACCACAAAAACGTTAAAAGATTGTTATTTACCACATAATATGAGTCAAGAGTATAAAAAAGGAATTCATGCGGGTATGCCTCAAGGTTATTTTTTGCAGTTCGACTACAAAGGGATGGAAGTTTGTACTGCTGCTTGGATCTCTGGGGATCAGAACCTTAAAGAACTAATATCAGGTAAAGATGATATTTACGAAGCTATTTGGAAAAGGATTACAAAGGGTGGGTGTAATGCAAGCCAAAGAGATTTGTGTAAAAAGATATTCCTACCTGTTCTGTATGGAATGGGTCCTAAATCATTATCTGGATTAAATCCGAAATTAAATGAAGAAATATCATCTCAATTGATAAATAGAATAAGAGAATTATTTCCTGCCCTATTCTCTTGGATAGAATCTGATTTAGATTCTGATGAAGTTAAAGATTGTTTTGGGAAGATAAGATCTTTTGATGTCAAAGACAAATATAAGATCAGAAATTTTAAAGTACAATCACCTGCCGCACATATTTGTTTAAGTAAATTAATTGAATTGCATGAAAACCTGCCAAATAATTCGAAACTAAACATGAATATTCACGATAGTTATTTAATTTTATGTGAAAGAAGATTTTGGTCTTCTATTGCTTTTGAGGTTAAAGAAATCCTAGAAAGAAATACTATGTTTAATGGTTTACAATTGCTTGTAGATTGTAGAATTGGAGAATGTTTGGGCAACTTACAAACGATGAAGTTAACCAAGCGTGATAAAATGTCATGTTAGTTTTATATCAGATGACCAAGATATGATTTTCGAAGGTTACGTGAATACACTACCAGAGTCTTTAGAAGAAAATAAAAATCATATCACGTTATCACAATTAAAAATTTTAAATGGTTCGAATTCTTCTCAATTTTTAATTTATGGAAAAACAAAGTTTGAAGCAGAGGTTTTTATTTACATTGATTCAGAATTAGACGAAGTGTTGAAATTAAGTGAATGCACGATAGAAAAAATATCACACTCTAATACGAAACAATTACATGTCTTTTCATTGTATGAAATAGACTTATGTTTCGAAAAAGGTGTTGCAATAAATTATTGGAGAAAATAATGTCTGCTATAACTGCTGATAAATTTTCGGTTACAAGTGAAGATTATGATATTTTAGATAGAGAATTTGGAGAATTGTGTCAATATCAAGGTTGGCAACTTATAAAAAGAAATTCGAAGAATAATCATACTGACGATCAAGAAGATGTAGCTCAAGAAATGAGAATGTCTTTAATTATAGCCGCCACTTATCATAAACGACAAGTTTATATAAAAAACTGTTTGGAATTATGTGATAAATATGTTGATGATGTTTTTTGTAGAAAAGTGTTAAAGCATCTTTCTGACATGTGGTTCAAGAGAACTAAAGATGGCTCAAAGAGAAAAAAGTTTGGACAACATCAAGAAGAAGTTCTGGACAATTTATTACATGAATTTGTTCCCGATTCAGAAAAACCAGAAGTAAACGCTCCTTTAGATATGAATGGGGAGTTTTCGAATTACGCAAAATCCGTTACCTGGAATAGACAAAAAACTTTAGGTAAAAAAATCACTAAAGAGAAAGGTATACGAACAGGTCTTGTTTCTATGTCAGAATATGATTTTTGTTGAATGTTTGCTATGGATCGAGAATTAGTTTTTAATAGCTGGTTGGGTTTTTTGTGGTCGTTAAAATAAAATAATTATCACTAGATATGTTTTTGGCTTTTGGGCACGTTTTAGATTTAGGTAGCAATGGAATATTTAGAAGACGACTTTATTGATGATGTGAATCATCTTCAAGATCCTTTACAAACCCAAGAACAAAAATTCGATTGGTCTCCAGGCTTTCAACAATATGTAATATCTAACCTACTTTGTGACCAGTTCTTCGCTACTCAAGCAGAAGGTTTGATTGAACCATCTCACTTTGTTTCAGATGTTCATATTGAGCTTTGTAAAATACTTTTCGAATATATGGAAAAGTATAAAGCGATGCCATCAAGAGTGATGGTCGAAGAAAACGTATATTGCTTTCTTAAAAAAACAGGAAAATCAGAAGAAGATGTTTCGAGATTTAAAGTAGAACTGAATAATGTTTATGAAAATTATATTCCTTCTTCAGATTCCAGGGAAGCAATACTTGAAAAGATAGTTCAATTTGCTAAACTACAATCTATAAAAGATGCATTCAGTATATGTATGCAAAAGTTAAAGAAAGATTCTGCTAATGAATCTACTTGGATTAAAATACAAGATATTTTACAAAAAGCTTTAAGTGTTGATCGAAACTTTGATATAGGTTTGAATTATTTTGAAGAAATCGAAGAACGGTTTCTTCAAATGCAAGAAGATGAAGAAAAGGGAGAAATATTCACATCTGGTTTTGAAGGTATTAATGAAAAACTAAGCGGTGGTGGTTGTAAAAGAGGACAGGTTTTTGCTTGGGTAGGTTTATCAGGATCAGGGAAATCTCTAGCATTGGTTAATGCTGCTGTAAGAAACATATCATTGAAAAAGAAAGTTTTGTATGTTTCTTTAGAAATGTCTCAATTAGAAGTAGCAGAACGATTTGATGCACAGATTTCAAATATCAATATCAATAAAATTCTTGAAAATAAGGAAGCGGTTAAGCAAGCATTAGCAGAAGAAATTGAAGGTCAAGAAGACGGTCGGTTATTAATTATTAAAAGATTCCCACCAGGACAATTATCACTTCCCGATCTAAGGGCGTACTTGCAACAACTAGAAATAAACGGGTTTAAACCAGACCTTCTTGTTTTGGACTATATTGGCGAAATGAAGGACTATCCTGATATGCCTGTCCATGAGTCACGTTATAAGATCGTAAGAGATCTGGGGGCATTGTCGGTCGATTTAGACATACTTGTGTATACGGCATTGCAACCTAATAAGACAGCTAAAGAAGTTATTAAAAATGGTAATATGTTTGGTGGTATAGGAGTTATTGATGATGATAATATCGGAGACTCCTATGCCCAGATTAAACCTCTTCATGGATGTTGGTCTTTAAATAGAACTCAAGATGAAATTGAAGCTGATGTAGGACGTATATTTGTAATCAAACACAGAAACGGACAAAGCAGATACGTTCTTTACGTAGAATTTAATAGAGAGACATTGTGTATAAATCAAATATCTAGAAATAAATATGATAAAATTATGCAAGAGTACGAGTCTAATAAGGAAGAACGAAAAATGGATGGAGAAATAGAAAAGGCACAAAATGGATTTGCAGGTGATTAATTAACTCTTATATGAAGTGATGAAAATGGAACAACCACCAGAAAATAAAAGAACCGTTGTCTTAGGACAAGAAAAAATAGTTTTAGATTCAGAGAGAATGAAGTTTAACGAAACTACGCTCAATGATTTTATGGATTCATTGGGTCAATGGTACGATTACTTTTCTCAGAAATTATCTGAAGCTGAAGCCCTTCTTTCTTATTGTGATTGGGAGTATGACAAAGCATCTGCTAAATCATTTGATTATCATAAAAGTCAAGGAGGATCAGATAAAGCTTGTGAAGCTAAAGTTAAATTAGATCCTGAAGTTGATAAGTGTAAAAAAAGCTCTATTAGTACAAAACATAAAGTGACTCAAATTAAACAGCATTTGAAAGCATGGGATAAAGCACATGACAATGCTACAAGTCGAGGTCATATGATTCGTAAGGAAATGGATAAACTTAATCGAGATATAAAATCTGAATCATTCAGTGATATGGCTTCAATGCAAAATGATTATTTCGGAAATAACAAGTAATGTTAAATGATAAAGATTTGTTAATATTCATATTTAATATTAATGAACTAGGTTTTAAATATGATCATGATGATGGTTGTGTATATTTGAAAGGATTTTAGAAAAATAACAAATATATCGCTAAAATAGAATACAACTTTTATAATAAAACAATATCTGTTTATGGATACGGATACCCTGTTACTGTGAAAGTGATAGCAAATATTTTGATTTCTCTGCTTCCATCAGTTGATGTCAAAGTTAGTTACATAAGAAACTTCCCTAGATCAAAGTAGATAACCAATGAATAATTTAGAGCTAGAAAAAATATTAAGTAAAAAAGATTATATAATATTACAGTCTTATCTAAATCAATTAGATTTGACTGTATATCGGGACTCTATTTACTTGAATAAAGGTTTTTTAAGAAGATCGAAAAGTTTTAACAAGATATTACATTTTGATTTTCATTCAAATAATAAAAACACTATTTTAGCTAAAATTTATGGATATCCTAAAACTACACATGAGATAATATCTGTTTTAAGGGAATTCACCGATCTAGATATTGTTGTAGAATTTACAGCAGATTATCCTTTTTACAGTAAAAGCTATTGTTATTATTGAAATATGAATAAAGATATCTTTGATTTAGTCGAAAAGTGGCAACATGCATTTGATATTAGTGGAATCACTGACCCACTTGACCAAATCCTCTTAGCTTTTTCATTAGAAACAAAAGAAAAAGCGGATTTAGCTTTAAAAGAAAACAGAAGAATTAAGATAACTATCAACTACTAATTAGGCTTTCGTTCATAATATAAAGAAGAAATAGTACGGAATCCAAAATTTGAATACCAACTTTTCAATTCATTATTGTCTAGTAAAGAATCGCCTTTAGAAGTGGCTTTTGGCAATAATCTCAAAATGATATTATTTTGATCGGCAAGACTTAAGAGTTTTTCAAGTGCTTCAGTACCATATCCCATAGAAGGATTACTGGAATGTATATTCTCGATGTACCATATGTTTTCTGGATGACCTCTTTGAATATGGCTGATATTATCTGTGTCAATATTTCTGTCTTCGTTAGATAAAGAAATCATCACACCATTCCCAAAATCCCAAGTTGGATAACCTTTCCAGCTTTGTTCTTTTGGTAATTGATTCAAAGATTTGATCATATTGACCGAAGATAAATATTCTGGTGAGTTTTCATCAAATTGTATATAATCTTTAAAATTCATTTCACAACACGCCTAGAAAAACCATAACCGTGTAAGTTGTTTTTTATGTTTTGAGGTTCATGATAATTTTGTTCACTGAGATTAAATCTACCTGAACGATTCAAAATCCTCCCTACAAAAGGACTACACCAAGTACCATTGGTTTTCTTTGTATTAGGATGAAAATAATTACGTAGCCTATAAGGTGTTCCTATTTGAGAATCAGCATATGCTCTCATGTTTTGTACTTCTTGACCTGAATATGGTGTTAATGGAACGTAATAATCATTTGTTGTTCTTCGTTTGCCATACTGATTGACTGGAGTAGCTTTTGTCCTAGGCCAATCAGATTCATAAACTTTATTATTTATCACTACTCCAACATGAGTATACTGATCTCCACCAGTAATTCTTTTAGCTATTCGTCCTACCAGCCCGTTTTTATATGAAAAAACAACTGTTCCATCTGGATATCCTGCATCAACTTGGTTTATCATTAGTGTCAAAAAAAGTATAACCATTGAATTTGTTTTCATTGTTATTCTCAGAATAAGTGAATATTAGAAAAGACGACATTTATTTTTGTTACCTTAATCATATTTACTATGTACCGAAATTATATTATAATAATAACTACATGTTTTCTACCATTATGTACGGGAACTATTGTATGATTGTTATGTAATTTAACTTAACTAGTTGTTTTGCTTCTTTATAAAACGGAGCGTAAAACCCACACATCGTTTTTACGTGGGTGGGATGTAAGCGAATAACCCTGATTAAGGATATACTCACGAATAGTATCAGGTGATGCTTCACCTATTGAACAAACGAAATACCCATCCGACCAAAGTAGTTTCTGATACCAATATTGTTTACGTAAAGTAGTTGGATGTAATAACCATATTTGACGAGTAGATTCTTGTTTTAACCTACGGACAATTTGAGCAATAGACCAACGTGGAATGTAACGAATTAGAAAATGTACGTGATTTTGGTCTGTTTCCATCACTTCAATATCAAAATCTGACTCACTGGCAATAGATAAGAAGATTTGCTTAATGTCATAATTTAACTGACCAACCAACATTGGTTTACGATATTTACAAACAAAGATTAAATGACATTTAAGGTAATGTTTAGACCGATTTGTGCTGATGTAATTACTTTTTTTAGACATGGTAGCGAAGTTTTTCGTGAATGTTTCTCAATCAAAATGGAAATATTTACAAAAAAATTGCGTAATTGTATAAATAAATTGTATCTTTACAAAATATTAGACTATTTAATAGTAGATGAAAACAATATTTCGGACATATCAATTTGAATTAATGCCTACTCAAGAGCAGAAAACGCTGTTGGATAAGCATTTTGGATGTATCCGCTATGTTTACAATCATTTTTTAAATGAACGCAAGGAACAATATCAAGTAGATAAGAAATCAGATAACTACTACGCACAAGCAGCAACTCTTACTGGATTAAAGAAAAAAGAAGAAACCGCCTGGCTTAAAGAAGTTAATAGTCAATCATTACAATTTGCTTTAAGGTGTTTAGACACTGCTTATGTAAACTTTTTTCGAGGCAATGCAAAGTTTCCAAGATTTAAGTCAAGAAAAAAGAAAAATACATTTACTGTTCCGCAGTTTGCCAAATTAAATGATGGCAGATTTTACGCTCCAAAATTCAAAGAGGGAATAAAGGTAAATGTTCATCGTGAAGTAAAAGGTGAAATAGGTAAATGCACTTTAATTAAAACACCTACTGGAAAATATTTTGTATCAATTCTATCAGAAGAACAATATATTCCAAAAGAAAAGACTGGTGCAGTATGTGGAATAGATTTAGGATTAAAAGACTTTGCTATTACATCGGATGGAATAAAATTTAAGAATAATAGATACACAAAACAATATGAAAGAAAGTTAGCGAAAGCACAAAAACATCTTTCTCGTAAAACAAAAGGTAGTGGTTCGTTTGAAAAACAAAGACGAAAAACAGCCTTGATTCACGAAAAGATAGCCAATTCACGAATGGATAACTTGCACAAAGTATCTCATCAATTAGTATCAGATTATGATGTGATTTTTTTGGAAGACCTTAACGTAAAGGGTATGGTAAAGAACCATAAACTTGCCAAACATATATCTGATGCAAGTTGGGGAACATTTGTTCGGTTACTTGAATACAAAGCGGATTGGAACGACAAAGAAGTCGTTAAAATCAATCGCTGGTATCCATCATCAAAAACGTGTTGTGAATGTGGTTGGATAAACCAAGACTTAAATCTTTCAATTAGAGAATGGACTTGCAAAAATGGTCATAAATTAGACCGTGATTTAAACGCAGCAAAGAACATTTTAAATGAAGGATTAAAAATATATCGTCAGGAACTGGCGATTACGAAGGTGGAGAGGAAATCAGACGTTAGCAATAACGCACACTCTGTGAAACCCGAAGCCCAACCCATCGGCTCTGCCGTGGGTGGGTAGTTCACCTTGACTTAGTTGATAAATCGAATCTGTCATTAGCTGACTTCGATTTACTCATATGGAAAAGTTACAGCAGCAAAAATGAAAAAGATATATTTAATTTGCAAACAATTACTAATATATAGTATGTCAGGTATGAGTCTTCTCGAAATCTAGAAACTGAGTATTTACAACCATATTGAAATAATATCAGATGATTTTGATTAAATAAGTTACTATATGGGGGTTACTGCTAGTCATGACCAGTAATGTTTAAAATGATTTAACAATCAATACTTGATAAAGGGGAAACGTGAATGTAAGTAACGTTTCCCCTTTATTAATTAAAATATGAATATTGAAATACTAAACAAAATGCTGAAGCGACCACTTGTCGACCCGACAGCATTATTATCTAATTTTAGATTTCCAGGTAATGCCAGGGAATATGAATATATTTTGGATGATCCAAAATACGCTCCCTTCTTTTATTATTTAGGAAAAGAAATCAAACCTAAGAAAGCTTTTTTTTATGGTTTAAATATAGGATTGGTACCATATTCATTTTTTTCTTCATGTAATACTGTTAAAGATGTATTCTTGTATAATCCTACAGATGAAAACTACTCTCCAAGATTCTTCAATCGTAATTTGAAACATTTTTATAAAAATAATATTACGATTATAGACAGTATCGAAAACTTAAATTTATCTTTTGATGTCATTTTTCATGAAGCTACGGAAGATCAAGAACAAAATCGCTATGTATTAGAAACTTTATGGAAGAAAGTTTACTCTGGTGGCTGTTTAGTTGTCGAAGCTGTAGAAAAGAAAAAAGAATCTAAAGAAGTAGTCATCACTTTATCTAAAAATATAAATAGAGAACTCATTTATTTTAATACGAGGTATGGTACTGCAATTTTGGTGAAATAATGGGTTTTGAACTAATTTATCATTTTAGAGAAGAAGAATCTCCAGGTAATTACTCTTCAGAGATCAAAAATAAAACGATTAGAGTAGGAAAGTATCACGAAGACACATCTTTAGAATCAGTTGCTGCAAAAATAATGTCCCAAATGGCAAGACGTAATATTTTAATAGAAGATGTCGAGATATTTGAATACACTAAAAAACAACTATCGTTTAAGCAAAATGATGAAAGTATTATTATAAAAAATAAGAAATATAGATTTGATGATGGTCCTGTTTGTCATGAAGATAATGTTACTGAAGAACCTAACTTGGAAGCCTTGATAGAAAATATATTAGCTAAAAAAATTAATTCTCAACCTCAATCTTTATATTCTAAAGATTATTTACATCCTAATAAACCTGAAAAACCTTCTAATCTCCCACCGCCTCCGCCTCAAAACACTGAAAACGGGAACGTTGCTAGCCTTACTGTTTTGAAAAAAGAATATTTTGATCCTGAATTACTAGAAGAACATAAAGCTAAATCAATGGGCTTGAAACTGACCAAAGGAAATCAGTATAAAATAGTAGGTGTAGAAGGGTCTGGTGCTTTACAAAGATATTATGTTTTAGACGATAATAATAAAAAGATCAAAGCTGATGCAATGTGGTTTGTTGCTACTAAAACTCCTAACTTACAACCTATGGACGATGGTTTGACAGAAAGTAATGACTCCATTGATTTGTGGGATGGTCTGAATACAGAAGATACTTTAGATATTTCAAAACTAAGAAGATAAAATAATTGGTTTTTTTAAACGCAAAAACAAAGTAGAATCAGAAAAGAAGAATGTTGATCCTTGTTGTGATGAATATTGCCTTCCAAAATTACGAGATGGCATAGGACCAGATAAAAATCCTCACCTTGATGAATATTATATAAAAAAAATACGATTAGGTGCAGAAGAAGCTAGAAATATAACAATAAGCAACCCAATCACAGGTATTCACAGTGTTGTTTATCCATCGGCGGCGAGAAAACCCCTACTTTCGTAGAAAGTTTGGGTCGGTACTCCGACCCAAACCTCTTTAGGGTAGTGGGATGAGAGCCGCCAATTAGACATAATTAAACTTGTTTTTTAACAATATGTTACTA
>Ga0222674_1000381_pt1 | contig 17193 bp, 21 predicted proteins | sample AntAcemetagen866_FD_179804 | JGI IMG/M metagenome (GOLD analysis project Ga0222674, IMG submission 179804) | Saline water microbial communities from Ace Lake, Antarctica - #866 | ecosystem: Environmental > Aquatic > Non-marine Saline and Alkaline > Saline | place: Antarctica: Ace Lake...
TATCCTGACTGGCTTGGATAACCTTGCGGCATCGATTTGTTTCGCTTCTTTGTTCATAGTGATCGATTTTCGTTTTTCATTTGTAACAGGCATTTTTGGTTCTCCTAAAAATTAGTTCAACATTTCAAAAAGTTGCTGACCGCATTTTCTGGAGAACGAAACGCTGCTTATTTTGACATCAAAATGAGGAGTACAAAAGGAGTACAAAATTTCTACCTTTTGATACCTAACAGTACCGATCAGAATGTGGAAAATCACGTTGGCGTTGGTTTAACTACCTAAAGATACTAAACAATATTTCTCTATACTAAAACTCTATCACCCTATTCGCCATGGGCGGCATGGGCGGAATGATGTGATAATCAGCGTGTAACTTTAGCATCTTAAGTGATGCTGAAGATACTTGCCCCCAATTTTCGCCCCCAATTTGGGGGTGAAAGTCCAAAAAGCTTAAAACAAACCCCAAGTGAAACGTTTCGCTTGGGGTTTTGTTTTCTCTCTGCAACAGTCCATTGCTTTTTAGTCACTCGCATTCAGCTCAGGAACTATTCTTAGACGTCTACCCAGGATTCCAATTTTCATCGAATTCCGCATAACATTTAACTCAATCATTTCGTAAGTATCGACCGACATTGAGCAAAATACAATTCACTTAAAATTTGAATCAAATTTTTGGGGGCCATTTTAGGGGCCAAATATCAACCTATAGAACCAATTAAAAAAAATGGCCTTAGGTGACGAAATTTCACAAACAGCCAGCCGAATAGTTGAGGAACCCATATGCCAACCGATCAATAACCGTGAAGTATTCAGATGTGATTTGCAAAAATCAAATTTCAGAAATTATTTTAATAAATTTAAAAATTGCCTGCAATATTTGTGAAATTGCCGTAAATGCAACTGCTGTTACTTCGATGAGATTTAATAATTTTAGATTCTGTTTTCGCTTTTTTCCTTTAGAGTTTCTATTCATTCCGCTCTCCTTTCGCGAAGAGTTCAAGGAGGACGGATTGAAGAAATTACCTCGGTCATTTGCTAAAAAGCAAAATTAGAATTGCCTATTTTTTCGTGACGATTGTAATACCCTATGCAAATGAGGCAAAAAATTGCCGATATACCTCACTTACTACCCATACCTCACTGCGGCACTGAGGTATGGTCTTAAACTGATGTTTATTCCAAAGAAATTTGCTCTTCGCCACCATCGGTCGAACCAATTTCTCCCAATGACATTTGGCTATATCAGACTCTGAAACATTAAAAGTCAGGTGAATAATCTCTACAATAGCGTATAAACAGTGAAGATCTCTCGGTTATTCATGTTATAACTGGCAGAATCAATTAGTATCATGTATGATAGGAACCGTTATGGTCGCTGATGACAAAATTGCAATTGTGCTACCGACAATAGTGAAAAAATACGTCATCAAAAGTGGGAAATGCCCCTTTGATCAATGGATGAAAAAGCACAAGAAATCCAACATCGGCGTTGCCGTTGATCAGGTACTAGATAGAGTTGAAAGTGGTTACACGGTAAAAGTTAAAGCATATGGCGGCAAAGTCGGAGCCATCATTCTATCTTGGCCGAGAAAAATTCGGATCTACTATGGAGTTGATGACGACAGCACAATAGTCCTTCTTGGCGGTGATGATAGCGACCAAACCGGCGACATAAACAATGCAAAGAAATACTGGAAAGATTACTTATCAAACGAGGATTAAAGCCAATGCCCAGAAGAGCGGAAACCTATATCAGTGACACAGCAAAGAAACTGCAAGATCCAGAGTATGCAAATTCATATCTCAAGGCGGCAGTTATGAACCATGATGAGTCTTTTAAAGTTGCCCTAGCAGGAATGATCGATAAATTCGGGCATGCTGAACTCGCCGAACGCATCGACATGCTGCCAAATAACCTGACCAGATTAGTTAAACGCCTATTGAATGAAGAACCCATAAAAGATGAAACCATTGAACGCTTGCTCGCAGGCTTCGGTCTTACACTACAAATGGATGCCGTTATCGCTGACAAGAAACCAGCATAGGCTTGCATGCAAATCAGCCCCCGCCCCCAGTTCGCCCCCAGATTTTATACTTCTCAATACCTTTTGATACCAAAGCTGGGAGAAATACCCGACTGGTTAATAGAAAATGTACCTGTATATACAACAGGATACTAAACAATACTCAAACTCTCGTAACTCATAATTCGTGGGCGGCAATGGGCGGAATGATGTAAACAAATTCTGAACCTTAGCCTTGCATAGCGGGGCTAAGTTCTAGAATTTGTTTATCCTGAGGCAAAGCCGAAGGATCTAGTCATTCAACCCGAATGTCCTCCAGAGCACTAAGCTGCTCGTCATCCAGAGCGTAAGCGAAGGGGATCTACAAAAAAAAGAACGCCTCGGAGAGATCCGGGGCGTTTTTTATAAGAGAAGCGAAGAAATGAAGTTTGAAATACGACGCGCTAAGAACGGATGGATAGTAGCAAATCTCGATCCCGAGAATACAAACGAAGTAGTCGGGTTAGAGAAAGAAGACGAACACGAGTCGTTTGCCACCTTCTTACGAGAAGTCAGCCATTACTATGGTCCCACTGATAGCAAGCATAGCGCTAAACGCGTCCGTGTAGTGATCCTTCCCGGTAGCGACTACTACGGCACCTTAGATGATAGTTATAGGAAAAGTCTCGACAACTTACGGGAAGATATTAACTACGCCCTTAAGGCAAAGAAATGGGACTAGCTCAAGCCCTAGGTTTCAAGACATCTAACCACAATCGATTTATCAGACTAACTTATTGTTATTATTATATAAAATTCCATTTCCACTACTCAGAAACTCCTAAAAATATATGTATATAAACACTTTTTTTCCTATATAATATTTGCTTATATACATATATTTGATATACTTATTTATGTATATAAGCATTGAGGCTCTAGTGAAACGACCTGACAAATTAGCAATGAAACAGATTGAGAGGCGGCTTAAAAACCTTCGCTCAATCGCCAAAGACACCAATATCCGAACGGGTTGGATCGCCTACATGCGTCAAGCTATGAGCATGACCCTAAGCACACTCGGCAAAGCTACTGGATCAAGCCCTGCAACCGTCCAACAAATAGAAAAAAGGGAAAAGAGCGGTAAAGTCACCATCGAAACCATGCGGAAAATTGCAGCCGCTATGGAGTGCGAATTCGTTTATGCGTTCGTTCCGAGGCAAGAGCTCGGGGATTTTTTACAAACAAAAGCCACGGCAAAAGCAACTCGTATTGTCCGCGAAGCCGACGTTCATATGACACTTGAAGATCAGCAGGTTTCAGAAGACATCAAAGATCGCATCGACCGTATCGCCGAAGACTTGCTCGCCAAGGGAGATATTTGGTGAGCGATTTTGTTTTCAAAGATAGAGATGGTCAAACGCCGCTACCGCATGAATTGCTAAAAGGCCTCAAAATAAAAACCATTCAGACCATCGGAGAGCTGGATGAATACGAAGAGGACAATATCGCAAAAGGTCTTAGTTGGCTTGCAAAGCAAAAATCTAATCCGTGCAAATACGACTTTTGGCTTAAATTACATAAAAAGCTCTTCGATAATGTCTGGACTTGGGCGGGAAAAATCAGAACTCACGAATTGGCAAACCCTGATTTCAAGCAACCCCACGAAATCTGGCCGGAGCTCTATCAACTAGAAAAAGATCTAGACTTTTGGATCATTAGTGAATCTTTTTCTGACCAAGAATTAGTGGCACGCTTCCACGAGCGCATCGAGACCATTCACCCGTTCGCAAATGGTAATGGTAGGTTCGGCAGAATCATCACCGAACAAATCTGCCGATTTCATCAATACGACATTCCCACGTGGGGTCGCAAACTGCAGAACACCCCAGCAATGCGACGCTCCACATATATCGCAGCCTTAATGCAAGCGAGGCGAAACAGCGATTACTCCGACCTAATAACAATAATGTTTTCGTAATGGAGGTATTATTTTTACCAAACAGTAATAATAGGTTAGGCATACTCAAAAGGCATGATACTACTAGTTATGTTAGAGTAAAGAGGCACAACTTCTCTTACATATATCCATCCCCTTACCCAGAAGGATTATAAATTTGGATCTTTTAACCGTTGAAGCTTTAACCGCTCTTGTAAGCCTAACAGCGATGGAAATTTTCTTGGAATTGATAACATTGTTTTCATTTCAATAATAGTTGCTAGGGCACCTAGCGCAACTCGTGAAAGAACCCGCAAACTTGGAATTTTTCTTGCGTTATTTATGCGTCTACTTTTATTGCTATCAATCACTTGGATCATGGGTCTCAATGAACCTCTTTTTCATATATTCACGAAAGCTATATCTGGAAGAGATTTAATTTTATTAGCAGGTGGTCTTTTCCTTATCGCAAAATCTACTTACGAAATCCATCATAAAGTAGAAGGATCTCCAGAAGAGAATATTCAGCAGATATCTGGACTTGCCGCTAAGATGGTTCTTCTTCAAATAATACTGTTAGATATCGTATTTTCACTAGACTCTGTAATCACAGCAGTTGGAATGGCGGATCATATCACCATTATGGTGGCTGCCATGATTATTTCAATGATCGTTATGCTAATTTCTGCAAAATCGATTGGAGATTTCGTGGACAAGCACCCCACGATAAAAATTCTTGCACTATCATTCCTCCTTCTTATCGGAGTCATGCTTGTCGCTGAAGGAATGGGACAGCATATTGAAAAAGGTTACATATATTTTGCTATGGCATTTTCTCTTCTGGTTGAGATGCTTAATATACGTTACCGCACTAAACGTATTTAGAAAATACTGGGATAGTTTTTTCTCTATCAATCCATGTATGACCCTCAAGGCTTTCTAGGTCACTGCTGGAACAATTCAAGATAAACGGGTTTTGCATGTCTTAAAGACCGAATACCGACAAGACCAGTCATTCAGAGTCGTAGACGAAGAATCTACCTACGGCAAGATGTATCGCTTTGCTCTACATGGCGAGATAAGAATTCACTCACTACGAAGTGAGGGGACCCAAAAGTCATAGCATAGGTCACCGATGGGCGTGTAGAACCATCCCCTGCTGCACCTATTCTATTTTTTTCCTCTCTGATGTCGTGAAATCTTCTTTAAACCAACTATTACTGTGATATCGGATCTTAACCGCTGTATTTGGATGCTTAATTTAATGAGCGTATAATTTTTAAAAGAGCGTGGCAGGCGCTAGTACGATTAGCCTTTAAACTGTCGAGCCATTGTTGGAATGCTCGGCCTTGATCAACAGTCGCTAAATTACCAGTCCAGTATGGTCTAGTTTCATTCAAAAAAGCAAAGAACTGAAGCACCGGGAATCCGATCAAGCGTTCTTTAAATCCCGCGCTAACTAAGCGTCGGGATACCAAAAAATCGTTAAAAAGCTTGAGATAGCTATTGAGTTGATCATTTAGGCCTGCCTCCCACTTCTCGGCCCACCGGGCATCAAGCGTTTTCACCCCATCTTTCATTCCGTACACGTAATAATGAGTCAACGTGTTATCAAATGAAGAAACGTTTAAATGCCAGGGCTTCTCTGCGAGGACAAAATAATCGACATTTGTGTGATCGAGGCTCAACAATGACTCGACAAGCGCCGTGAGGCCCAGTACAGACTTTTGCATTAGTAGACTTGGGTGAGCTTTAAATCTGACTTCTGAGGTGTCCTTATGTTCACGATCAATGCAGCCGGGTGAAAGAGATATTACGCACGGATCAAACTCGGAAAGAAAAAGTGCCGCAGATGAAATCAACGCTGGATCTACGAAAATCTCGAGGTTCTGATCTTCAGTACTTAACCTTAGTTTCACCTGAGCGGGGTGTTGACTATGATCAAGGCTAAAACTAACCGAATCTACCATCAGAGCCGCCTCATCATTAGTTGGTAAAGCTTGCAGGACCACATCGCCCGCTAAACAGTGGTTACATAGCACCAAGGCGCTAACAAGTAATAAGAATCTTAACATCCAACCATCTCCCACCTTTAACTATTAAATCAAACATCGTGGATATCCTAGAAGCCTCTACTAGGATTTTACGAATATTCAGATAGTATAAATGACAGTATTTCTATGTAATAATTAGGGAAACCTGTTTTTAGGTCATACTGAATGGGCGGCATGATGTAAATCAGGTTTTTCTGCCAGCTTACTTAATATTTAAAGGTCTGGCGCTGCTGCTGCGCCACCTTGACGAGAACGAGACTTAGGTGATGAGGTGTCCTGATCGGATGTCTTCGCATCCACATAGGTGCCTTGTACTTCAAAAAAATAACGGGTTTCTCCCGTCTCTAACTGTTTAGGATCTCTGCATTCGACGACATTAAAACTATCCCAATCTCGCAGTGATGCCTCTTCACCTGCCGCGTCCTCAGCGGTCTTTATAATTTTAGATTTCGGTAGGTTATATTCATCGGTTACAGTAAATTCGTACAATTTCATGGCCTCTCCAAAGCAAGTTGGCTTTGATATTAGGTCTTCTATAGCAGATTGTGTACCAATCGTCAGCAGGGATTAATACGTGAGCGAGACTAAGCAATTTCAAGGTTCTCTAACCAAAGAAGAAGTTATTGCCGGTAGGGGCGACCTCTCGCCGTTTCTGGTCCACCTTACTAGAAATGGTAAGGTCAAACTCTGGGCTGATATATATACTGACCTCAAGCTAGATGACTCGAGGACAATTGATGCCAAAACCTGTTTGGAGCGAATCATTATGTCTGGCGAAATTAAGGCCGTTTCACCCTTTGGTTACTTTCAATACAAAGTTCCTTGGCAACCAATTGGTAGACCTTGGAAAAATCTAAACTCAAAAGTACAACGGCACTGGCTTCGGTCAGTTTGTTTTACTGAGACTCCGATTGACCACGTGCATTTTCAGATGCGTGAAATTGAAGGGCGCCGGCTAGCCTTTCAGCCCTATGGTTTGGCGTTCTGGGAAAAATCAGTCAGAGCGAAAGGAGGCAACCCAATTTTTTACTTTGATTCTAATAATACCGCTATGCGCGATGCGTTTGATGCCATGGCAATTTCAGACGATTGTGAACAGTACAAGACCTTATTGCCAATGTATGACAGCTTTGGACCACGATTGTTTGGAGTGGGTGAAGTTGATTTTAGATGGGAACGCGAGTGGCGCGTAGCCGGCGATGTTAGCTTTGATACCCACGATATTGCTTTCGGAATCTGCGATCAAAGCGAGATTCCTTATTTCGAAAATATGGTTGACCAGAAATTTCCATTTGTTGATCCTCGTGAGGACATGGCGGCGTTGAAGGCAAGGCTGCGCCAGCGTATATCTGGTATTAAGATTTAAGGTAACTTCATACCAAAACAAGGCATCCTCGAACCGGTTAAACACCTAAACTTACTAATGAATACAAACTGATACTACTAGGTACTAATACTATTTTTAGCTGTCTACTATGGGCGGAATGATATAAGCGGTCGCTTTAAACCTTGTCCAAAAAGAGATATTTTGATACTATAAACGTGTACTTTTGGAATGGTGTATGGACGAGGATATCTCTAAAAAGCTAAATAAATTAGGGATTTTTACCCTTAAGGATGTTAATCCTCTTGGCATCGATGCCAAAACGCTCAGTAGATGGGCAAAATCTCAGGTCATTCAAAGGGTCGACCAAGGGATATATTGGTATCCCAAAGGTGAACTACGATTTGATGAGCTTGACTATGCACTAGCTTGCAAGATTTTCGGCAAAGATACCTACATCACAGGTCTATCGGCTTTGCATTATTATAATTACTTAGACTTCTCTCCGCGAGAGATATGGGTCAGCGTCGTTCGTGAAAAAAATACGAAACGAAAAAGGTTTCGGCTATTACGAACCCAAATCAATCGACAATATGGAATAGATGATCACACATTTTTTAAGATCAGTAACATAGAACGAACAATTGTCGAGGCGCTTCATTTTTCGACAAAGATAGGCATAGATATAGCTCTCAGATCAGCTCTGACTGCAATTAATCGTAGCGAAACAAGCCCCGAAAAACTCGCGGCTATGTCGATAAAAATCGGCACTCAAGATAGCTATATGAAACATTGGGACACGATCAACGCCGCATACGAGGCATTGCAGCATGGATAAGAATCTAATCGATACCATCACAGCTAAGCTAAGCTGAAAAAATCGAGTATAGATCGCTCAAAACCATTCAGTTATGTGATGACCGAGTATCTATTGGAATGCCTAGTACGTAGACTTTCGGCTGATCAGTTGTTGTCATCAAAGCTCGTCTTTAAAGGCGGGTATGTTTGTTCTCGTGTATACAGCTCACCACGGTATACAACAGACTTAGACCTCACTCTCAAAGGTCTATCAGTCGATAATTTTATCACCAGACTGAATTCTGCAATCACACAATCTGAAATTAGTGATGGGGCTTGGTTTAAATATGAAAGTGAACAAAAGGTAGTAGCCCAAGGAGAATATGGTGGGATACGCATTGTAACAAGGGGCTGTTTGGGTGAACCGCCGGATCAAATAAGTAAGTTGCAGGTCTTCCATTTAGATGTAGGCATTGACGACAGTATTGAACCACCCGCAACCAAGCTCGAAACGCCATCTATTGCCTTGAATACTGCGTTTTCTTGGACGGTCTATGCTGTAGAAACAGTAGTATCAGATAAGCTACATACAATGATTGTACGTGGAGACGCTAACTCCCGAAGTAGAGATTTATTCGATATCCATTTGTTACTTCAAGATTGCCAGCCTGGCACCCTAAAAACCTCGCTAAAAGCAACGTTTTTGAACAGAAAAGATGACTTACCTGAAAGCGTTTGGAAGGTCATCGAAAGCCTAAATATGACAGTTATGCAGCGTGGATGGAATAATGTGCAAAAAATTTCCGGTACAGAGTTGAAGTTCGATGATGTAGTCAAATCTGTAATTGACCTACTCCGAACTATGGGTATTTAGCTGTAAAAATTTCGACTTGATCTGACAATTATGCCATTTTACCCACAGCTAAAAAATAACCACTAGATGAAGTCGAAATTTTTACACTTTAGGTCGTCAGTAGTCATTTTTTCTAACTGCCACCACCAAACCACACAAAAGTCAGGAAAATTTTTGAGAGTCCAAGTATAGTGGTTATATTTCATCTGTTTTTAGACTGTTCGAACAGAAGAAAACTTTTCCCTTCATATGAAAGCCCTTAAATAGTTCATGAGTAGGGCCACTAGTGATAACCGTATTACCACCTACCTAGCTAGTTTTATTTCTAAGCGCAATCTCCATAGCACTTTTACTTCCGGTGGTACCCCATGGCTCTGGAACTTTTATCGAATCAATATATTTACATCCTCGAGCTTTTAATTCGCCTTCAGTTTTTTCTAAAACTATAGCATTTTTTTCAATATCGATAACTTGGACATTTTCACCTTCACTATTAAGGGTCTCACATGAAGACAATATTAATAAACCTATTATCGCAAAAATATTCATCAGCAATCTCCTTACTAGTTCTTCAAAATTTTACTGAGAAAGTAATTCTAAAGTCAAACTTATTAACTCATTTTTTAGATCTACAGCAACCTATTAGAGATAGAGCCTTCTACTAAGGCTCTAGAATCCAAAGCTGACTAGACCACGGTTTGTCCGAGGCATCAATGTATGTAGATTTTACGAAAATCCAGATAACGGCCTTGAGATTACTCCCTCATTATCATTATCATTAGCAATACCTCGTTTTAGACTATGAGAAGCTGTAGCATGGGCGATATGCTGTACGTTAAAAGCTCACCAGGTTATCAATGCTGTCGAAAATAAATGCTAACCAGCTTATCTGCGGACTCTGCGCAAATTCGGACGACATAAAAGACTACTGCAACAGAAAGGTCATCGATTGAAACTCCCCTCCCACATATTTCTCACATAAATTTTGTAGTATTCAGAGTAATTCCATACCAAAACAAGGCATCCTCGAACTGATTAAACATCTAAAAGAATACAAACCGATACTATTCGGTACTAATACAATTTTTAGCTACCTACCCTACCATGGGCAGCATGATGTAGGTACACGGCCCGAAGCATTTAAGCATTCAAAGCTCGGTTACATAGATGCTTACGTCATGTTCATACAGCTTAAGAACGGCCACGGAAATTAAAACCAGTACATAAACTTTCTTGCCACTGGGGTAGCGTAGAAATCCCACTTAATCTTCTATAATTTCCTTTAAAGCTGATCGATGCAATAGATACTGGGTGTATTTTTTGAGACCTTAAGCTTTCGCCATCTTTTGTGCTCTTTAACTTAACTCGCTCTCCAATAGAAAATACAACATCGATCGGGGCCCTTTGATCGGTATCTTTAACAAAAGAAATATAAGTTACCGCACCTTCATTCACTTCCGGTAGCTTCAGAAATCCAACAGCAATAGGAGCGTGTTGAACAAACTCTCCCATGAACACTTTGGAGCACCCCCCACTGTGAAGGTCGAGTGTTAACCGCCAATATCTACTACCCATCGGTGGACCGAGAAAGGCTCCTTCCGCAGTTAAAGCCGTACTGCTTTTAAGGGTAATCAGAATTGCCATGACAACTATGGATCTTATGGGTTGTCTACTGATGATAGACATAGGCACCCTTTGTTTACGTGGTTTTTATTAGGTCACCCGATTAAAAAAGGGGCTATACCCCGCTACGTCTTTAAGTCAATATTTTTTCAGAGATATATGCCCAATATAAGAGGCTGGAACCCCTCCCCAGTTTGAGAGTTACCACGCGATATTTTCTTTTTCGTAAAGCAGAGGATCTACAACAAAGGTACGGTAACCACTTGATGTAGCAATCATTTTAAGCGTAGGAGATGGCAGGTAAGAGACTTGATTTCCTCTACAAAATCGGGTTAACTTCACTTATCAACCGCTCGTACTGACCCTGATCGGCTTCACGCAATGCTCCGAGACCCTACGGACCTAATCAAATGACCTTACAAATTAGCTCATAAATAACAGACCTGTCGTCTGACCCATATATTGAAAAATATGATAAAATATAATCTCTATAATAACCGATCCAGGGAGGGTTTATGCGTTTTAAATTTTGGGGACTTGCTCTACTGACTATTTTAGCAGCAGGGGCTTGTAGTAAGAAAGATAGTTCAGATCCAGCCGCTTCGACGGCTCTAGCAATCGACTTAAAGCTGCAGGCAGCCAATAGAGGCGCTCTTTCGCTTTATGATGACAACTACAGTCTAGCTGTCGGTGCTGAAGCTTCTTCTTTTGTTTGCAAGAAAACCGACAGAACAACTACTGGGGCTGATAGTGTCTACTCCGCTCAGTACGGGTCTTCTGGTGCTCCGACCTCGATGACTATTTATTTGAAATCGATCACCTTGAGTTCTGAACAACACGGAACAGCGGGAGTTGTTTTTCAATCGCCTGATGCCAACGGTACCGCACTTGTTATGTCTAACGGTGAGGTCGATCTGAGTGGTCTTGTTTTGGCTACGTCTATATTGGACGCAACTTATAACCGTATGACCGCCGTCTTTGCTAACGAAGCTAAGATCACCGGTTGTATTACCGAACAATACCAAAGCAACAATGGTGAATGTGATGGTATGGCTACTGGCCTTTGTGAGGCTTTCGATGTCGATGCCGCCGAGACTCAAACCTACTGCACAAAATCTGCCTATGATACTTTCGATATTCTATCAGCTGGCAGCACCGTGGCACGTTCAGTCTATACCGGAGCAGCGGAAGAAATGAGCGTTCCTCTAAATATGAGATTTAGTGATGGTAGCAGCATAGGCGAAAAAACCGCAGATGTGAGTTTTGATTTCTCCTTAAGCAAGCCAGTCATTGTTGGTACAGGAACAGGAAACTTTGATGCCTCTGAAGAAGACGAGCCCGTCACGGTTGCCAATAATCTTACACTATCTATGGTTCTTGATATGAACCTCCTTCTTGGTTTCGATGGCAACGCCAGAAAAGAAACTGTTCATCCATTTTCCGGTGCTGTTGGAGACGCTAAGGCAGCTTACTTTCACACTAAGTATTTACCTGATTTTATGCGTATTTTTGTAGGAGAAGTCGGATCGATTGAAGGCTATCATGCTGACTTTTGCTATGGATTTACATCTTCAGACTGGCGACATGTCAAAGAGTGGGTTACCGTTATTTTTGATGAATCAGGAGCCCTTCTAGGCGGTACCATTACTCCTTATGATGATGCTGGTATGACTCTTTTGAAGGGAACCATTCAATCTGAAAGTCATGCTACTTACCCGAGCACCAAGTCAGGGACGACGTACAAGCTAAACCTTACAAGGTTGTTTAGTGGTAATGTTGAGGCATCTTTTCTTGGCAGCTTTAATCGTCTAACTTCGGTTGGTGATGCAGATGCCATTGATGCAACAGCAAGCGGTCAAACCTCTTTCAATCAAACTGAGGCATCCGGTAGCGCTGACGGCACCACTTTTTCTACTTATATTGACTACGTTCGAAAACTCTAGTCGGCAATCAAAAATTATTTAACTCTCAGAGCCCCTTCTGTTTACCAAACAGGAGGGGCTTCTTATTCGAATTTGACCGTTCCATTCGTTTACAGCCACCAAGTCTACGAAGGATATGAGTCTCGATTTTACCTTCAACTACTCGACCTACCTAGAACCACACCACCTTTCGGCAATCTCTCAAAAATATCTTGACAATTACCTAATATTAAAGTCTTGTACGGTTTAATATCTGAATTTTATGAGGTTACGGGTCTTGTATCTATCTAGAGCATTATTAATGCTGTTCTTTATATATGGGCAAACAGCGATTGCCTGTCGAATTGTTTGTGACCCTGATGAACCGTCTTCAAAATCACCCAGTGTACTTATTCTTTGCGGATTGGATCACGACGAACTGTTTAGTTTAATAGTCGATCAAGACAGTGTTGCAACTGGATTGAGCTGCCTTACCGATAAAACGGATCGCTTATTGGTGAATTGTAAAACAGAAGATCCCGATGTTTGGCCTCAGGCTAGTGTTATTTTTTACCGAACTATCCGAGAGACCATCGGTAAAACTGACTCAGCCCTCAGTAAGAAAATTATCCAAAAGAAATTGAAAGTAGTTTTTTCGCAAACATTTGAAGCTGACCCCAAAAAACCTAAAGTCAAATCATTTGAGTACAATCAAAACCTTAGTGAGTGCCAAAGCGCATCTGATCGTTAAAAGTTCAACCACACAAACACGATCTGCATAATGAAATCACTACAGATATCTTAAGCAGCATCCTCAAACTCAGGTTTCACACTGACACCCAATACAGCAAGAAGTTCCAGCATTTTATCACCAGACTTTTTATGATTTGTCTGATCAAGCAATCTAGCCAACTGGGAAGCAGATGTTTTTAGCCTTCGGCATACTTCATTTTTAGACAGTTTCGATTTTTTAAAAACCTTTTGTGCTTGAACTGATAGCTTATACAAGAATAACATTCGCAGATAATCAGGATCTTTGTTGTAATCAAGGAAAGCATCAAGATGCAGGGAGTTTTCCTTACCTGATTCCAGAAAATAGGTCACATCCTCGTTCCCCAACGCCGGATCAACATATATTTCATTGATCTTATCTTTGGCTGACGGTCTAACATCAAGCTTAGCCATAGGGTACTCGAACTCTCCCTTACGAGTTTCAATTCGAATAACCTTTTTACGGTTGTTTAACGACACTTTATTAATCTTCATCTCGTCCCCCTGAGCACACCTTAATGCTTATATTTTTTTCTTTTCTTTAGTAGTCGGCTTGACTTGGGCAATTTACAAAACCGGGTCACCACTATCATTGGACTGGTGGGCAGCATTTCTGACTGCTGCCACAGTGACTTCACTCCAATTGGCATTTATAACACGATTAAGAGCAGCTTGGGCTCGATTTAAAACAGGTGGAATGGTAAATGACATTCAAGAAGCACTCCAGGATTTTAAGAAAAAAACTAGTTTGATAATGATCCAGGCTGAATACAAGAATGAGATGAGATTTTGCCGTCATATGATGGAAAACTATAATGATCAGAATTATTATGCGTTCACATTCAGACTGGAAACACGGGACCATATCAGCATCCGTTTGGCAAATGGTGAAACATATACTTTTTATCCGCGTGGTACATACAAATTGAACACTGAAGGCGGCGGATGTAGAGCCAATCCCTTAACTAAAAACTCAAGCAAAAGTGAGTTTCTTTGACTAGCAATAGAAAGGGCCTATGTTTATACTTTTCGAAATATGGGTTTGATAATCTGTATATTATTAATTTCCTGGTGAATGTCTTTCTTAGAACCAGGTTCAGAAAACACCATTCTTCTAACATATAAAAATATCAATATAATTAAGCAGTTATATTTACATAGCTCTTACTATTTATATTTTATTTGCATAAAAACTCATAACCTGGTGTTTATAGCAATATAATTATAATATACTTATATTGTAGCTAACATCAATTAGTGGACTTAAATGCAAATAAAACATCAAATATCAGAACTCGGAGGGCTCAGTAAGCAAGAGCGAAAGCTTGTTGCGGACTTACGTCGACAGGGTCTAAGCATTGTCGATAATCGGGCTGTAATAGAAAAGCTGAAGATTACTCGTAGTGCGGCCAATCAAATCTTATTGCGCTTAGAGAAAAAAGGCTGGCTCCAGAGAGTCGAAAGAGGCCGATATATTTTCGTCGACCTAACTGCGACAAACCCTACACCCATAGTTGAAGATGCGCTGGTTCTTGCTATGGATCTTTTCTCTCCATGCTATTTGACAGGGTGGACAGCAGCAGAACATTGGGGGTTGACCGAACAAATATTTAATTCAATTTTGGTCTACAGTGCCACCTACCAACGAATCTCAGAAAATAATATTGGTGGTGTCAACTTTGTTTTGCGTCGTGTACAAGATTCCGATATTTTTGGTACGAAAGTAATTTGGTCATCAAATCACAAGATCGTAATTGCCGATATGCACCGAACTATAATAGACATCCTAAATAGACCCGAAGATGGAGGAAGTGCAATACAGACGTTTGAAATTTGCAGAGAATACTTTCAAAGTTCTGAAGCTGATACTAACAAATTGCTATTATATGCTGACAAAATTGGCAACGGGACGGTATTCAAAAGACTGGGGTTCATTGGAGAACAGCTGCTTCCCACAGCAGTAGAATTTATTGAGACATGCCAAAAAAACATATCCAAAGGTGTCAGCCTTTTTGATCCATCAGGCCCTAAAAAAGGGCGTATTTATTCTAAATGGAACCTAAAGATCAATATAGCGTTAGGAGATACCTAATTGATCACGAAAGAACAATTGCTAGCCATAGCAACAGAGCTCAAACTGCTCCCAACTACTATAAACAAAGACTACGCACTTAGTTGGCTTCTTGTAGGAATCGGACAGCACCCAAGTCTATCAAAGTGGGTATTTAAAGGTGGAACGTGTCTTAAAAAAGCCTATTTTGATACATACAGATTTTCAGAAGATCTAGATTTTACAATCCCGCAAAACGAAGCCTATAGCCAGGAAGTTATTCTTGGAGCTGTTAGAGAGACCGCAGAAAATATCTATGACCTATCTGGCATCGAATTCGTAAAAGATAAGATCCAAGTTACTCCGAGCATAAATAAAAATGGTAAAGAAACCTTTGTCGTAAAACTCCCCTTTCAAGGACCGTTGCCATTAAACAACAAATCCATACAACGGATTAAGTTTGACATTACTCAAGATGAAACCCTGGTCGCCAAACCAGAAATGCGCCCAATCTTTCATGGCTATTCGGACGCTCCAACACCCTCAGCAGAAGTTCTTTGTTACACTGTAAACGAAATCATAGCGGAGAAGAGCCGCGCACTTTACGAGAGACAAGGACGGGCTCGCGATGTCTATGACGTAGTAAATATTAGTCACAATTTCCGAGAAGAAATTAATACAGAGGAGGCAAGAAAGATTCTTGCAGAAAAATTCGCATTCAAAGACCTACCTATTCCAACAGTCGAACTAATCCTCTCTCAAATCGATCATGACCTTCTAAAACAAAACTGGAACCAACAACTAAAGCATCAGCTACCGGTTCTTCCACCTGTAGATAGCTTTATCGACGATTTAGAAGAAGCACTCCGCTGGTGGGTTGAAGATATAGCCGCCACTCAACTTACTCCTGCTCCATGCCTCAGAAAAAATGAAAAAACAGTGGCAAGAGAGCGATTTTTCATCCCATACGAAATGGAACATATCCACCTACAGAACTCCTCATCCCAGCTAAACCAAATAAGGTTTGCTGCACGAAATCGGCTATGCGTGCTGATTCAGTATAAAGGAATTACACGTCTAGCAGAGCCGTATTCTCTGCGTATCCCAGGAATAGGAAATTTGCTTCTCTATGTATACGAACTCAAAAAAGGATCAGAACAAGGGGGAGGTACGAAAGCTTTCAAAGTAAGTGATATCCAAAATATCACTGTAACGGAAACTCCTTACCAGCCTAGATTTAGCATCGAGCTATAGCGACCACACCTTCATAGCATTGAGACCCTCTCAATGCTCAATAAAAATATAGAAGAAAAACTAGAGTGCAACCCAGTCCACCCTCAGTTTTTGTACACCTAAATACGCCCCGATACCAATCAGTACCAAAGCACATCTCCACCATGATGGTATGGGTGGAATGGAATATTTAAAACAGTTAAGTCGTGAAGAATTAAAAATCGGTGGCTGGATGACTAGTTCTTTCATGGTTCTAAGTCGAGAACTTTACAATGTACTTCGAGTATCTTCCGACTTTCGCTCAGCTACCGAGAGAATTCGAAAGTCTGGTTGGGGCCTCCAACCACCTCCCGAGAACCTTAATGATTCGTGATGGCTGTTCAAAATTCTTTTTTATCTTCGAAAAAAATCCTACAAAAGAGGCGAACCGATGCTTATGTCCTCAAATACGTTACGAAATGGACCGAGTATTCCGAAAGATATCTAGATGTAACTTCCCCAAACAGGGTCGAGGTTTCTAGGCTCCAATCCTCTATCTTTCAGGGAACATGTCGCATCTAAATCAATTTAATTAATCATAGTCATAGAGCGGGTTTGGAGAACCCTAATGCGCAATTATTCCTCAGAATTCAAAGAGGCAGCCG
>Ga0222674_1000384_pt1 | contig 16959 bp, 19 predicted proteins | sample AntAcemetagen866_FD_179804 | JGI IMG/M metagenome (GOLD analysis project Ga0222674, IMG submission 179804) | Saline water microbial communities from Ace Lake, Antarctica - #866 | ecosystem: Environmental > Aquatic > Non-marine Saline and Alkaline > Saline | place: Antarctica: Ace Lake...
AAGCGAATCGACGCCAAGCAAACTTTTGGACTTCACCGGTACACCTAATATGGGCACCGTAGTCTTTGCTGCCAGCATACCCGGCAAGTGGGCAGCGCCGCCTGCCCCTGCGATAATGGCTGCGAACCCGCGCTCGTGAGCGTCGGCAGCATATTTGAAAAGTAGGTCTGGTGTCCTATGCGCTGAAACAATTTTAGCCTCAAATGCAATGCCAAAATCTTTTAAAACTCCTGCCGCAGGCTGCATAGTTTCCCAGTCACTTTTTGAGCCCATGACCAGGCCAATTATTTGTATTTTTTTGCTCAATCTTAACCCCTTTGGCATAAATTAAAGGGGACCTATACCATAAAATCACGTGATTTCGAAATATGTGTCTTGGAGATCTTCAGATGATTTATCGAAAAATCAGGCGGTAAGCGCTCGAATAATCTATTTTAAAAATGCGATGAATCAGAGCATGATCATCATGCTGCTCGGGATGCGCCGAGATGATTTCAGGAGGGTTGTATGGAAGAACTAAAACGGATTGCCATTTTTGCTAATCCTAACGGAGATAACCAGCATAGCTTTGCGTTTGTGGAAGCCTTTGAAAAAAAAGATCAAGTGGAGTTCCAAGTAATTTCTCTTGCTGAGCGATTGGCTGAATATACAAATTTTCCAAGTCCCAGTCGTAAAAAGCGCCTTGAAGAAATTCTTAGCAATGCGGCAATGGAAACTGCACGGTCCTTGAGCCAAAGGATCAGTAGCATCGGAATCAACTGTAACGACCCTGAAATCGTTAGCGGTAGGTTTCCTGAAAGTGTTGAAAAATGGCTTGAAACCCACAACCCAGATTTATTGGTAAAACAATCACTGCCTTGTGATGGGGAGTTTGGTCACGCCAGCAAAGGGGATCTGCGCCTTAGTAGGCATGTACCGCTGCCGATAATGCTACTTAGCACAGAGTTTTCTAGAAACAATTCAATTATGGTGGGTGTTCCTCCCGTATTTCACGACAATAGCGGTTTATCTAGAGCTGTGAGAATTATTAAACATAGTGCGTATTGGGCTAGGAAGATGGATGCCCAGATACATTTCGTACATGCCTGGGAACTATTCGGTGAATCGTTCCTAAGGTCGAGATCAACGAAAGAAGAATTGAATAGCGAGCTGACTAAAGCTAAAGAAAATGCAGAAAAGGAAATAAAAATCGCGATCGATGAATCTAGAATTCCAGAAGGCATAGACTACAAAACTCACGTACATAAAGGTGATCCAACACGTGTTCTGATTGCTGAGTTAGAGCTTCTCAAGCCCACGTTGGTCGTTATGGGATCTGTTGCAAATGAGGGTGTTAAGGGTGTTTTGCTTGGAAATACAGCTGAAACAATCACCAGACGAAAATTGACAAATACTTTGATTGTTAAATAGCCGAGTTTTATTTCTAAGAGATGGAGGAGAAATAGGTATGCAAGTTAAAGATGTAATGACTTCAAAGGTGACGTCCATTCCCTCGACAATTAAAGTGATTGATGCAGCGAAACTTATGGATGAACAACAAATTGGCGCATTGCCGGTAATCAATGATAACGGGAATGTCATCGGCATTATTACAGAGACAGATTTCATTGGGAAATATGAGACTATTCCTCATGGTTTAACGATTCCTAGTTTGATGGGGCAGTGGATGCATGGATCTTCGTTGGAAGAAATACTAAAGACTGCTCGTGATGAAGAGATTAAGAATGTAATGACGCCCAATCCATACACAGTTTCCAGTGAGACATCTTTGACCACAGCCGCACACCTCATGTTAAAACATGACATAGGCCGCCTTCCTGTTGTAGATAATGGACGCTTGGTTGGTATTATTGCTAAACAAGATATCGTGAAAGCTATCATTTTAAATGACCAATAAAAAAATCATAAATGAAATAGATATAGAAACGAATTGAAAGATGATAACTGATTCTATTATTGATCCACAGTAGTATGCTTTTTTTGACCTATTAGCCTTTATCCGTATGACAACTAGCGCAATTGTACAATCGGCTGTATTCGTCGGTCAACCGGAATGCGTTTAATTCTCTGAGTGCGAATTTCTTTTTGAAATAGTCTTCGGTATTTCTAATCCTCATATTTATTAGGTCGCGGTTCCGCCATTGGGCCGTAATTGCTTTAACTTTCTCAGAATTTGGAACCTTATAAGCACCTTGCGACAATTTTACGATACGCCCTCCCCCAAACTTTACAAAAATCCCCCGATACCAAGGTTCTTCAAGCTCGGTAGCCGTGAGGCGAACACCATACTGAAATATCGCATCCCCAGACATGACTACTGAAGCAGGTTTACGAAATGGGGCAAGTCCATTGAAAGCACATTCTTTCGGAGGATTTCCTTCTGCGCATCGATTCTTTTTCGAGGCTTGCCGCACCAGGTTAGCCAACTGCTCCCATTGTTTAAAATTAAACGGTAACTCGGCCCCCATTGCTAACGTAGCATTTAAGCCAAATATCGGACTGAGCTCTATGGCTTTTAAAACGTTGGAAAAGTTTTCATCTGAAATGATTCCCTCCTCAAATATCGCTGCTTGAATCTTACCCCCAGAGTCAGGAGACTTTTGCAATTGCAGATCTTTAAGCAATGCAAGGTATATTTGTGCGCCCGCAGCCATCGACGGAGTCTGAGAATTAGGCCCTATCAAACGATCCGATTTTTTGATGAGGTTAAGCATTTTTTCGCGCCTAACTATTAACTCAGAAAGCAAATTGCCCTCGGAACTTAAAGCTCGCGAGGATGTGTACTCTTTAAAAGACAGCCTATCCTGCATAACAGCCTTAAAAGAGCTAGTCATAAACATCGCAACGTATTGCAGGATTTTTCCCTTCTCCCGATCAGATTTTTTCGACGATTCTATTTGTTTTGCAAGATCAAGTAGCTTTGATTCATATGAAGGTATTTTTTCTAAAACCTTTTCATTTTCAATATTAAGCAATGGCCAATAAGAACTAGCTACTTCTGCGGGCAGAGGATTAACGTAGGAAGCTCCCAATACAGAAGAATTGATCCCATGAAATGCTATTAGAAAAATCAAAAGAGAATAGTTCATGCAACATTTTTGCATATTATAGTATGCATGTCGTATGAAATAAAATGTGGATTCCCTCTATTATTATCACAAATTTATTTTAAATATCGATCAAAACGATAAATATTCGTCAATTTATCTATTTAACTTCTCATTAAAAAATGCCGAGGATCTTACTATTGTTTAGATAATAAGGTACTTCCTATCGAGATGGAAAAAAGGCCCGTATCTTGCTCGAAAAACTCAAGACTCCATTTTCCAAAATTGTCGCTTCTGATGACAGCGCGCACAAAATTGCCTTGGGTACAGCGGTTGGAATGGTAGTGGCTTGGACCCCGACCCTGGGCTTTCAAATGATCTTGGCCGCACTTGCAGCTTGGGTTGCTCGGGCTAACAAACCTGCTGCAATCCTGGTCGTTTGGATAACCAATCCCTATACAGCCATTCCAATTTACTGGTTCAACTACAAAGTAGGTGCGCTGCTTCTTCACCAAGGAATGGAAGACAAAAGCAACTTTGTCTACACCTTCGAGGCAGTCGCCAGCGGTAAGGCTCTCGAAGATCCCATCCTCCATTTTTGGGAGGCATTTAATTCAATTGCAGCTCCGCTTTGGCTTGGTTCGATGATTGTCGGGCTAGTGATCGGTGTGGCAACTTTCTTTACCATCCGCAGCTTTGTAAATCGCTACCGTTCAGGAAAGCAAGATATGGGAATAGGAATTCAATGATTCAATCCATTCCAGTAAATGACAGATGGTTAGATCGGTTTTGGAGGTTTTCTCGTTGAATATTGGGATATCAAACCTTTGCCTGCGTGTAAATTTTCTAATTGCCCTTTCGGCGACAATTGGCAGTCTATATTTTAGCGAAATTATGAAATTTCCCCCTTGCACACTATGTTGGTTTCAAAGAATTTGTATCTACCCCTTGGTTATAATTTTTGGTGCGGCTCTCTTGACAGAGGATAATGGACATTGGAAATATAGTGCCCCGTTGCTTCTCCTGGGTCTAGCGCTTGCTATTTATCATAATCTTCTCTATTTCGGCTTCATCGCTCAAGAACTGGTTCCTTGTACAGGAACAGTTTCTTGCTCGTCTAAACAATTGGAGCTGTTTGGTTTTATTACGATTCCTTTATTGGCTCTTATCGGCTTTGTATCTATGCTTTCGATAATGTTCTTTGAATATTACCTTGCTCGGCAACGGGGGAATTAAAATGAAAAATAAGTGGTTCGTATTTGGAACTTTAGGAATAGCTGTAGCGGTTTTATCGGTTTTTTTCTTTCAGGAGAAAGAAGTACCCCCACTTACAGACTTACCAATAACGCCGCCTAGCGAGGAAGCGGAAACGAGCGAGTCGGCGCTATCCGATATATTCATTCGTCCTCATAGTCCCAGATTTGGTAACAGCATGGCACGAGTGACAGTTGTAGAGTGGTTAGATCCAGAATGCGAAGCATGTCGCGCGATGCACCCTGCAATGAAGCGAATCATTGCCGACTACGGCGATCGCGTTCTATTCGTTGTAAGATATATGCCCTTTCACAAAGGATCGATGTTTGCTGCTTCAGCTCTTGAGGAAGCGCGCGAATTTGGAAAATTTGAGGAAGCATTAACGGTCCTATTTGAAAAACAAGCTGAATGGGGAAATCATCATCATCCGCGTCCAGAACTGATACCAAATTACCTTGCTAAACTTGGCATTCCTTTGGCAAAGTTGGATCGCGAAAAGCTAATTGCAAAGCACGGTGAAAAAATTCGTCTGGATCAAGAGGATGGGGATAAAGTGGGAGTACAAGGGACGCCAACATTTTTTGTGAATGAGTTACAACTGAGAGAGCTTGGCGAGGCTGAACTTCGAGCTGCCATCGAAAAACAGCTTGCAGACACTACGAAATAGTAGTCATCGAGCAAATCAAATTGCTTCATCTGAGCGGTGTTTGTAGGCAAATTCATTCCAACATAAAATACGATAATTCGAATACTTTGCATTTATATGATCGATAGTTGAACACCATCTTTCGCCGGTCTCGATCTTATCCCTTTATATCTATTAATCTTTTCTGAACAATTTAATTCTAGATATCGACTAAAGCGATAAAAATAGGTCGATTTATCTATTTAACATCTGATGAAAATGAGGCGATGATCCTATCATTCATTTGACGGAAAGATGCAATTCTATAGAGGAGGGAAATGCGTGACAACGATACCTGCACTTAAAAAAGTCGAGGAAGGCTTTGAAAAATTTAAACTAACACCACAGAAAGAAGTGCTGCAAAGCCTTGCTAAGGACGGCCAACGCCCAGAGGTAATCGTGGTGACATGTTCTGATTCTAGGGTCGCACCAGAAATTTTATTCGAAGCCGAGGTGGGTCAACTCTTTGTCATAAGAGTGGCTGGAAATGTCGTTGGACTTAACGAGTTGGCATCAATCGAATTTGCTGCTTTGGCTTTAAATGTTCCACTCTGTATCGTACTGGGCCATTCAAGCTGTGGCGCAGTTTCTGCTTCGGTAGATTGGCATACACAGAAAAAACGTCCGCCTACGATCTCGCTCGAATCTCTTGTAAAGGAAATAGAACCAGCAGTCGCCAAGGTCACAGGTAATTTAAAAGATAAAAACAAAGATATCTTGTCGGCAGCGACGGTGGAAAACGTACGGCAATCTATGAACACAATCTCAACAAAGAGCGCTCAATTGGCTGACAAACTCGAAAAAGGCGAGTTCATAGTCAAAGGAGGCGTAATCAATATGGATACTGCCGCTTTAGATTGGTTGAACTAAAAAATTGAGGAAAAAATGAATCAAATCAGAAAGGCAATCGGCGATCTGCCGGCTTCGTTTGTTGTATTTCTTGTTGCTCTTCCTCTTTGCATGGGCATTGCTATCGCTTCTGGTGTGCCACCTGCACTAGGTCTGGTCACAGGAATTGTTGGTGGCATTGTCACCGGAATGATTGCTGGCGCGCCGCTACAAGTCAGTGGTCCCGCAGCTGGGTTAACGGTTCTCGTTTTTCAAATAGTTAGTGAGTTTGGCCTTGCAGCTCTTGGCCCGGTAGTATTCATTTGCGGGTTACTACAAGTAATCGCCGGTTCAGCAAGAATTGGTCAATGGTTTCGCGCTGTAAATCCCGCGGTTATTTACGGGATGTTATCCGGGATTGGCATCTTAATTATCTCAAGCCAGATTCATATTGCCTTTGATTCAAAGCCAGGTGGGTCTCCGCTAGAGAACCTTGTCTTAATTCCTAGTGTTGTCAGCAAATTGCTTCAAGACGTCTCGGTGGGCGTTGCTGGTCTTGTAGCTGTGCTGACTCTTACCGCCATGTTTGCTTGGGAAAAGTATCGACCTAACTCTTTAAAAATGTTGCCGGCACCCCTTGTCGCTGTGATCGGAGCGACTTTGGGCGCTGTTCTTTTTCATTTGCCAATAGAATATGTAACATTACCGGCGTCATTCGCTGGCTCATTGAATATACCAACCTGGACAGAGTGGAGTCTCCTCTCAAATTCTAGTTATTTAACAGCAGCAATCGGACTTGCAGTTATTGCTAGCGCTGAGACCTTATTGTGCGCATCAGCTCTTAAAAAAATGAAAGCAGATGCTGAAGTTGGCTACAACAAGGAGCTTATTGCTCAGGGAGTAGGCAATGCTGTTTGCGGCCTGTTCGGCGCTCTTCCAATGACCGGTGTCATCGTCCGTAGTACGGCCAATATCGGTGCAAATGCAACAACACGATGGTCTGCAATTTTTCATGGGGTCTGGTTGTTAATTTTCGTTTTAGTATTACCCCAGGTATTAGAGTTTATTCCGATGGCGGCACTTGCAGCCATCCTCATTTACACAGGGTTCAAACTTGTAAATCCGTCTGTCGTGAAAAGCTTGGCGCAATATGGACGGCCTGCCGTTACAATTTATTTTGTGACAGTTCTTGGTATCGTGTTTACAGACCTATTGACGGGAGTTTTGCTCGGGATCGGTGTGTCATTTGTTCGCCTACTAACCATCTTTTCAAATATACATATCAACTCTGTACAGAAAGATGAAAAGGTACATCACATTACCTTAAAAGGAGCGGCAACGTTTTTAACTTTGCCAAAGATTGCCCAGACATTGGAGGCGATTCCCCTCGACCACCAAATTTCGGTTCATTTTGACCGAGTATTTTATATCGACCATGCTTGTATGGATCTAATTGAGTCTCAGAAACAACAACGAGAAACAGCAGGGGGTCTATTAGATATAGATAGCTCAAAGCTGCAACTGTCATGGCGAAAATCTGAGATGGGAACAATTTCCTATCCAGATATTTCTACCGAATTTGGAAAAATTGAATCACAAAAACTTGACTTCGAAAGGGCACAAAATATTAAAAGTGAACATGATGGCAGTGTTTATGCTCGAACTCTTGGTCCCGTTAGGAGGGAAAGTGGAAAGCCAGTGCCCCAACCGTCTGGCCGTTGATCAATGATTCTAGTCTCCGGGCTATAACTGCATTAGCTGAGTCTCAAAATGTTAGGCAAGACAGGAGTCATTATGTTTTCTCTAAGAGGAATTTATGAAAGTTAACGCTGCTTTTAACGTGAGGGATTCAAATCGCCCCTATGTGGAAGAAATGACGCGAATAAAAGAGTCTGATCTTAGCACGCCACCGGCATGGAAGGTCGATTTTTCTGATGAAGCTCTTAGTATTATTAATAAAACCAAAGAACAAAAAAAATTCTCTTTCAACAGAAAAAGTTGAAAAAGTTTCAAGTTCGGAGGAGATGATTTCCGAATTGCTAAAGACATTTAGCAACTCACTTTCGAGAAGTTAGTCAAACAGCATATGGGAGTATATAGGATAACGTTACTCGCCTACTCCACGTTAACATCGCAAGATAAAGGTTTAACCCCTAAAAAGGGGCTTTCATTAGATAACCTTACATCATGCTTAACGTGGATTTATAGTACTTTTCTGTGATAAATGCATTTTATTACTGGATTGATAACCGGAGTCTCTTATTTTAATGAAATTGACTTTTTGGGGCTTGGTATGAATCTTTAGTAAGTATTTGATTTAAAATAAAAAATTACTATCGTGACTTGTAGGGAGTGGGATCAGAAAAAGTAGCTTGCAGTTTCCTCTCTTGATGAGGGGCGAAAGTTGTTGCCGGCTATCCCAAGTTGGATGCAACTAAACCAACAGTAAATGAAGTCGCAATGCAGGGGGTAGAATGATGGCAGTCGAGCCGGAGTGTCAGCGCTCGGCATACCAGTCAACTCTCTAGATAAAGTATAAAAAAATTCTTACAATCAGGTTGCGAAATGATTTTGGATGCCAAAATTCCAGAAGGAAAGATTCAAGATAAATGGCGAAATTATCAATTTCGCAGCAAGTTAGTGAGTCCGAGCAATAAGTGCAAATTTAACGTCATTGTCGTTGGTTCAGGATTGGCAGGTGCTGGTGCAGCTGCAACTCTTGCCGAACAAGGCTACAACGTACAATGCCTTTGTTTCCAAGATTCAATTAGGCGCGCGCATTCCGTGGCAGCTCAGGGTGGAGTTAACGCTGCAAAAAATTATCAAAATGATGGCGATAGCGTCTGGCGGATGTTTTATGACACTTTGAAAGGCGGTGACTACAGATCGCGAGAGGCTAATGTTTATCGGCTAGCAGAGCTGAGTTCGGCATTGATCGATCATTTTACGGCCCTCGGAGTTCCTTTTGCGCGTGAGTATGGGGGAACCATTAGCAACCGAAGTTTTGGCGGGGTTCAGGTTAAAAGAACCTTTTACGCAAGAGGACAGACCGGACAGCAATTGATGGTAGCAGCTTACTCTCAACTTTCAAAAATGGTCGGTAAAAAGAGAGTGGAGATGCTACCCCGCCATGAAATGTTGGAACTGGTTGTAGTCGATGGAAAAGCGAAAGGGGTTATTGTCAGAGACCTGGTTAATGGCGAGTTGAAAAGAATGGCTGCTGATGCTGTCGTTCTTGCTACGGGCGGCTATTCCAGGGTTTTCAATCTTTCAACTTTAGCCATAGGTTGCAATGGTTCGGCAATTTGGAAGGCATTTAAAAAAGGTGCCTATTTTGCCAATCCAAGCTTCACTCAAATACACCCGACGGCTCTTCCTCAAACAGGAGAGTTTCAGTCGAAACTTACTTTGATGTCTGAGTCTCTTCGTAATGATGGCAGAATTTGGGTCCCGAAGAAAAAAGACGATGAGCGCCGACCAAATGATATTCCGGAAGAAGAAAGAGATTATTATTTAGAACGAAAGTATCCTGGATTTGGTAACTTGGCCCCAAGAGACATTGCTTCTCGTTCTGCCAAAGAAAGAATTGATGCAGGACATGGAGTCGGTAGCTTAAAAAATGCAGTTTACCTGGATTTTACAGACGCTATCAATCGTCTGGGAAAAAATGTCATCCGAGACCGCTATCGAAACCTTTTTGAGATGTATAAAAATATCAAAGGGACGTCTGCCTATGAATCTCCCATGCTCATTGCTCCAGCGGCTCATTTTTCCATGGGCGGGCTTTGGGTTGACTATGAATTGATGACGACCATACCAGGGCTGTATTCGATTGGAGAGTGCAACTTTTCAGACCATGGTGCCAATAGATTGGGAGCCAACTCACTTCTTCAAGCTAGTGTTGATGGATATTTTGTTTTGCCAAATACAATAAATAATTATCTGGCAACAGAACTTCCTGTCTCAAAAGATCTTGTTGTAAGCGACAAATTTGTAAATTCAGAAATAGAAGCACAAAACCGAATACAAAAAATATTGTCAGTTAAAGGCCAAAAAACCGTAAATCAGATTCATTCGGATCTTGGGAGAATTATGTGGCAAGAGTGCGCGATGAGTCGCAACGAGAAGGGTTTGAAAGATTCCATTGAAAAACTAAAAGAGATTCGACAACAATTCTGGTCCAATGTTAGAGTTTCGGGAAAAGAAACCGAATTGAATCAAGAGTTGGAGAAAGCTTTAAGGCTTGCAGACTTCATAGAGCTTGCGGAATTAATGTGTCTGGATGCTTTGACCCGAGAAGAATCATGCGGAGCACATTTTCGGGAGGAGTTTCAGACGGCTGAGGGAGAGGCGATGCGAGTCGATAGTGATTTTTCGTTTGTTTCAGCTTGGGAATTTAATCGTGGAGATTTTCGACTTCACAAAGAACCTCTTGTTTTCAAAAACATCAAGCCGTCTCAGAGAAACTACAAGTGATGAAACTACGCCTATGCAGTCCTAACCCTTTGCCTGGAGACTGGTAAATGAGCTGGAAATACAAAAGACTCCCAATCGGATCCTTACTCCGTTTATTAAATGTGCTCGCCTAGGTGGATGATTTGAAGTCTTCAGGTTTGACCGCAAGTATTGAGCATTTTACATGGGGTAGTAGATTTTCTGCTGTGTTTCCGATAATGCCTAAAATACCTGAACGTGACACAGTTCCTAAGACTAGCAGATCGATTCCTTTCTGCCCGATCATGTTGTAGATCGAAGAGTAAGCTGGGCCATAGTCGAGGTGTATCTCTGCATTGTCGGCTACACCATTAGCACCCAGCTGTTTTGATATGTGCTGTGTCGCAGTTGAACGATATTTTTCGATATCTTTGGAAGAAATCGTGCTCCCCGGTAGGAAGGTGTCCATTTCAGGGGATTCAATAGAGTGGAAAACGTGCAATTGTGCTTTTAGAGCGCTGGCTAAGTCACATCCAAATTTCATGGCCAGGTCTCCTACCGGCTTCAGATCGTGTGCAACCAATATTGACTGGATTTTTTTAGACTGCGGTTCAGTTAACCACACTGGGCAGGGGCAATGACGAAGTAGCTTCATTCCGGTACTGCCAATAATCATCGACCTAAAGTGACCAAATCGCCTCGTTCCGGAGATCACGAGATCATGGCCTGTCCCTACCATTTAATCAATCCGTCAAGAAGCTACAGCCCATTCGTATCGGTGATGTAGACCTCCAACCCTTGGAATTGAGACGACATTCGCATTATCTGGGATCGAAGAAACGCGCTCCCTCCCGTGAGGAGAATTCTTCTTTAATCCCAAGTGTGTTCGATCTTCATGATAATAATTTACATATGAATTCAATAGACAGCCTGCATGCGTGGGACCTTTCACAATAACGCGGTCAAAGAGATCTCGTCGACAGCTACCCACGAATCTTTCGGCATAAGGATTTTGCCATGGTGAGTAAGGTGTAGTTGGCGAACGAATTAGCCCCATTTCTCCAATTGCATCTTTCACCTTTGTGCAAAACTTTTTGTCGTTATCTGTGATCAGATATTTATAACAATGATCACCGGGAAAAGCGTTGCGAAGTTGTAGGATTATCCAATCTGCATTTGGATTAAATGTTACTCCCCAGGAAATGATACGGCGGCTACCATGATGGATGAAAAATAAAACATATAATTGACGATAGTACCTCGTAGAAATCGTGAAAAAGTCAGTGGCGACTATGTCATCACCGTGGTTATTGATGAAATTTTTCCAGCGTCGTATGACATCTTTGGAGGAGGGCTCTCTTGTTTTTGGGAGGTAGTTGGCTACTGTTGTTTCACAAATTGTAAAACCCAAGGCTAGTAGTTCGCCATGAATTCTAGGAGCGCCCCAAGTTGGGTTTTCTCTAGCGAATTTCTTGATTAATTTGATGATTTCAATATTGATGGGCGGCTGTCCACGCTTGTTCTTTGGTTTTGAAATTAATCGCCAATAAAGCTTAAATCCTTTCTTGTGCCATTTAACAACCGTATCCGGCTGGACTATATAAAGAAATTTCTTCCATCTCCCAGTGAATTTTTTAAGCAATACCCAAAAGATCCGATCTCGATGCTTTATTTTGGGACGAGGCGTTTTCCTTTGATAAACGGCAAGCTGCTGCCGCAATGCAATATTTTCTGCCATTATTCGCCAAAACATCTTCAGAATCATTTGGTTCCTCCTAAAATCAACATTTCAAATACTGTATTTACTAAAGATGGGTGAAAGCGTCAGGCTCTATTAAAAGGCTTTATGTATCTGGGATGTTATGACGGAATTCTATGACGGACCGAATACTTGGTAGGGACAGGTGGATACCATGGAAGATTTGGGTTTCAAGCAAGTCAATTGTATACCTGGGCGAGGAAGAAAGGAAAATTAGTCTTTTTTCTTATAAGAAGCCCCCTCTACTTGTTAGAACATGCCAATTTTTTATTCCCGAACTCAAAAACATTTTCGCCTTTCTTTGGAGTGATAGCTCGTAAGCTTTAGAAAAGTTGGCTAGTATCAAGTTACTTGTAAAGTAAGTGGTTGAAAAAATGAAGTTTAACAAATTAATTCCTGAACTTTCTGTATCGAATATTACCATAAGTAAAGATTTCTATACCAATCATTTTGGATTTCAGATCGCCTATGAAAGAGCAGAAGAAAAATTCGTTTTTCTATCATTAGGTGAAGTACAGATAATGTTGGAAGAAAAAAATGACCACTGGAAAACAGGTGAATTAGAGAAGCCTTTCGGTCGTGGAATAAACTTCCAAATTGAAATCAACGACCCAGAGCTATTGGCAAATGAATTAAAGTCTAAAAAGATTGAACTTTTTAGAGACATATCTCGCGATATTTACAAAACCCCCAACGGGGACGAAGAACAAATCGAATTCTTGATACAAGACCCCGATGGGTATTTGTTTAGGTTTTGTAATTAGTACTTATTGTGGGAAAAATTGACTTATAAATAGTTATAATCATTCGGCTATGGGCACTCCCCGCATTTCTCGTCAAAAGTTAAAGAAAAAAAGCCTCATTTATGCCAAAATCACAAGTAAGGTTGGGTCCATGAAAACACATAATAACAAAGCGAAAAACTCAGTAAAAAAGTTACGAATTGCAGCAGAGCAATACGACTTTGTCTATCAAGTCAAATACCACCAGCTTACCAAAAAATTCCCTGAGATGACGGCTAAGGAACTGCATGATGCAACAGTTGAAATCATCGAAAAGGCTAGTAGATGAATGATTTTTTATCGACCTTTGGGGAGGTTATAGAAAAACTTGAATCCGCCCAAATCGACTATATGGTCGTAGGGTCTATCGCTTCAATTATTTACGGTGAACCCAGGTTAACCAACGACATGGATATCGTAGTCACCTTAAAACCAGAAGATACGCCCAAACTTTTAAAGATTTTCGACAATAGCGAGTACTATGTCCCGCCAATTGAAATCCTAAGTCAAGAGGTCATCAATTGTGGTCAGTTCAATATTATTCATACTAATTCAGGATTAAAAGTCGATATGATAGTTCTGAAAAAAAGTGATCACGCTACTGAAGAGTTTAGTAGAAAAACAAAGCAAGACTTCCTTCCTAACCTTGAGGTTTTCGTCGCAACACCAGAAGATATCATCATAAAAAAACTGGTCTACTATGATGAAGGTCGCTCGAATAAGCATCTAGAAGACATCAAAGGAATCTTAGCTAATACTCCAATCGACTCTGCCTATCTTAGCAGATGGATTGAACGCCTCCATTTAGAAGACCTTTGGAAGCTTGTTAGTCCTAATGAAAAACCCTCACCCTAAGTTGATTCTCTTAGCAGGGTTTCCCATCACAAAGGTATTTTCTTTTACATTCTTTAGCAGCACTGACCCAGCGCCTATTTTTGCAAAATTCCCCACTTTAACCTTCGGAGAAACGGTCGCTTTGCTACCAATAAAAACACCCTCGCCGATCTCTGCATAGCCGCAAATATCTACCTGGCTACTAAGGGTGGACCCTTTACCAATTTTTGTGTCATGACCGATCGTGGTTCCGAGGTTGATGCATACAAAATCTTGAATGTTAGCGTTATAGGAAGCTACTGAGTTAGGACACATAACAACACCTTTGCCCAACACCACTTCATCTCCCAGTATGACCGATGGATGAACAAAAGTCGTAAACTCAGCTCCCTTTGCTTCTAAGGCTTCGACCACCTTCAGCTTAGCATCTGGTTTACTAATACTGATTAACAAGCGGTGATCTGATTCTGGTTTATAGTCTGATATTGAAGCAAAAATCTTACCTTTGAGCGGCGTACTATCAAGTACGTTTCTATCGTCATCGATAAAACCCAAAAGCTCTTCATCGGCTTTCAAACTAGATCTAACCCATTGATACAATTCTTTACCGAAATCACCAGCACCTGCTATGACAATTTTTTTAGTTACAGTCATGAACTCACTCCTATTTGCATAAATAACCGCCATCAACAACTAATGACGTGCCGGTAATCCACTTAGATTGTTCTGAGAGTAAAAATATTGCGGCGTTCACTACGTCTGTTACTTCACCAAAACCAAATAAATGCTTGTCGTTATATTCTTTAATTGCGTCTTCATTGATATTTTGTGTGATACGATCATGCATTTCAGTTTTCACAGCACCAGCAATAATCGAATTCACTCGAATATTCTTTGGCGCTAACTCTACTGCCAAAGACCGAACTGCTGCATCAATAGCGCCTTTTACCGAAGAATATACAGACATACCCTGTTGTCCCCTCATAGCCGCTACAGAAGACATCGTTACGAAGCTAAATCTTTTTTCACCATCTACCACACCTTTTTTTGTTACCGCTTTTGCAAGTGAGAACATCGGCCATACCGAAGCCTCGAACAAAGGTTCTACCCGAGAGTTTTTAAGCAAATTCACCGGGCAAATAGACTCACGTCCGGCACCATGTAAAAGACCGGTAAAAGGACCGTACTTCGATGCCAAATCTTTTAAAATACCTGGTAGTTGTTCATGTTCTTTTAAATCCAAAGCTACGTAACCATTTTCAGAACCCTTGCACTGAGAAAGCGTGTCTTGCAAACGTCCCTCATCGCGGCCTAAAATTATCACGGAAGCTCCAAGCCTTGTGAGTTCAATAGCTGTCGCGCGGCCAATACCAGATGATCCGCCGGTTATAAATACCCTATTCTCTGCCATTAACTCAGTCATTGCGAATCCCTGCTTTCGTAGTGGTCCATATAATTTTTCTGGAACTGACCAACCCGCGCTTCAATCGATGACAGGTGGCCGATTTGATCAGGGAGCTGCTGGCATCCACGATGAACCGCCTCACATATGACACGATCTTCTTCGAAAACCTGCCTATTAAAATCTACCACACCCTTTGAAAAGGCGGGTAAAATCGCCTCTGCCGACTTAGACTCTTCTGTCAAAGAGGTTAAAAACACGTGGCTTATAAACAGCGTCTGACTTTCATTAATGGGCCGAACTTCTTGATAGCTAAATGATGTTCCGAATGACGTCGCTAAAGTCATCGTCGGAAAAACCAGAAAATGCTTATAGCTAGGAGTTCTATACGGACGGCTACCAAGTATCTTATCGAGTTTTCCTGCTGATTTTTGGGTTTTTTCATTAAGCGAGGTTTCCCAGCTTGAGTGGGAGCCGAAAAACTCAAAATCATGATCTTTCCCACCTAACTTGCCAAATGAATTAGGATGAATAGTAGAGACATGATAACTCTCAAGAGTATTTTCTACGATAATCTTCCAATTAGCATTAATCACCATGTCGTTTTCATCGATCCTTTGCCCCAACGCGTTGGAGGTCGATTCTAATTCTAGATAATACTCGCCAAGCCAATCTTTAAGACTAGGGCCATCGTTACTTTTCTTTATAAATAATAAATTACCGCACTCTTCCAAGTACCACTTCTCAAGCCTCGCATCTTTACGGTCACACTCGCTCATATCGAACGTAGTTTCTGCGGGAATACTCGCTACTTCGCCACCCTCCTTAAATACCCAAGAGTGGTAGGGACACACGATTGCCTGATTTCCCTTTCGTTCAAGACGTATCTGAGAAGACCGGTGAGGACAAACATTTGCAAAAGCTTCAATACCATTCCCAGTGTTTTGTAAAAAGACCGAAGTCTCGAAAAAGTCTAATTTTAAATAATCATTTTTCTTAGCTAGGTCTTGTTTAAAACCAGCAAATTGCCATGCATTTTTAAACACGTCGCATTCTCTACGCCAAATATCGGGGCTAGAATAATATGAATTTTGTAATGACGATCTCAAGATACGCCTCCATATTCGATCTCTTTACCAACCTTAAGAGCTCCGCTCCACCGCAATGCAGCGTAAGAATATCCGACACCAAAGCCTGCCATTACAAAACTTCGACTCTCAGACAAGTCGCGATTTTTCAACCAATCAACCAATGTCAGTGGAATAGACGCTGAGCTAGTATTACCAAACTTGTTGATGGTTAGAGGAACCTTCTCTAAATCAAGTTTCAGTTTTTTCGCTATATGCTTAAGCATAAATTCATTTGCTTGATGAAGCAAAAATGCATCCACAGATTCTTTCTCAAAATCATAATCTTTCATAAGCTGCTTAATAAGGCGCGGTACTGAAGTGATGGTGAAATTGAAAATCTCTCCTCCATCCATATACAACTCTTCAAGACTTCTACTGTTACCATCTTCACTAGTCGTTCGAATCTGAGTTTTTTCGCTGGGTCTCATACGAAACCCGCCAGCAGGTATCTTTAAGTTATCGGCACCGGCTCCGTCGGTTCCCAGAAGAAACTGAAGCTGTTGTTCGCCAGCCGAGTGCTCTAAACCAGTAGCTGAACCACCATCTCCAAAAATCATTGCCGTTGATCGATCATTAGGACTGATAAATTTACTGCAGGTATCACCGACTAATAACAAAACTTTCTTTACTGAAGCGCCATCTAACAGTTTTGAAGCCAAATATAGGCCGTAAACATATCCCGAGCAGCCAAGGTTCACATCAAAGGCAATCACATCTTTACGCAGACCCAGCTTACCCTGCAGAATACATGCAGTCGCTGGAAGTATGTGATCAGGAGTTTGACTAAGAAAAATCAGCGCATCG
>Ga0222674_1000388_pt1 | contig 16746 bp, 12 predicted proteins | sample AntAcemetagen866_FD_179804 | JGI IMG/M metagenome (GOLD analysis project Ga0222674, IMG submission 179804) | Saline water microbial communities from Ace Lake, Antarctica - #866 | ecosystem: Environmental > Aquatic > Non-marine Saline and Alkaline > Saline | place: Antarctica: Ace Lake...
ATGCTTGAAGAACTTAACATACCGGTGAAAACCCCTTATTCCGCAGGTAATTTAAAAGGTGAATCACCCGACCTTGTGATTATCGCAAACGCTTTATCAAGAGGTCACGAAGAATTAGAACACGTGTTGGCATCAGGGCTTAAGTACACCAGTTTCCCGAAACTCTTAGGCGATGAAATCTTAAGTAAAAAAAGTACTATCGTCATAAGTGGTACTCACGGTAAAACGACAACGACTTCAATCGGCGCGCACATTTTTAACAGCTTGGGTCTAAACCCTAGTTTTTTAATCGGCGGCATCCCAAGAAACTTTCAATATAGTTTTAAATTTCAGGAAAGCGAATTTTTCCTGATTGAAGGCGATGAATACGATACGGCTTTTTTCGACAAAGGCCCGAAGTTTTTACACTACCACCCCACTTATTTAATTTTAAATAACTTAGAATTCGATCATGCCGATATTTATGAAAATTTAGATCAAATTGAACAGCAGTTTCTAAAACTATGTGCACTGGTAAAAAACAAAAAATACATTATCGCAAATTACGACGACCCAGGAATCCGCAACCTTATTGAGAAAGCAGGACTCTGCGACGAAATTACCAAGGTTAGCGTCAGCGGTTCTGACGACGCCAATCTTAAAATGCTGGATTCCAAGGTTAGCAACAACGGCAATTGGGAAGGAACATTATCAAGTAAAAAACTAGGGTCTTTTCCGTTTCAAACAACTCTCTCCGGCGCCCATAACATGGCAAACATCTGCCAGATTGTTGCGCTAATTGGCTTACTCATAGAAGAGCAGACCATCGACTCTAAGTTATGGGGAGAACCGCTAGCAAAAGCGATTGAAAGTTTTGCCGGTGTTAAACGACGCTTAGACCACCTTGGCAAGGTTGATGGAATTGATCTTTATGAAGATTTTGCACACCACCCCACCGCCATTAAATCAGTTATTGAGGGGTTTAAAAAAGCTGCACCCGAGCGCCGACTATTGGTAGCTTTCGAACCCGCAAACGCTACCGGTAGAAGAAATGTGTTCTTGGATGATTTTGCAAACTCGCTCTCACTTGCTGATTTGGTGTTTATCGCACCGTGTCCTGTTGATGAACGCATCCCAGCTGATCAAAGAATGGACACCAAATTAATGAAATCTAAGATCGGTCCGAAGGCCGAATCGTTTGATACTTATGAAGGGCTCCTAAGTAAAGTTTTGGAAACGGCTCAAAGCGGTGATGCGGTAGTCTTCATGTCTCCCAGTAGCTTCAAAGGGATACAGTACAAATTAATCGCCGAACTAAAGCAGAATATCCGGTGAATAGATCGTGAAAATAACTGAGAACAGATTAAATTTTAAGATTTAGTCATGTTTTTATTGCAATTTATCAGTTTTGTTATAGCATTCGTCATTGGTTTGTTTTTTGTGTCATGAGGAGTCTGTATATGACGTTGAAGTTTAAAAGTACTATTGCCGCGTTTGTTCTTGCTGCAGGAATGTTTGTTTCCTGTACTCAAGATGAAGAAAAAGTTGATGAAGTAGTTACACCTGAAACTGCTGACAGTCCTGGTGCACCAGATGACCTTGGATCGTTGGACGGCGTTTCTGACCTTTCCGCAGATACTGTTTATTTCGGCTTTGATGACTATACACTAAGCTCAACAGCTCAAGCGACACTGGACGCTCTTGCTGCAAAACTCAAAGCTAACCCAGCTGCGGTTGTGCAAATTGAGGGTCACTGTGATGAGCGTGGTTCTATCGAATACAACCTAGCTTTAGGTGAACGAAGAGCTCAGTCAGTAAGAAGTCATCTTATGCAGCTTGGACTTGACTCTGCAAGGTTAACAACCATTAGCTATGGCGAAGAAAAACCTGCAGTTGATGGACACGACGAAGCTTCTTGGGATCGAAACCGAAGAGCTGAATTCGTTCTCTCAGCACAGTAATATCAAGTAATAACAGTTAGTTATAGAAAAGGCTCTCATATGGGAGCCTTTTTTTATTGAGATCAATTAGCCCATCCCAGATCTGGGCAACCTCTCTAGACCAAATCAGCCACCAGCGGCTAAGTGAGCGTTGCTAAATTCTTCTATAGACTATAGGATCTACCCCTTGTTGAATCACAAAGAGGTTGTTTAGTATTTACTAACCACTAAACATAGCTCTTAAATATAGAGAGGATTCCCTTTGGATATCATTGTCGCTGTGGTGATCGCTGTTGCCGGTATCATCGTTGCTTCGGTTTTTGGCCTTGTCCTGCACAAAAAACAACTCGCCGCAACATTCGAAGATGCTCAAGCTGAATCAAAGAAAGTCTTAGAAGAAGCTAGGAAAGAAGCGGACCGTATGGTTCGCGACGCTATCCGCGAGTCAAAAGATGAAAACCGCAATCGAAGACAGAAACTCGAAGAAGAAGGCAAAGAACGCCGCGCTGAAATTGCAAAGCTTGAAAATAAAACCAAGCAAAGAGAGCGTAACCTCGATAAAAAATTCGAAATCATCGATAAAAAAGAACAAGACCTCGACAGCATGGGAGAAAGCCTCAGAGAGGAAGAGTCTCGTTATAAGAGACTCGTTCAAGAGTGCGAAAAGACCTTAGAGCAAAGCCGTAGAACCCTGCAAAACATTGCTGGGATGAGCCCAGAAGAGGCCAAACGTCAACTCGTCAAATCCATGGAAGACGAAGCTAAGAAGAATGCACAAGAACTCATTCGAGAGATTGAAGAGAATGCTAAACGCGAGGGTGAAGAACGAGCACGTTCGATGGTAAGTCTTGCAGTACAAAGGATTTCTAGCGAGTACGTCAACGAATCCGCTGTATCGGTGGTCTCTATTCCTAGCGATGATATGAAAGGCCGCATCATCGGTCGTGAAGGTCGAAACATCCGAGCTATCGAAACCTCTACCGGCGTAGACCTCATCATTGACGACACTCCCGAAGCAATTATCATTTCATCGTTCAACCCTGTCCGTCGTGAAATCGCTAAAATTTCTATTACTCGCCTTGTACAAGACGGACGGATTCACCCCGCACGGATTGAAGAAACTGTTCAGAGAGTTAAAGATGAATTTGATCAAACCATCATAGAGAACGGTGAACAAGCCTGTTTCGATGCCGGAATTACCGACCTTCATCCAGAACTTATAAAACGTTTAGGCGTCCTGCGATACCGCTCTGCTGGACAGCAAACCGTATTGCAACATTCGTTAGAAGTCGCACATATCTGTGCAATCATGGCTTCCGAGATGGGGCTTAATGTGAAGAAAGCAAAACGAGCTGGACTCCTTCATGATATTGGTAAATCTGTAGACCAAGAAGTAGAAGGTCACCACTCTCACCTCGGTGCAGAGTTATGTTCCAAATACGAAGAACCCGAAGAAGTCACCCGTGCTATCCGCGATCACCACAACGAAGAAGTCACCCATCTAAGCCCTTATGGGGTTATAGTTCACGCCGCTAACTCTTTATCAGCAAACAGGCCTGGAGCTCGTAAAGAACTTCTTGAATCGTATGTAAAACGATTAGGTAATATGGAAGAGGTTGTAAAAGGCTTTGACGGTATTCAAGAAGCTTTCGTCATGCAGGCTGGTCGTGAAATACGAGCGATGGTAACGCCATCTGGGGTAAGTGATCACGAGATCGTCGACTTATCCCAAAACATTGCATCTAAGCTTCGAAGTGAACTCACCTTTCCCGGCCAAGTACGGGTAACAGTCGTCCGTGAAAGTAAGTATTCGGATTACGCCAAGTGATAAAAGTCTTCGCTATTGGTGATGTCGTCGGTCGAGCAGGCCGACACGCCATAGAACAAAGCATCGATTCGATAAGAAAAGAACACAGCCCTGACATCCTCATCCTTAACGGTGAAAACTCTGCCGGTGGCTTTGGAATCACAAAGAAAATATTTCACCAGTACATTGATGACTTCGGTTTCGACTGCGTCACGACGGGAAACCATTGGCACGACAAAAAAGAGATCATCCCTTTTGTCGAGGAAACCGATCAGTTATTAATTCCAGCAAATATGGTTAATGTTTCTGACGAAACTGCCGGCCTTAAGATTCTAACGTCAAAAACCGGTGTTAAATTTGCGATTATAAATCTCATAGGCAAAGCTTTTATGCATGATGGCAACCGCAACCCCTTTCAGGCAGCCTCCCGATTAGTTGCAAAAATCCCTGACAGCGTGAAGGTTCGGATTGTCGATATGCACGCTGAGGCCACAAGTGAAAAAGCTGGTATGGCTTACTTCCTAAGAGAAAAAGTTAGCTTAGTATACGGAACCCATAGCCACGTCCCCACTGCAGACGAACGAATCTTACCAGCAGGGGTGGGTTTTGTTACTGATATTGGGCTAACAGGCTCATATGACTCAATAATTGGGATGGAGTCTAAAGCAGCTCTAAAGAGAATGCTCACCGATAAAAAGGTGCGGCTAGAACCTGCCAAAGATAACCCGTGGTTATGTGCAATCGTAGCCGAAATTGATGAAAATACGGGTCGTTGTCAGAAAATTGAGAGAATTCGCTTGGAGCTGAACAACATAGATGTTTAGTCTCACCCGTGATATAAAAGTGGGCTGAAATCGAATTAAACGAAGGATTAGCAATATGTTTAGGTTCATTATAATTGGATGTTTAGTGTTAAGCCCTAGTGCCTTTGGTTATTTCTTGGATGGTAATGGACACTACGGATTAAGACCGACCACTCAAACTAACCCAGCCTTCTCAAGCGACCGCGGACTTTACCAAGCAACACTGCAAACATTCCGTCTCCTTGGTGAAGCTAAAGCTAGCGATAAACTTAGTCTAAAACTAGAGTTTGGTATTTTTAGAGATCCTAGAACAGCCTTTTTAGGTGACAGCGCAGAACCAAACGAGTGTACCAATACCGATTCTTCCGGTAAGAGTGAAAACCGCTCACAAAATAGAGAATGCCAAGGACGCCATCAAGATACCGGTGAGCCGGGATACAGTGATTACACACCACTCATAAAAGAAGTTTATGTCGAATACGGTTTTGATTACTGCCTGCTAAGAGCGGGACGAAGAGCACGTAACTGGGGAATGGGAGTTTTTCAAAATAACGGGCACAAACCATTTGATACCGCTAGATCTGTTTACGATGGTATTTCGTGTGATGTGAATCTACAGAAAACACAAACCCTGGCATTTTCCGTGGGGATTGATCGACTCGCAGAAACTGGAACAGATGTTGATATAGGCTTACCAACAGATAATAAAAACTACGGACCCAGTAAAACTTCTGATGATTTGGATCAAATCTACTTCACCATTGAATACGACGACCGCAAAGCTAACGCTGGTAAAAGTTTTCGCCGAAACATCGGTATTTATTTTGCAAACGTATTCGGCAGCGAAAATACCGGCGACCCTGAGCAAAGCGCCAAAACGGACATTAAATTTGCCGACCTTTACACTGCATTTTACCTCTTTAACCTAACCTTGCGTAACGAAGTTATCTTCCGCCTCGGTAAGTCAGCTGATCCTTCGTGGTCACGCTACGGTGCCGTTGAATCCAATTCCGACACTGGAGTACACAAGAATAAATTAGACGCTATCGCAGTAGCTGGAGATCTCACCTATAGTTTCGGCCGCTCTGGAGTCGACGTCGGACCTAGAGAGTTTAACCAAGGAACAGCAAGCTGGCATGATATCTTTTTAGAGTATGCTTACGCCCCCGGTGATAGAGACGGCTATTTCGATCAAGACGCCCGAAGAAGCGAAGCCCTGCTAGATAGCTCTACCAATGTAGGAGCCATGGCTTTTCACCGCAACTACCGCCCTACGTTGATTTTATTTAACGACAGTCCAGAAATGGATGAATTTCGAGTGGATGGTATTTACGACCCTGGGAAAATCATGAACGTCAGTTTATTAGCTGGGGGTTATAGGTACAACAGCTTACGTTATGGTAGTTTTGAATTTAAATTCATCTCAGCTCAACTTAATAAGTCGATACCTCACGAGCTAAAACATCAGATCCTCCAAGAAGAAGCATCGGCTTCTGACCCTGGTAAACGACCGGTTGGATTCTCCGGCAAACATATCGGTTACGAGGTAGATTTAAAATATAGTCGTGCTATCGAGCGCAGCGTCGACCTAGGCCTAGCTGCAGCAGTGGGAATTCCAGGGGCTGCCATGAAAACCAGTCCTAAAGAAAGCCCTTCTATCAGTTACTTACTACAAGGAAGTGTAGTGTTTAAATTTTAGCGCTATCAATGCTAGAATAAGCTAACCATAAAAGGCGGCTAACACATGACTCACACTACCAACCCAGCTATTTTAAAACGACTAGACGATACCTCGGTCGTTAAGTTTCTAACCTCTAGCGCTTCGGCGTTGGTAGAAAATGGCGTACTAGGTTCTCAAGAGGCAAACAATCTGCGCATTAGCCTAACTGGGCTGCAACTCAACGAACAGACATCAGCATCAGTGCTTGCTCAAATGGAAAAACAAAATGCAGAATTTATAACTATATTAAAAGCTCGCTACGGCACCGTAAACCTCTGTAAAAATCTTTTCCGGTTCACAGCTGCAAACGGAATTCAGCAATCTATTTCTTGTTTATCTGAACTTGGCGAAAGCTTGCTGCTGAAAGCTCCGTTGTTTTTCAACCGACCATTTTTCATCTATCTCGGTGGTGAATGTGAGCAGCAAACTTTATTCGCTTCGGTTATTATCGATTTGGCAGAGTCCGCACATAAGTGCTCCGAAAATCTTAGCGCCGTTATCGAGGAGCTGTCCTTCCTTGAGCCACATTACTTAGTCGGCGCCCAGGAACAAGACCAACGCGTTGATTCAACATTAGCGAAAGAATTTAACTTTCAAATTGCCGAAAGAAATACGACGCTTCCTTATATATTAGAAAGTAACGCTAGAAATTCCCTCGCGGCATCGTTGCTTACCCTACTTAACAGTTACCAAGAAGCTGTCGAGCAAATCCGTCACAACACCGACAAAGACGATACCTCTAAGTTAAGTATTATTTGCGATAGCCTTAGTTCTAATATCCAAGGTATCCAATCATTTAACTTCCCGAAAACGGATGACCTTCAAACTTGGGAGTTTCGGCGTTATAACTTTATTTCATGCATATTTGAATTGAATCAAAACCTCAGAAGTTTAGGTAAAGAGTTTTCAGAAACCATTGCAAAATCCTCATCGTTCGGAGGTGCGTCCAAATCACCAGTTTCTCAAAACGTCATCCGTAGCATGAGTTCAACCATGATTAGAGAAGGAACTCCTGCCCTAAAAGCTACTGCTGCCGCTTGTGCTTTGGTAAAGCACTGCGAAGATAAAAACATACCGGCTAAAGAAATTCTGTCTGGAGAACTTCATAAAATAGACCCAAACCTCAGCCTATCTTCACTCGAACTATTTCAAAACATTCTTGAGAAAAATAGCTTCGCTCAACACGCAACCGAAGAAAAACAACGAAACCTAAAGCGCAAAGACGAACTACTAAAACTTTTCCATCAAAGACTTGATCAACTCGGCGTGCTGATTCCTATTTTTATTCTGTTTTTCATCGGTGGCTGCGGGGTTAAGTTTGCACCCAAAAGTGACCTAGTAGACTACCGTCCTAACGTCGATTACCACGAGAACCGGCCTTGGCCCGAATATATGAAAGTGGAGGAGCCGGTGTTGTCACCCGATAGCAAAACCCCCATAAATGGTGAAGGCAACCCTCAACCAAAGGATACCCCCGATGAGCAACCCATCAATTAATAAAACATATGACGGTGTCTGGACGGCCATCGCAACTCCCTTTCTTGAAAATATGGAAATCGATTGGCAAAGTTACGAAAAGCACGTTAACTTTCAAAAACAAAATTCAATCCGAGGGATCGTAGTTTGCGGCACCACAGGTGAAGCACCTAGTTTAAGCTTAGATGAAAAACTAACCTTGATAAAGAAAACCCGCGATATTGTCGGTCCTGATTACCCGGTTATGGCTGGTGTCGGTAGCAGCAATACTTTTGATACGATCGATCTTGCTGAAAAAGCACTGGCGAACGGCGCAGATAGTTTATTGGTTGTGACACCTCCTTATAACAAACCGTCCCCCGCTGGCTTGGTGGCACATTTTACTGCAATTACCCGAGCCACTAATACCCCCGTTTGCCTATATCACGTACCCGGACGAACCGCTCAGCTACTTAGCCCGGAGGTGATCGCTGAAATAAGCAGGATACCTCATGTCACTGCGGTCAAAGAAGCTAGTGGCGACATCGGTTTATTTACCCGAGCCAAATTGCAGTCAGATGCAGTGTTTTTATCTGGAGATGACCCTACCTACTTAGCTAGCTTAGCAGTCGGAAGTCGCGGAGCCATCAGCGTTGCATCAAATGTATTCCCTAAGGAAATGGTCGCGATGACTCAAGCTTATATGGCCGGAGACATTAGTAGAGCAACTAGTTACAACGATATTTTGATGCCAGCAATTGACATACTTTTTTGTGAAACAAACCCCACCCCGCTAAAGGCAGCACTAAGTATTTTAGGATTTGGCGCGAACAGGGTTAGATTGCCACTTGCAACTGTTTCCGAGCAAAATTACTCCGCTATAAAACGAGTAATAACTGAGACTCAACAGAAACTTTCAGAGTTAGGCTAGATCATGACAGATCCAAATACAAAAGTCTGGGTTAACGGCATTAGTGGTAAAATGGGAATACTCATTTCTTCTTCGCTTAAAGATCACAGCTCATTCACGCTACTAGGTGGGTCTGATGCGAAAAATATTTATCAAAACACTGAAATAGTAGGTTCATTTGATTCAGCGACTCTTAGCGAAAAGCTTGCAGTAACCGGCCTGATCATTGATTTTTCTTCGGCTAAAGGTAACCAACTATTACTAGACGCGATTAGCGAGCAAAAAAACACTGCTTCGCACACGATTCTAATTGGTACCACTGGATTAGACAAGCAACTGCGAAACTCCTGGAAAGACTTCGCAGCTAAAACCAATAGTCGACTGCTATTTGCCCCTAATACTAGCATCGGCATTCTGACCTTAGCCCAAACTGTACGTGCTCTAAGTTCTAAACTGACAAAACAGAACTTTGATATAGAGATCATCGAAACCCACCACCGAGATAAACTCGACTCACCCAGCGGCACTGCAACATTCCTCGCAGATACCATACAGTCCGCTCTAGAACAAGATACTCAACTTTGTAGTTCCTACACCTCCAAACGTCCTACAAATAGTATCGGAGTCCACTCAGTTCGTGGGGGCGGTGTTTTTGGTGAGCATGAGATTCGTTTCATCGGTGACCATGAAGAACTCTACCTCGGACACCGCGCGCTCAGTCGAGACCTCTTTGCTCAAGGGGCCCTACGGTTATCCGAATGGCTGATTAAGCAGACACCGGGTGTATACGGATTTTTAGATGTGAAGCTTTAAGTTGATAGCCAAACCCCTCTAACCACGAAGAGAAATCGTAAAATGCCTAAACTTGATATAATTGGATCATGGACCCTCATCCGTCATGGTATTGTATCCCCTGATGGAAACTTTACTCCGACCGGATCAGAAATGGATGGCCAGCTCATGTACACCAATGACGGTACTATGAGTGTGTTCATAACAAAAACTTCTACCCCTTCTACCCTAACTGATATTATCGCTTACTCAGGTACGTTCACAATTACAGACAGTCACGTAATTCACCACCTTCGTGTTACCATTCAAAAAGAACGAAAAGGCTCCAACGAAATCCGCATAGCCTCTAGAGAGGGTTCCGTTCTTACACTCAAAACAGAACCGACTGCGCAAGGATATTATGAAATCGTCTGGCAGCTAATTGAGCATTAAGATACTAGGAATTAATTGGATTCTACTAAATAAGACCTACTATTATCTATTTAACCACTTAATAACCAAACTCTTTTCTTCTTCTGACAACGGCTCGCTAGGCGGCATAACGTTAGTTTTAATCTGACTAATAATGCTTTTTTTATGTTGAAGTATTCCCTGCAGAGGAACGGCACTCTTCTTTAGAAAAGCCGGTTTACTCTTACTGACGTGACAGCTTCCACACTTATCAATCAAAATCGAGATAGCTGGAATCGTGCTATGTTCAATCGCTAATCCACTATCCTGAGGAACTAGCTTCTTCATATCGTTATCAGGATAAGCTGTCTCCCTCAGTAGCTTTTTATTAGGACCTTCAGCAATAATCTTACTGATTCGTTCACGTTGGAAATACGGACTCGTCAGTAAGTTAGTGTTTGTAGCTAGATACTCAATACGTTTAAAGTATCTTTCTGTATTTGCCTTTATCTCCGCAAACAGTCCCATTAGCGGCGACTCTTTATACGCAGCATGAACTTCGAAATCTTGCGGATAAATACCGCATTCCAAACCTAAACTACCCATCCTACATATGCTGTATTGTTTGCTACCACCTTCTTGCGTTGATGTAGAGACAGGGATATAACCAGCAAAATTACGACCGGCTAGTACAATGTCGAAACTATCTTTAGTATCATCTCCTTTTTCAAATCTGCAGGGAGTGGGTTTTGTAATTTTTTCTGGGCAATGTATTTTCGAACTACCCCTTCTTGAAAATTTATAAGCTATCATGCCATCTGATGAAGAGACTTTATCTGTTAAATAAAAGGCAAAGAATTTCTGTCTATTTTCGTTGTCAATTTTATCGGCAACTTTTCTCGACAAAAACATAGCCTGGCTACTCCTAACGGCTACGAACTTACGTTTCGTCAGTGGGCTATGCTCTCCAGTAACTTTATTAGCTACATTCGTAAGAGTAAAGCGATCACCAAAGGGATTAAAATCAGTTAAAACGGAATCAAACATCTTTGCAGTTAAGTTTTTATCAACATATTCATTAATACGATCCTTATGTGCGGCAACAAAAGAGTGTTCTGTTTTCCACATTATGTTTCCTGAAAGTGGATTATACCGAGTCGCCTGAATCACCCCTTCTTCAATCAAACTCCTACGACAAAGCACAGAATCTTGTTGACCACAATAACCACTCCATAAGGCTTGAGGTAGGCGCAGATCATTCGAAAAACCAACTTTTTCATCAAAATCTATGGCGCTGAAATTTTTTATCGCTTTAGGAAGTTGGCCATTTCTTTTTTCAAGAACTTTTCGGTAAAGAGATAAGTTCCTCTGATCATCTCCTCCAGTGCGGATATCGTTACTCCCCACTTCTGACCATGGCCGCACCGAGAATATGGTGCTGCCGCTTTGGTGACAAGCCGTGCAATTGGCGCGATCCGCATAAAAGATCTCACCATCTTTAATCAATTGAAATTCATACCTAGCAAAACTATCGTTAAGAGAAATAACCTGGATAACTCCGTCTACTTCACTAAATCCGGCAAAAAACCTATTACCAAAACCAACTAAAAACCTCGGATGCTCAAATATATTTGGGTATGCTAACCTACTCTCTGGCGACCTACCATACGGAACCAATACCCCAACCGGCTCCCCCAAATGCTCGGCTACTTTAGCAAGAAATGAATCAAAGTCTTTCGGAACTACATATGCATTTTGCTTAGTATTAAAGAATATTTCATCTAGCAAAGATCCAGTATCTTCAGGGGGAAGGTTCTGTCCGGGAATTTCAAATGGATCTGCACCCTGTGAAAGCCCCTCAGACAGCAAGCTATCATCACGAGGCTTACAAGCTGATAACGACCCACTTATATATATAGCAAACGCCCAATAAAAATATTTCATACTAAAAACATTAAGCAAAGATCTCGCAAAATGCAATAACTTGCACACATTTTAAAGACTCACTACTACTTTCGAACTAGTATACGGTTAGAATACTCTTCTTATGTTTAACCATCACTACGAACTTCCCTATCTATATTGAAGTATGCTAAAATTAAAAATATCTTTCAGGTGGACCTCGATGCTTCGTATATCTTTTTTGATCGTAACTTTAACCATGAGCATTACCTCAACAAGCTGTATTAAAAAATCAGAGTCTCCCGGACGCACAGCCAAAGAAAGCCCAGCATCAACGGAAGATGTAAAAGAACTTATTCAACTAAGTGGCCCCGTAACAGCAATAGAAACTACCTGGTCAGAAACTTACTCAAGGATTAGCTATCGGACAGCGACCCACTTAGCTGTCGAGAATCAAAATGAATTTACTGTACGCAATGTTTCTTTCACGCTAAAAAGAGACAATAGTAATATTGTATACTCTGACACACCTTGTGAACGCTACAAAGAAACCCTAACACACATACCTCTACCTCAAACAGAGAGCAGCGGCCCAAATATTGAGCCTGTAGAGTCATCCTCTCGTGAGGAAGCCGATAGAAAAATAGCCAATAACCTAGTCCCAGAAGTGATCCGAAACATGTTTACCGACACCCAACATGCCACTACTATTTGGAACAAACTCAAAGAAAAATCTGAATGTAGCCCTCCTGTCGGCGGTGGCTCAAGAATCCTAACTATCTGTTCTGGTAAGACTCATATAGCTATAGACCCCTTCTGTAGTATGGATAGTGATCTTGCCGACGAGATTAGAGTGGCTGTCAATGAGCTTGCTCCTAAAATCAAATAGGAACAAGGTTTTTGGGGACAAAGCAATTACCTTCAAAAATATTCAATTTTACAACACCTTAGCTGCAAGATTTTCGACATACTATTCTAATGGACCTTCGAACAGTTACGCTGACGTAACTCGGGTATCATACTAATGTTAAAGTAAAATCGCATAGAAATGTATGGCTCCTATAAACCCGAATATTAGTAACTTGACAATACCTTCGGTACGTTTTAGTTTCCGCTACATAAGTGGAGTATTGCGTTATATTGGCAAGTAATTTTAGGTAGTTATTAACTTTTAGTGTTTAAAACTAAAGACCAATTGAAAGAAAGAGGTAGAAAAATGAACTATATCCAACAGAGACAAGATGAAGTTGGAATTTCTAGGTTTGGAATAGTATCTATAACGATTTGCCTGTTTGTGGCATTGTCAGCAGCGACTTCTGTCCAAGCTGCAGTTACGCAGGAAGAGTTAAGTAACGCTTTTTTGAAGTTCAAGAAAAGCGAAGCATGGGAAAACGAGGGCGATAATGACGACGAGAAGAACACGCTTCGCTTTGTAACAGATGTTCTTCCAAATTTGCCTTTTGATCAGGCCTTCTTAATTACATTGGAGCCGTACTATGAAAAAGTGAGTGACCGCCGTAGTAAGTACGGACGTCAGGTAAGGGAAGACGTCACCGCCTTCCCTCCCCGCAGAACCCCGCATGCAGATTTCCCGCACGAGGCTCTTCAACTTGAGGCTTACAGCTGAGCCATATCTCTGAGGTCACGGTATGTGACGTAAATTCGCGGCTCAAGGATTGGAAAAGATTTCAATATCTTGTTGAACTTCTCCCAAGACAATCGACCCTTTTGGCTTCTTGTACTCAGTACCTTCATCCAAAGTCTAATTGCAATTCGGTAAAATCGTTGTAGGGAATCAAAATTTCCCCCGATGCCATAGTAGCGATAGTGTCCACCAAGAATAACATTGATGAGCTGTCGCTGAATATGTAACGGTTGGTGCCGATTCTTCAACATCATCTGCTTCATTTTGAGAACGCTTCTATTGAAGCGCACTTTTTCTGTCTTGGCTCCGATTCGAAATCGACCGTTCAAGTTTTGCGAGCAGTAAAAGTTGAGCCCGAGAAAATAAAGAGTCTTTAATTTCTCGTCAAACCTAATGCTGTCCCGCTTGGCAAAACGGCCAAACTCGATTAGCTGGGTTTTAGTCGGCTCTAATTCCATCTTAAACTTATCCAATCTCTTCGGTAGTACTTTCTCAAACGCCAATGCGTCAGATCGATACTGAAAACAGAGGACAAAGTCGTCGATGTAACGAACGTAATAAACCTCACCTTTTAACTTAGGCTTAACCACCTTTTCGATCCAAAGATCCAGAACATAATGAAGGTAGAGGTTGCTGATCAACACACTGATCGGGCCTCCCTGAGGCGTACCTTTTTCCGATTTTACGAATACACCGTCTTCCATGACCCCGGCATTTAACCATCTCTCAATAAGAGAAATAATCCTAGGGTCTCCTACTCGAAGCTTGAGAAAACGCAACACCCATCCGTGGTCAATGCTGCCAAAGAAGTTCTTCAGATCCGCTTCGTATACCCAATTCACTTTGCAAGACGATATGGCCATGGTGAGCGTAGCGATCGCCTGGTGGGCGTTGCGCTTCGGTCTACCCCCGTAGGAACAATCTAAGAAGTCTTCCTCGTAGATTGATGAAAGAACTTGGGAAGTCGCGATTTGGAGGCTCCGATCTAATACTGTTGGCACTCCTATTGGCCTCTTCGCCTTGTTCTTTCCTGGTTTCGGGATATAAACCCGCCTCACAGCCGGAGCTTTATAGCCTCGGTTGTGAATTGATTGAATCGTTGGAGTGACCCATTCTTTGAAGTCTTCCTTAGCTCGTCTCACATCGCGACCATCTATACCAACACCAGTGTTGGCGGGGATGCTACAAAGACCATTCCAAAGTCTTTCGTGACTCACATGGTGAGCCAAGGATGTAAAACATAATTCTTTCTCCGTGCGAGCTTTCACTGCTACTCTTTCAATTTTCGTTATCATATCGATGTTTATTCCTTTCGTTGAATAAAGGCATTTGTCCTCCGTTGTATGAGGGATATGTTGCCATTGAGAGATCTCAAATTGTCAGTCGCTTCCCCACGTACAGGCCTTTCTCCTGCTCAAAGTACTATCGACTGATCCGACTCCCGGATTGGCGTTTCGTCTTCCTCGCTTTCAGGGCTTGTTAGACAATACAGCTTCTTGCTGACCTCTCCGGGCCTCCCGTGTTCACGCCAAATCTATTGTTTACATGCTGTAGGATGGAATTCCGCGGGCTTCCACTAATGCATCGCCATTGCGCGTTAGCAGATGTTGTCTTCTCACTGCGGGGACTGGATCGACAACCCAAAATACCAGAGATTTCGGAACTACATTTCCTTTCACTTGCGTTACGGCCTGCAAACTTCTTGTTTACGCTTTACGAGAATTGTTCTTCGTGCTATTTGAGTGGTATCCACTCGGAAAATTTACCTCCTTTCATTCACGAATCCGCCTCCCGCACAAAACTCAGTTTCTTGCTGCTGGCTAGGCTTTACAAGAATCCCCATTTCAGAAGATTAGATTTGGCGCGCCTCACGGCGCGCCCCCTGTCTCAGGAATGTTGACCGACGCAAGTCGCATGTCCGAAGCTAATTATGAACCGTGTCACCGGGTCTATGGTGACATTAAAGATGCGGGGATTTTAAAGTAGTTAAGCTATAAATAGATGAAGTCCACTTTAACATATACTCCCCTTGCCTTACATCTGCATAAATGCTCGCATAAGAATGGCTTTTTCTTCATCTGATTTCATAAGGGTATTGAATTTATGATAATTCCTAGGGGGCATAGTGTCGGAACCACCATCTTTCCACCCGGAAATATATTCAAGAATTGGTTCTTTTTTCTCTTTTATTCGTTGCCATATTTCGGTAGCACTTTCCCCCTTCAAAAAAACTGCTGCTTGATTTAATCCCGGAGGAGCGTGGCAATCTCCACAGTACTCAAAAACCTTATCCAATGTAGAGTCATCAAAAGGAGTAATAGATTTCTTTTCTACAGTTAACTTCGGTAGAGGGTGACCATATGCAGGAAGCCGATTGATCAGAGGCGGTTTACCTAGTTTCTTCGCAATAAGGTTTAATATATTTACAACCGACAATCCTCTTCTACCAAAAATTATGTCACTTATCTTCTTATCCTTCTCGAATTCAGCAAAAACCTTATGAAGCTTTATAAAGTCGAAGGAGCTACAAAAAAAGTCCAAATTATTAGAATCTTTAAATTTCCATTCACACAATGCCTTTTGTGACTTCCCTTGCCCGAAATTAATTTGATTATCGTAGGAAAAGTTCTGCTTTGATCCGATTTTTATCTTTAGCGAGATATCATCATTAACGGATAAAACCAAGTTCATGGAGTCACCTTGTGTACTCTTAACACCTTTTATATTGAGATTTTTTTCACTGAATACCGAATTTTGACTCTCGCGATTGCGCAATCCTCCAGAAACTGCAGAAACAACGTTCTTGCCCGAAGCTAATGATATCGAACCTCGGATGTTCCCCTCTAGCTCGGTAGGCACACTCGAAAGATCAAACCAACTTCTAATCACCGCTCCGTCAGCGAAGCTATGAACACTATCTGTGGCATTGAAAAACACGTTACCTATCTGGTCTACCGAAAACAAATAACCCCGCTCGTTATGATACTCCAAATTACTAAAGACCGATGCACGCAGCGAGGTTGGTTTAAGCTTTTCTGGAAGCCTAATAGCACTTTTAAAATCACTATATTTACTCTCATCAATTTCCGAGTAGGGATTGAAGTCAGGGAAAGTAGGCGAGTAATTGACGACATCTGGAAAACGAGTCTTTAGATTGTTGCTCAATAACTCTTCGACTCGGTGTGCCTGTGCAGACATAGAGTGGTGGTTGAAAATATTTCGCTCCATAGCCATCATTATCAAAGACGACCGGCAGCCTCTTTCTTCGGTCTCATCCTCCGCAATGCAACCATCAACGTAAATCTGGTGAGGATTCGAGTACATCAGACTCGCTAGTCCAAGAGAATGTTCTATCAGTTCGCTAACCGGCGACACAAAGCCATAAGAGTTACTGTCAATAAAT
>Ga0222674_1000393_pt1 | contig 16635 bp, 10 predicted proteins | sample AntAcemetagen866_FD_179804 | JGI IMG/M metagenome (GOLD analysis project Ga0222674, IMG submission 179804) | Saline water microbial communities from Ace Lake, Antarctica - #866 | ecosystem: Environmental > Aquatic > Non-marine Saline and Alkaline > Saline | place: Antarctica: Ace Lake...
ATTCAGCGCGTAGTGCTAATCTTTGAGCGTTTTTAAGAAAATTCTCCATGCAGAAATTGTGCAATAATTTTATGCCGTTGCAAAGAACTTTCTTTCAGGTCGAAAATCCAAACCGGATCGGTATAAAGCAGGGTCCAGCAAGGTATTTCGCTCTTAGAGACTGATGGTATTATTTAGTTTTCATTAAAAATAGAGAAGCTTTTAATAGAGTACTTTAACAAACGAAATTCTGGCACAAATCCTGCTTTATGAGGTTGTCCGCTAAAAGCAGACATAAATATTAAAACCATAAAAGGAGTAGTAAGAATGAAAAAAAGCATCTTAACCACCGTATTAGCAGCACCGCTTTTCATCGCATCATGCGGGGCACAAAATAATACCAGCAGTAGTAGCCTTTCAGAAGACACCAGTCACCGCCGTCTAGGAACTACTATTGATAGCTCCTCGTATAGCTTTAATGGCGATAAAGTCACACTGTTCGCAGGTGATTACAAAGGTGACTTTAGCTATGACGATTGTAACAATGCTTCGCGTACTATTCGTAAGAAGTTTCGAGATGCAAAACAAACCACTAAATGGAAATCGCCAAAAACCGTCACCTTGGACCCTAACAAACGCTTTCTAGTATTCGGATTCCGCAATGAAACTTCTGAGTCACGACGTCATTGGCTTTGCGTTAACATCGGAAATACTGGTCATACTATCTATTTTTACCAAGCAGGAGAGCATAAACGTAAATTCTCCTCTGGCTGGGTCAAAAAAATATATAACGTTAACGGAACTAAGGTACAGCTACAGGTCGCTGATATGGATAGATTCGGAGAAGTTCGTTATACGATACGTAACCCGGACTAATGAGCTTTATCCTAATAAAATTACCTAGACCCTACAAAGCCCTACTGTTTTTGTAGGGTTTCTATTTGTCAGTCAGAACTAGCCCAAATGATATACAGTCAAATAATTACAGATACTTATAGATACATTGTATCCACAACCTATATAAATTATAACATCTATAGTATTTTATTAAAATATATTGACTTTTTAATAAAATAAGTTAATATAACGACATGCAAAAATTAATACTTAAAGTAATCATAGCTTTTTCTATAGTCCTAATAACAGGCTGTGGTGGCTCTAAATTTATCTGGGATTCAGGTGATGAGGAAAAGACTGATGGTTCCGGAGGAGCTTCAGAAAGCCCACCACCTCTTGGATCTGCCAAAATTTCAAACTCAAGACTTACGAACCTAAACGATATTACCACTGCACTTGCAATGAATAAGCTCCACGACAAACAGCACTTTGGTCAGGGAATCAAGGTGGCGATTTTTGACAATGGCTATACGGACCTGGGTTTTTCTCTAGGAACCCGACTGCCTCCTAATTTAGTGGTTCAACCCTATCCAAAAAACAAACCAGCCGAAACCATTCATGGTACCAAAATGGCCGAGATAGCCTACGCGGTAGCGACCGGAGATAGTCAATACTCTGCTCAAAGGCCAGGTCCCGAACTCCTACTCTATAACACGAACGGCCTAACCAATTTTAAGCACGCCATCAACGATGCCATTAAAAACGATGTTGATATGATTCTTTACGCTCAAATATGGGAGTATGGCGGCAATCGTGATGGCCATGGCTTTATCAATCAATACGTTAACCGCGCAACCAATGCTGGCATCGTCTGGGTAAATGCAGCGGGGAACTATGGACGATCCACCTACAGCGGCCCGGTATCGATTACCGAAAATTCAATGATAGGTCTACCCTACGAAAATAATAAGGTTCGCCTCGTAGTCGATGAGAAGTACCCAGTGAAAATAACCTTAGCGTGGAACGATTTTCAAGACGATATCCGCTACGCTACACAACAAGACCTAGATCTCATTGTAAAAGATCAGCAACAAAATATCATTGCCACAAGCGCCCTAAAACAAGACGGGATATTTCACGAAGAAGCCACCAAAGGCGTTACTGCCCATGCTAGAGAAATTATAAAAAAAGAACTCTCCCCTGGTACCTACTATCTTGAGGTCAAAGCAAATAGTAGAAACTTCAGACCTACCAGCCAGCTGTGGATCACAGCCAACGGTGCTAAAATTCCGGAAGAGGATGCCGGGACTGGAGATTCAATTCTAATCCCTGCAGACAACTCCCACGTATTTGCAGTCGGCGCACACGACGTCGATTATAGTGCCTCGCGAGGCGACGGCTCTAAACCAGATTTCTTTAGCCCATCTCTGGTCCAGTTTAGTGATGGACAAGCATTTGGCGGAACTTCCGCAGCATCTGCGATATCGGTCGGAGCACTTGCAAGCTTCGCTTCAAGCAGAGCTGAAAAACTCTCTCCCCAAGTACTCCGGCGCCTGTTAAAACAGCAACTCACTACTACTGATTCAGAAAATAAAAACAACCGTGGAAGCGAACCATTTAATATTCTAAACTTCTCTCGATTGTAAACCTAGCGACCGGACCAAAGAGAGAGGCTAAATGAACGCAGAAGGTATTATTAGAAAGATGGTTACTCACCTAGATAAGTCGGGTGTTGCTCAATACAGTATTCCAATAGGTGATCAAAGTATTCCTTTGAACAAGTACATAGGGTCAAAACTAACACTGCACCACAAAGGTGTTATTCATTGCGTCTCCTGCGGGGTTAAAATCAAAAAAACTTTTAATCAAGGTCACTGCTTCATGTGTTCTCAAACACTGGCTTCCTGCGACATCTGTATAGTTAAACCTGAACTATGCCACTACGACAAAGGCACTTGTCGTGAACCGACATGGGGAGAAAAACACTGTATGATCCCACATACCGTATACCTCGCGAATTCTTCTGGTCTTAAGGTCGGTGTTACCCGCACCCATCAACAGCTTACCAGGTGGATTGACCAGGGCGCATCACAGGCGATCAAGATTGCAGAAACTCCCAACAGGCTTTACGCCGGACAAGTTGAAGTTGTTCTCAAAAGTTTACTAGATGATAAAACTAACTGGCGTAAGATGCTAAAAGGCCAGCCTGAATCAATCGACCTACAAGAACTCCGCGAGACTTACCAGAAAGAGATCCCCGCACATGTCCACATTAAGCTTGAAAATATAGAAGAAGCTACCGAAATTCAATACCCCGTGAATAAATATCCTGAAAAAATCTCGTCGTTAAACCTAGACAAAGCACCTGAAATATCCTCAAAGTTAAACGGGATAAAAGGACAGTATTTAATATTCGAGTCCGGTGTCATCAATATCCGCAAATACGCAGGATACCAACTAGAAATTATCAGCGAAAACTAAACGAGACGCCCGTATCGATAGGCTCCTTTTGAGCTACATAAAACCTTATCCGGCTAATTTCCTTAGCCACGCAATCCAAAGAGGCCCTAGGAACTTTTTTTACCGATTGATGCTTAACCGATCTCACTCTTCCTGATCTATCGACTTTCATCGCAAAGTTAACTTCGTCAAATCTTCTCTGCCTACTTCCCGGTGAAAAGCATTGCTGGAGTCTAGGCATATTGTAACCAAGAATGCGATGGATAAGAGTTGTATCAATATCTGAGTCTTCACCTATCACGTCTAACACCAATCTTCGTGAAAACGAGATTTTCATTTTACGTTCTTTTTCATTTTGAAAAATATTATATAAGTATGTTTTCTGATAGCTGTTCGCAGCATCAAGACATTGATCAAAAACTCGATCCTGCCATATCTTCGAATTATTCTCACCAGTATCTGGAAGAGCCACTCGATATTCGCGACGAGGAGATTTCATAAAGTGGCTCACCTGATGATTAAGTTCCCGCCATAAAGACTTCTCTATCTCAGCGTTAACAACTAGGGACTCGTCTTCAGGCCAAAATTTATCTGATCGACGGAATTGCTGGATCTGACTTGTCAAAAATTTTCGCCCGCCTATTCCATATTGATATAAAGGAGTCGACATCCCCCTATGCTGACGGTAACGAATAAAAAACGATCCATTAATAGCCCCTCGGCTGCGACTCCGGTAGGGGAGTTCTAAATCTATCGTTTGACCATACTTCGAAAAATTCCGACCAACCATCCCTCCGATTTTATATAACCCTGAACGCCAGAGTGATTTTTTAAAAACAGGCTCTACTCCCGCGTAATAAGGGGTCATCACAACTACAGAACGGTCTTTAGTAGATATCAGCAAATCGTCAGCAACCTTAACGAACTCGCCGGTGCCATACCCCGCCCAAGGACTATTTGCTACGCAATAAAGTAAGCTTGGCCAGTTTTTGGAGCTACTACGCATATCTGTAAGAACTTTTGCAGAGAGCGTCTTCCTAGGTAACCGATTACTCTTATTTTTGGCGAACTTCACGATAGAGTTTTGTCTTACTTGAGTTCGTTGACCTTGGTGCTTAGTTACTAACTTATGAGCCTTCTTTAGATTTTTCTGATCGTTTGATACTTGATAGATGACGAAGATAACAATAGAGGCCATTAACACTCTAAAAAACAAACCAAAGCTAATAAATACCTTCGTCTTTTTTAACTGGGATTTTTTGTTTTTCTCTTCTTGCTCGAGCAAAACTCTGTTGACCAATGTTTGAAACATTGGTTTATTTTCTGAGAGCTTGGTTTCGTCATCATTATGTATCATCTGATTTCAATCACATCTATGGAGTCAGCACCTGAAGTATCATTATAATACTTAACCTTACCGCTAAACTCTGTTTTCGAAACTTTCTTCGCTGTAATAGTAGGAGCAACCGGAGTAGATTTTTTTACTGATCTCAATGGCGACTTCGGATAAGAAGACTCTCCGAGTATAAATTTATTATAAGATTTAATTTTTTTATTACTAAAGCCTAGTTTACGAAACGAAGTACGTGCTGTTTTTTGAACAACAGGATCGGGATCATATATAGCTGCTGCTAGATAAAGGTTTCGATAATGATCATTGTGGCCGGAAAGTGACTTTATTAAAGAGCGGCGAGATTTCATTCCTGCGACTTTAATCGATTGCCTAAGAATATAGGCCTCCGCATTAGTCATATTACGTTGAAAGCGTTTAAAATAATTCGCAACTAAAGAGGGCCGTGAGTGTTCCATTGCAGACTCTACTACATCGATATCTATCGGGACTCCAAACTCAACCAACCCAACCAAGGATCTCATTCGAGTCCAAAATTTTTTATCTTTTAGTCCGGCGAATAGTATTTCTTCACTGCCACCAAGTCGATATCGCCTTACTTCATTTAGGGTATGATAACGTTGAAAAGCATATTCATGCTGGATACCCTCTCTCCACAATCCTTGTTCCACTCTGGTCCAACGGCTTAGAGGCTTCTTAGCAACAGGCATTGGATTCGGCAAATCCCAGTAAGGATTCTCAATACTGGTAATATCCTGATAGTTTCGCTTTGATAGCTTACTCAAGTCTTCGTTATTAATTTTAATGGACTGTGGAGCTGAGGCAGAAACCACGGCGAGCTCTTCTTGCCAAGCTGAGCGGTTTTCAAAAATTGAATATCCGGCAAAAACACCTGCAAAAAGTAAAACTAAATAAAAGATTCGTTTACTTGACTGCGGTTGAACTTCTACTGCAACAAAATCACTACTCGCAATATTGTCCATCCAATGATCAGTATTCTCTTGAGGAAGAAAGTCATCATTTTGCCCGTTAAATCCTTCAGAAGATTGGTTCATCACCGTCGACTCTTCAGGTTCTTCGTGAAGATCGATACTTTCCCTGATAACAGTATTAGGGCTCCAGGCCATTGAAGTCCCCTCCTCACTGGCGTCATTCTGAGGTCTGACCCCATGGCTATCTGGAGTCACTGGCCGCCTGGGGACGGTCTCTTGCGATTCCACAGCGAGACTATCGTCTTCATCCATCGCTAATTTGGTTAAATCTATAAACTTTTCAGCCACACCTAGCGCCTTCCGTTGTGTAAGTAGCCCTCTAGCCTGAGAACACCTATCTTTTTCGAACTTTTTGAAAGAATATTTAGTTTTTAATAAAAATTACAGGCAATCTTTCAATAATACTTATTATTATTAGATAGTTAAGGTGAATATAAATTGCGACCGTGATTCTGACTAAGAATAGTAGGTATAAATTATTAGCTTTAAGGAACTATAATATTGAAATTAATGGGTTTTATGATAAATATTTTGTCTTCCGTATTATCACTGATTTAAAGGTACGAATAATGTCAATAATTAAGGATTTAACAAAAGTACGTAATATTGGGATTTCCGCCCATATCGATTCCGGTAAAACTACTCTAACGGAACGAATTTTATATTACGCAGGTCGTATTCATAAAATCGAAGAAGTTCGTGGTGGTGGAGATGGTGCGACCATGGACCATATGGAACTAGAGAAAGAACGCGGCATTACAATTACCTCGGCAGCCACTCAGGTGCAGTGGGAAGATAGAATTGTAAACATCATCGATACTCCTGGTCACGTTGACTTTACAGTAGAGGTAGAGCGTTCGTTGCGGGTGCTTGATGGTGCTATCTTAGTTCTATGTGGAACTTCAGGGGTTCAGAGTCAATCGATTACTGTTGACCGCCAGATGAAGCGTTACAAGGTTCCATGCATGGCTTTTATCAATAAACTAGACCGTGCAGGTGCAAACCCGTTTAAAGTAGTTAACCAACTTCGGGAAAAGTTAAGTCATAACGCAGTTATGATGCAAATTCCCGTCGGCCTTGAAAATGATCATGAAGGCGTTGTGGATCTTATCACTATGAAGGCTTATTACTTCGACGGTGAGAAAGGTGATGACATTCGCGAAGAGGAAATACCGAGTGAACTGCTCGAACAAGCTAAGGAATACCGCGGCATCATGTTCGATAAAGTTTCCATGTTCAGCGATGAAATGATGGAGCTCATGCTCGAAGAAAAAGAAGTTAGTGAAGAACTTCTTCGTAAAACAATTCGAGAAGCTACCTTGAAGCGAGAGTTAACACCTGTTTTTATGGGGTCAGCTTACAAGAACAAAGGAGTGCAGTTACTTCTAAACGCGGTAAATATGTACTTACCCTCTCCGCTTGATTGCCAATACTTCGCTACTGACAACTCTAACAATGAGCAGGTCGAAGTATTCCCTGACTTCAATAAACCGACTATCGTAATGGCCTTTAAAATTACCGAAGAAAAGTTCGGTCAGCTCACCTATACAAGAGTTTATCAAGGCCAGCTTAAGAAAGGTGACAGTTACCTCAACCCAAGAACTGGGAAGTCCACTCGGGTTGGGCGTATCGTCCGTATGCATTCTAACGACCGCGAAGATGTTGATGTCGCAGGTGCTGGTGACATTGTTGCAATGGTTGGTGTCGACTGCGCATCAGGCGATACCTTCTGCTCGAATGAACTAAACTTCACCATGGAAAGTATCTTTGTTCCAGAAGCGGTGATTGAACTCGCAATCAAACCTGCGAAGCAAGATGATCAAGTGAAAATGTCTAAAGCGTTAAACCGCTTTATGAAGGAGGATCCAACATTTCGCGTATTTGTCGATGAAGAGTCCAACGAAACTCGTATCGCCGGTATGGGAGAACTTCACCTTGAGATTTACGTTGAACGAATTGCTCGGGAATACAAGGCTGAGGTTATCGTCGGACAACCAAAAGTAAATTATCGCGAAGCACCAACGATGTCAGCAGATTACAACCACAAACACAAGAAACAAACTGGTGGTGCCGGTCAGTACGCACATATGGTAGGACACCTTCGACCTCAAGAAGAAGATGAATTCGAAGTGCCGTTTGTCTTCGAAAATAAAACGGTCGGTGGCTCGGTTCCCAAAGAATACATACCCGGTGTTGTTAAAGGCTTGAACGAAGCAATTGTTAAAGGACCTCTTGCTGGTTGTCAGGTGATTAATACTTACGTCGATCTAGTGGACGGCGGTTATCACCCGGTTGACTCTTCGGAAATGGCATTTAAGATCTGTGCGCGTGCTGCATTTAAAGAAGCCTTCCTCGCTTCGAAACCAGTTCTCCTTGAACCAATTATGAAAGTCGAAGTAGAAACACCTACTGAATTCCAAGGAACTGTGCAGGGAGACTTATCATCTCGTCGCGGTGTGCTCTTAGGAGCCGATATGCGTGACGACTACTCAGTGATTATCTCTGAGGTCCCACTCTCTGAAATGTTCGGATATTCCACTGATCTGCGCTCTAAAACCCAAGGTAAAGCAGGTTTCACGATGGAATTTGCATGTTATCGAGGGGTTCCGTCATCTATTCAGGAACAAATCGTAAAAAAACATAGAGAAGACCAATCCAAAGGTAAGTAATTAATTTTAAATCAAAAGTTTTTAAAGGCCCGTCTAGCTAAAGCTCGGCGGGCTTTTAATATTTATATTTACACAAAAAACACGACCTTCTTGAATAGTTTTAAGTATCTCATCAAAACGATCATTTTAAAAAAACATATAAAAAATATTAATATTATAGAGAATTCCTCCAGGAAAAACTTAAGGCTCAAGCCTAAGCTTCCCCGAACCGCTAAAGCTAATAAGAATCAAAATTAAACTAATACGGAGTATCTCATCATGGTTGGTTATGGAATCGTTTTTATAGTGTTGGCATCACTTTTAGGATGCCAAGGCAAGACCGTCGTAGCTACGAAGACCTCCTCAAGCTCAGCTACCTGTGATATGTCGGATAGTTCGTGCGTCACAACATCAGTTTCAAGTGCGACAGCGGACGAATCTTTCGTGGTAAACAGCCCCACCACAGGGCTCGCTAACACACCTGTCGAAACTTCCTGGGCTGCGGTTGATGGAGCTAAAGAGTACGTCGTTATACTTTCGACAAATGCTGATTGTACTGACGTCGTTCAGTCATACTCAGGCATTGAAGATACTAGTTATAAACTTGAAACAGAAAATACAGGTTCCTTCTATCTTTGTGCATTGGCAGTAACAGATTTAGGTCTAGTTAAATCTGGAAGCAGTAGTCAAAAAATTGAAATCCAGTCAGAAACAACTACACTAACTACACCAACTTCACCAACTAGCACCAGTTCATTTGCTACAACCGATGTCACCTTCAACTGGTCGGCAGTCACCAGTGCAGCTACCTACTTTATAGAAATAGGTACCTCCTCGGGAGCGAGCGACATCTACTCCGGTAACGTCGGCAATGTTCTGACCTACACCACTTCGGCAACCGATGGCCAATCCTATTACGCACGAATAAAGGCTATAGATACTGATGGAAACTCATCTGAATTTTCCGCAGACTCGACCGTTATTGTTTCAGATCAACAAGCTCCTACAGCTGCCAGCACTTTAAAGATTGTAGCAGATAGTTCCTCGGGTACTCATGCTAGTTTAGATAACGATACGAGTGTCTACGCAGTGTGGACTGCAAGTACCGATGCAAGCTCAGGCATGGCATCGACCACTCCTTATAGCATCTCATGGTACGATCAAGCCTCATGTGCAGGCACTGAAACAGCTGTCACTTCTACTACCACATTTAAAGAAATCACTGGCCTAACAGCCGGAACGACCTATTCATTTAAAGTAACCTCTTACGATGCGGTTGGTAATAGTGTTACCTCCAGTTGTTCTTCGAGTATTCAAATTGACATGGTCGCCCCCGTAGCCCTTCAAGCATCGTCAGGATCAGCGGGATCAACCGGGTCAAATATTGACCTAAGTATAGATTTCCCTGCGGACACCAGCGACTATAGTCAGGTTTTAATTTACCGTTCAGCTGGGTCTACGACCACAGGAGTTGCGGCACCAGCATGCGGATCTGGAACCCTAGCCTCAACCATTACTGACTTTTCAACCGATCCTCTTACTGTCAATGATTCCACTGGTTCGTTTGGCAAATATTTTAGCTACCGGATTTGTATTTCAGATACAGCGGGCAACGTAACATCTTCAGACACGATTATTGATGAGCAATCTCGATCTCTTACCGCACTAAGACAGTATGCTGCGGGTATGCTAAACGGAAGTGCAAACACAGGAGATATCGGCACCAACACCACATCAACTTGGACCGATCTAACTGCTAATACGAACGGAACCCTCAACAACTTTGCACTCCCGTCTGATGCCGATAGTGGTTGGGATGGCGATGGAACCGGTAGCGATCCATATCGGCTTAAGTTCGACGGTACCAACGATTCTCTTTCAATCGGAACTCCTTTAATCAAAGCCGTAACCATGTGGTTTAAGGCGGATACCATCGACACCACCAACAGGTACCTTTTATATGAAATGCAAGGGTGCTGTAACACTCCTATCAGTATCTTCTTAGCGAACAACTCACTGAGTATTAGCAGTAGAAGATCTGAATATCTTACGCACGGGGTCGAAGTAGACCAATGGCACCAAGTAGCATTTACATATGACGGTAGTAGCTTTCATGCATACCTAAATGGTGTCTACATGGGATCTTTAACCGCCGATGACCCCGCAGGTTGGAATTCGGCCGTCTACATAGGTAGTGTCAGTGGTTCTTCAGCGTTCTTCGACGGGTCTATAGCTGATGTCCGTGTCTACTCAGAGCATATTAGTGGCACCGATATTCATGCACTATACGCAGAGACAGCTAGCTCTTACCGAACCAATGGGAGTATGGTAGTAGCAGCTGTTGATCCAGCAATCGGGCCTACATCCGGTAGCACAGAAGTAATTATCACTGGTGAAAATCTAGGTTCAGTGAACAGTATCACCTTCGGTGGAGTTGCAGGAACTTCTGTAACAGTCTTATCAGACTATGCAGTAAAAGTTACAACGCCTGCCAATACAAGTACTGGATATGAAGACGTCGTAGTTAGCGATGGAAGTAATACAGAAACAATCAGCGATGGATTCCGCTACACTCTAACTCCATTGGATAATCTATTTGCCTTACTTGATGCTAGTAATACTGACCGAGGCGGTTTGGTCGGTGATACGAGCAACCCAAAAGAGTACTGGAACTCAATAAACAGCGGAATCGGAATTGGAATGAAAAATTCCGCATCTCCATCAAATACAAATAGTGGTTGGAATGGCAGCGGGAGCACTGCATCTCCCTATCAACTTAAGTTTGATGGTACAAATGACCATGCATATATGGACCTCCCGTTCAAGTCACTTTCAATATGGTTTAATGCTGACATAATAAATTCTACTACCAGGTATCTATTCCATCAATTAGGTACCTGTTGTGTAACTGCGAATGCAGCTAGCTTAAAAGATGGAGCCATTCAATTTTCAACCTTTAATTCATCTTATCTTTATTCGTCTGTTGAAGCGAACCAGTGGAACCATTTAGCTATATCTAATGACGGAAGCAATACCTCAGGCTATTTAAACGGTCACTTAATCGGAGTGGTTTCTGGCGCTGCACCTATGAGAACTTCTTATTTCTACCTAGGAAGCAGTGATACGCCAAACAGTTATTATGATGGGTCTGTTATGGAGTTCCGTGCGTATACTGATGCTATCACAGCCTCTGAAGTTCAAAGTATGTATTCGGAAGGTCTGGCAAAAGTAACAGTAACTTCAACCTTTAGCGTCAGCTCCATAGCGTCTGCAACAGGGGCTCTAGCTGGAGGCAACACGGTATCAATCTACGGGGCCAATTTAACCGGTGTTGATGCAATAACATTCGGCGGAACTGCCGCAACCTCATTTACGGTAGTATCAGATCACTTTGCGACAGCTGTCGTACCGGCTTCAGGGTCAGCTAGTGTTGTTGACGTAGTCGTTAGCAAGGGCGCTGATGATGTCACAGTGACTAATGGGTATCGCTACACCGAAACAATGCTTAGTAATGTACAGGCATTTTTAGATGCTACTAATATCGATCGCAACGGTACCCCCGGTGGCGACGGCACATCATCAACTAACTGGAATTCAACTGGTTCAGGTTTCGGCTATCAATTAAATGGTTTTGCGCAGCCGGGTGATGGCAGTAGTGGCTGGGATGGTGATGGAAGTACAGGAGATCCTTACCGGTTAAATTTTGACGGAAGCGACGACTATATTTCTGGTTATGTAAAGTTTAAAGCTATATCCGTCTGGTTTAATGCTGATACTGTTGACGCAACCAACCGCCACCTATTCTATCAGATGGATACTTGCTGTACAGCCTCAAACACTGCTTACGTTGCGAACGGAAACCTCTACACATCCACACGGAGCTCAACTTTGATATCGACTGCAATTACTAGCGGAGGGTGGCATCACCTAGTTATCACCAATGACGGTAGTAATACTCGTGCATATCTAGACAATACGTTGATAGGTACTGAAACTGGAAATACCAGTCCGGAAGTTTCTAGTACAGCCTTGTTTTATATCGGCGACAACGCAGCGTCATCCGGCGCGTTTGATGGCAGTATTAGTGAGTTTAGAACATACACCGATAACCTAAATAGCACAGAAGTCGGGAAGCTTTACAATGAGACCAAGGGAAGATTCGGCTTGTAGCCGCCGAGGTAACTTGAAGTAATTATTGATCTAAAGATATTAATTCAATGATTGCTCAAGGACCTACCCCTAGCGACCGATAAAGTATAGTCAGCAACAACTAACCTACTCGGAGTTATATATGAAATTTTTGGGATACCTAACAACTCTATTATTACTTATCAACACTGGGTGTACCCAAGAAGATGAGAAGCGAACCCGAGCAAAACACAACGAAGCCCCCGTGGTAAATCAAGATCTTGAAAATGGTGCTAGCCAGGCCGAGTCTGATGATTACGCACTTGCAAAAATATTTCTTGATCAAAGTTTTGGTCCTGAAGGAATACTAGGCCAACTCGATAAAATTGATCCAGATAAGTTTGAAGAAGCACTTGCCGGTATCGACAACCTAGACAACTCTTATGGGCGAGAATTAGGTAAACAAGTTCTTACCCTCGTAAGAGATATGGTATTTGAGTCTGCTGACATCGACCAGTCTAAATCACTAAACAAAGACGAATTTGCAGCATTCCAAATTGGTCACATTGTTAAAACCGAAGAAACCCAAGCGAAGATTGATCAGTGGAAGGAAGATTCTTTTCCGATAGTAGCGGGAGCTGACAATGAAGTTAGTGAAGATGAGTTCCTTGCCATGCTATCTCTCTTAAGAAAAGACATGGTCAAGCATTACCACGGTCAAGGCGGTCTAAAACCCCTACTTCATAGCGCGCAACAAGACTTACTCGCTAACTTTGATAAAAATAAAAATGGAATCTTAGATCCAGACGAAAGACAGGAAGTACGCAAGGCCATTAAAGCTGAACACCACCGTTACCTCATAAAAGTAGCAGAACAGTGTAATAAAGAAGGCGGTGAATTATTACCGATCTGCCAACTAGACAAGGCAATTAAAAAACTTTGCCAAGATTCAAAAGCGTTTCTACCGGTCGGGTCAGGTGGGATGTGTGAGGATGTCTGGTATTCAAATCCAAAGGCGTCGGAAGCAACTGAATAAGTTTAGTTATCTATATTAATAAAACCTATGCGGTCATATAATCTCTTAAGAGTTATGGCCGCTTTTTCTTTTGCAAATTGAGCGCCCTGATTAAGAATACGAGTCAGTTCACCTCGATCGTTCATATACTCAGATACTTTTTTCTGTAATGGTTCCAACTCAGCCACCACGATATCCGCAGTATCGGCCTTCAAATGACCATACATCTTACCTTGATACTCCTGCACAATAACATCAACAGATTTACCAGTTAAAGCCACTTGAATATCGATTAAATTTTTAATCCCAGCCTTAGAATCATCGTAAGTTATCTCCGATCCCGAGTCAGTAACTGATGATTTGATTTTCTTCTCTAGTTGCTTAGCTGAGTCCATTAAAAACAATGTACCCTTGTCATTTTCAGCACTCTTACTCATTTTTCTTGTTGGATCCTGAAGATCCATAATACGAGCCCCAGATGGCGGGATAAAAGGCTCGGGAACGACTAAAGTATCCTCCCCATAAACACCGTTAATCCGCTCAGCTAAATCGCGGGTTAGTTCAATATGTTGTTTTTGGTCGGCACCAACTGGAACTAAGTTTGTGTCGTAAAGCAAAATATCCGCAGCCATCAAAGTCGGATAGGTGAAGAGACCAACAGGAATATTTTTACCCGTTCGACTGCTTTTATCCTTAAACTGAGTCATACGGTTAAGTTCTCCCATATAGGAGAAGCAATTTAAAACCCAAGAGAGCTGAGTATGCTGAGGAACCTGACTTTGAACAAACAAAACACATGCTCCTGGATCAATTCCGGCTGCCAAATAAGTAGCTACAGCGGTATAAGTGTTTTCTGAGAGTTGCTTAGGGTCTTGCCTGAGTGTGATAGCATGTAAGTCAACTGCGAAAAAATAGCATTGATACTCACTCTGAAGCTGAACCCAATTTTTAATAGCACCAATATAATTACCAATAGTAATCCGATTCGTCGGTTGGATTGCTGAAAGCATTACCTTAGATTTATCCATTTTCCACAAATCCTATGCGATATTCATAAAACCCAACCTATAACCAAGTACAAAATCGGGCGTAAAATCCAACTCATGTAACCATATAATCTATCAAAGTTAAATAGCTCTAACCAGATAAATAATATTATCATTGGTAGACATCGTTTAGCATGTGAAAATGACCGTTCAATTTCACGGATTGGATCTTACTGATTTCTAACTCAGCATCATGCACCTTGACAAAGAATTGAAGGGGTGCTGTACTTAATGCGTCTAATTGTCATAGAGAAAAGGAGATCCTATGAAGTTACAATTATTATGTGTCCTATTTATTCTGAGCAATTCTGCTGCCTACGCTAATCAATCCAGTTCAACGCAATCAAGCGAAAACAATGACATTGAGTTAAGCTTCGATTTTAATCGCGGTTTAGCGGGTTGGCAAACAAGCTTCGCGGACTATCCCGTTGGCAAAGAGGCCTACTATCAACTGAACTCTAGACTCAACCGGCTACCCGCAGAGATAAGTACCCACCGACAAGGTTTGCTTCTATCCGGAACAAACCGCATGAGCTCGCTAATAATGTACCTTAAGAAAGCGCTCACCAGCGAAGATGGCATTGAGCCCAATACTGACTATGTGATCACTTACAACATCACCTATGCCTCAAATGCGCAATCGAATTGTCCCGGCGCTCCAGGAGAAGGAGTCACATTGAAAGCAGGCGGAAGTACGAAAGAACCGAAGAATATCGTCGACAAGACCTACGACTACTGGCGGATCAATGTCGAATTCGGCAACAAAGAGCTTGGCGGTATCAATGCCGGCCGTGTCGGGAATATTGCCAATGGAGTTGAGTGCGATGACTCTAAGCCAGCTAAATATGTCACCTTAGTAAAAGAATATGAGCACTTCCATATAATCAGAAGCAACGAAGATGCTGAACTATGGCTTCTAGTAGGAACAGATTCTAGTTATCAATCAACAACAGCTCTGTACTATAAGAGTATAAAAGTAAAGCTGGTACCAGATTACTAAAAACAGATCGTCAGCACATTTGAGAGGGTTCATTCATCTCTATGTGCTGGCCCCCCTGTTACAACGGAACCAACTGCTTCAAAACATAGCTTACCCAACCAAATAGCCTAGCAAAATTAAATAGTTCTAACCAGATAAATCGATTAATATTATCGTTGACAGGTACCGTTTCGCGTTGGAAAATGACCGTTCAATTTCACGGATTGGATCTAATAATGCCGACACCTGCTAAGGGGAATCAGCAGCACAGCGAATTTGCGCATCTCCACGTCCATTCCGAATATTCATTAACAGATGGCGCAATACGAATTAAGAAACTTATTGCTAAAGTTAAAGAATTTGGCCATACCTCCGTCGCGGTAACAGACCATAGTAACCTATTTGGTGCGATTGAGTTTTATACAACTGCAAAAGCAGAAGGCATAAACCCAATTATTGGAGCCGAGCTTTATTGCGAACTCAGCCCGCACACCAAGAAACTATTCGAATCATCCTTCCCATCTGAAAAACCGCCCCGATGCTTTCACGCGGTTCACTTAGCTCAGACAAACCAAGGCTACAAGAATTTAGTGAAGTTAGTCAGCGCGGGGTATTTAAGCGACTTATGCAAGGATGTGCCTATCGTCCCCTACGACAAGCTTCTGTCTTTGTCCGGAGAACAATTTCATATCTCATGTTTCCATTCAGGCGAGCTAAGTTACCTTACTACACTCATTCGCAAGCACAATGGTGACGGCCCTCTTCAGCTCGACCACCCCAAGGTGCAACCAATTATTCAGACCATGAGAAAAATCACCAGTGACATCAAAGAACAATTAAATGATCAATCACTTTTCGTCGAACTCTGCAAAAACAATTTGCCCTCTGACGATATTAAATTGATCGACGTTGCAACTATAGCTAATCATCTAGATCTTCCACTAGTTGCTACAGCAAATGCACATTATTTAAATGCCGAGGACAAAGAAGCGCATTTAGTCGTTCTAGGAATTAAAAATGATCTAAAGTTAAAAAACCTGCGTAATCGTCGAAAAAATATTCAAGCACACTTATTCACCCCCGAGGAAATTCAATCACTTTACAGTAAATGGCCTGAAGCCATCAAGAACACGGGGATGATCGCAAGGCGGTGTTTTCTAGATTTTAAATTTGGCGAATATTACTTACCTAAAATTACTT
>Ga0222674_1000394_pt1 | contig 16623 bp, 14 predicted proteins | sample AntAcemetagen866_FD_179804 | JGI IMG/M metagenome (GOLD analysis project Ga0222674, IMG submission 179804) | Saline water microbial communities from Ace Lake, Antarctica - #866 | ecosystem: Environmental > Aquatic > Non-marine Saline and Alkaline > Saline | place: Antarctica: Ace Lake...
ACAGTCAGCGACACAGGCAGCGCTGCCGATGCAGGTGTTAAGATCAATATAGGGATGAAGCGAAACTGGCTCAAACAAACCTTCTTCCTTAGCCTTTTCGACCTTCAGCTGCGTTTTTTGGGACTGCGATTTATTCTTTTTTAGATAGAAGAAAACAATTACAGCGCAAAGCACAAAAACTCCACCATAAACGAGAATCTGTTCAAGCAGTACCTCCATCAGAATATCCATTTATAACCAAAAGCCAAGGTCACTGCAACATGGACGATCAGAACGATTAACATAATTAAAGCGAATGGTAAATGAGCAACATGCCAATATTTGAACAACTTTTGCATGAGTTGAAGTCTGCCAATTTTATGAGACAAAGCAATTTCATCCTTAACCATCTTTAATACAGATTTTCGCTCCTCTTTATCAATTTGCTTCTTGAGCATTGATGATTTAATGTGATTTAATGTGTTTCGTTCTTCCTTTCTTCTCGAGATCCAAGAAACTTTCTCAGTGCTTGCTTCATGTTTTCCGCTTAATCCAACAAGCAACGGAATTACAGATTCGTCCAGCCCTGCGCTTTTCTTTAGCGTGTCCAGCAATTCAGACCTCATCCCCTTAACCTCATTCAAACTGAGCTCTCGACCTTCAATCGATCTTGGAATTTGAATATAAATGAACCTGCCAATTACCCCGCTGGCAACAACAGCAACCATACTCCAAAACGCTACAGAGACAACTCCTCCAAATTTAAATGCTGTATGGAACAGAATCAATATAGGCCCAAGGGTGCATAAGAATATATGAAACTCTAAGAGGTACTTCAGCCTGAGTTGTTTAGACATGAAATTATAGCGTTTTCTGGCGATGTAAATGCTCACTCCAAACAAAATCATCAGGGTACCCAATATGCCAAGGCCGTGCCCGAATGCACCACTTGGCTTAAACCAAGAATGACGTGGATGATAAAACCGCTCTTCTAAAGGTAAATTATAGTAATCATAACCCGTATAGATTAGATAAGCCGTTACAACTATCACAACCAATGCCATAGAAGCAACATATAAGAAATGCACAGTTTTGTTCATCGGCTTTGTATTATCAAGGAAATTAAAATTAATAAACTAGAACTTCAGCACATTCATCTTAAAGTTTCCTTAAAATTTCAAACCTGCCTATTAGGAATTCCATAATTGCAGAGATTCATTGATAATTCTCATATTTCATCCATTAAGTGATTATCTTAGTCACTGTTAAATTCATAAGTTTGATTCCCTTTTTAACCTATAACCAAATCATGCAGGAAAATATCGTTCGTACCTCAATTCTAATGTGCTGTATTACAATTCTGAGTTTAAGTAGTGCCGCACAATGCGATAATCCGCCAGTACTTGTGGCGTCCGATGACTTCACCCACCATTGTGTTGGCGAAACATTGGAATGTATCGTAGCCAACGCACCAGTTGCTTCCTGTTCCGAAGATGCTGGAGAATATACTTACTGCCCTGGCAATAACGAAGACATTATTTTCAATTATTGCACAGATGACGCCGCTCCAGGCACTTCAATCACTATCAATTTCACTGCTGGAACAATCGAAGAAGGCTTTGATCATATTCTGGTTTACGATGGACCAAATGCCACTGGAACATTATTGGTTGATTTTCAAGGTGACATTGCAGGAATGAGTTTTGCTTCTACGAATGCCTCCGGTTGTCTGTCTTTTCAATTTACCTCAGATGCATCGATTAGCTGTGCAACAGGAGAAGAAGTCGAAATAGCCTACGAAGTTTCCTGTGCCGTAACACCAAACTTCTATACCGTTGAGTGGGCCCCAGCGCTTAATGTCGCTGACCCTTCTGCGCTAAACACTGAAATTGTTGGACTAACTCAAGATCAAGAATTTGTTGTAACAGTTTTTGAAACTGCTAATCCAGATTGTAGCACTAGCGAAAGTGTCTTTGTGACTTTCGAAAGCAACTATCATTTTGGTGAAAATTCTGAAGGTGCTCTTTGCTCTTCTCAGGGGATGGTAAATCTTACCGATCAACTTGATGGAAATCCAGACGATGTTGGCACTTGGACAAATCCCAATGGGAACCAGGTTGCAAGTGATGTAAATGCCAATACGCTTATTCCTGGGCTCTACACCTACTCCTATGCCTTTTGTGAAGAGAACAGTGCCGACTTAAACTTAATCATTGCTCAAGCTCCTGAACTCGAAATGATAGATGATTTCGGAGTGTCATGCAGCGGAGAATCTCTTGGCGTTACAATTTACGGCGAGGGATCGGACGCATCTTGTTCAATCAATGCTGGTGACTACGACTATTGTTACGGCAATGACCAAGACCTATTTTTCCTTTACTGCCCTGATGAACCTGGAAATGGTAATCCAATGAGAATCGATTTTACCGGTGGCTTCTTAGAGGTTAATTTCGATAGAATTACTGTTTTTGATGGGAACGATATTAATGACCCAGTACTTGATGTTTTTGATGGCCTTCCAGCTGGAAGAACTTATGTAGCTACCAATCCTGATGGATGTATTTCATTCCGATTGGAATCTGATTATTCCATCAATTGCCAAGAAGGGAGTTTCTCTCAAGGTCCAATCACTTGGACAGTTTACTGCGCTGATGAATTGTTTACCTATGACGTTTCTTGGTCTCCATCTAATTATTTAGATAACCCTTCAAGCGCAACTCCTGAAATTCACGGTCTGGATGCCGACACAGAATTCACAGTTACTGTCAGCTCGGCAATTGCTCCAGCATGTGTTGCGCAAGGCTCTGTATTTGTGACATTCTTAGATAGTATTAATTTAGGATTTGACACCACTCTTGACCTCTGTGCAGATGCTGACCCGGTTAATCTCTTTGACTTAATGGCAGGAAATCCTATAGATACAGGAATCTGGACAGATGCAGAAGGAAATCCAGTCTCGATCGAATTCGACCCTCAAATTGATGTTGATGCGCAGTACTTTTATTCTCATCCAGACTGCCAAAACTCTACATTGGTTGATGTCACTGTGCGACCTTTACCAAATGTGAATGCAGGAAATAATGTTGGACTTTGCCCTGGAACCTCTACTACACTTCAAGCTTCAGGAGCTAATAGTTACAGTTGGGCTGGATTAGGCTCTGGCAATACAGTGACCGTGTCACCAGCACAAACAACTACTTACACCGTTACAGGATTCTCCATTTACGGATGCTCAGCTGATGATAGCGTAGTCGTTTCTGTTTTAACTTCAGACCAAGTCGAAATTGTTGAGGAAGACGGAATTTTGAGTGTTGACCAAGGAAGCCAGTTTCAATGGTACCTGAATGGCTTGCCAATTCTTGGTGCTACCCAACAATCTTTTGATTACCAGTATTCAGGAACATACACTGTATTGATCAACGCAAGTTCAGACTGTTCTGTAACTACCGAGCCATACGAGATAATTGTAGGTGTGTATGAATTTGCACAAGGAAGCGTAAACATCTACCCGCAACCAGCACAATCATGGATACAAATTGATTCTGAAAAAGCTGTGCTGAACTTATCGCTGTACTCTACTGATGGTAGATTGGTTTTAAATCAATCACCGAATCTCGGCAATTTCAAGCTTGACCTATCAACCTTAGAAACTGGAATTTACATTTTGAAACTCGAATTGAGAGGTGGACACTTGATGAGCAAATCTATTGTGATTCAATAGTCACTCGCTTTAGAAAATATAAAAAAGGCTGCCCAAACTTTTTGGACAGCCTTTTCTTTTCCCTATAAAAATTAACTACTTGATATCATCCCCACTGGCATAAAATGCCTCCCATTAATGCGAGTGTAACTATCCAATAACCTCCATTCAAGGCTACATATTTGAAACCCTTTCTTTCGAACATAGCTTGAATGGCAAGGATTGGAGTAACAAACAATAAACCAGTAAAAAACCCGTGGAACGCTCCGTGTTTAAATGTTCGGAAGCTACCTTTGAACTGCTCCATAAGAACAGTAAACTGGTCAAATGCATCTCCACTGCCAGTCACAAAACCTTCTTCTCCCATAAACAAAGAAGGCAGAGAAGCCTGATGAACCACCATTGCAAAAAGTAAGAAGGAAGCTAAAAAAGACATGAGATAGCTTAACCCGAAAATCAAAGGCATATTTCCGCTTTTAATTTTCTCTTCAGTCATGCCTGCAACTTGCATCCAAGACTTTCCAAAAAGTAAACTGTACCACAAAAAACCAACTAGCATTGGAACTATAGCAGCAATAAGAAGTGTGACTATATTTGGCATCATAACAATGTGATTTAAGTTACTTAAATGTAAGCAAGCTTGTTTTCGAGAAACCCGAAAATCACATTGAATAAGAACATCCGAATGTTAATTAGTCTGAATACGAGACTATTACAAGATGCTAAGAAACATCAATCAAGTTTTAGCCTCAAATCTTTCTTAGAATTGTTATCGAAGATCTTTAGGTAAGACTTTCCCTCTCCATCTGTTTTCAATAAATTGCCTTGCAAGAATAAACTGTTCCCATCTAAGAATATTTGATCTTTAGCCAAGAGCTTTATTCGACCTTGACCTTGGGAAATTTGAGTTCCACCCTTCAACTCATGAAGTGCAATGCCAACACCATGGGAATAGATATTGTTGTGTTGTTCAACAATCACTTGCTCAGGCATAATCCCATCTACCCAACGCTCAACCTCGAAAAATTCTGAATACGTATTCCAAGGATCAATAAATTTCCAGCGTGAACTGCCCATAGATTTTAGTCCAGTTCCTATACTCAATGGTAAATAAGCGGGACGTTCTACTACAACTTGAAGTGCCTTCGCCTCTATCTGAGGGCAGTTTCCAAACTGAGAATACATCCCTTCAATATGAACGATTACGCTTGCCGTGGCGTGTATCAAGGCTTCAGTTTTCTTGTCTGGGAGTTGTACAAACTCAAGGTGGGGTCTTTTCACATAAAAACTTGGAACCGTTGAAGAGTTTCTATGGTCTGCATAGATGGCATACACTGGATTGAATCCTTCAAAAATGCAATTCTCAACGCAAACGCCGTCTGAAGCATCAACTCTCAATAGTGTATGCGAGTTCATCTTGGAGTAAAATCGACAATCTCTGACCTGAGTACGATTTGAGCAGGAGTTGAATACTGAGGCATTTTCAAACCACTTTGGGTGGAGTTGGTTTTTCTCCGGAAGGCTCATTCCAGATCGGATGACTAAACCGTATTCTGCTTCTTTAAATTCGCAGTGCTCAATCAACATCTGCATGCAAAAAACAATATCGACCGAGCTGCTAAAATCTTCAAAAGTACATCTTGACAATTCACTTTGATATGTTCCGACCAAACGCAATGCCAGTTCAGAACCCTTTGATTTGAAGTGAATATCTGAAATTCTATAGGTGTCAAAATTAGACATGATGTCGTGAGCCCCTCTACCATTGCTGATGATCATGCCCTTGGTGTCACCGCTTTCAATCCATCCTCCCTCACATTTTATCAATGCATTGTTACCCAGAATTCTGACAGTTCGATCATGAATCTTAGCGATTCTAACAACTTTATCAAGCACCATTACCTTCCCACTTAAATCAAAAGTCGGATAATGATCTTTGTTTCCTTGATCAAAAAATGCTTGCAGCTCTTTTGACTTTACTTCTTCATGATTGGTGAAACAGCTCAGCACATAAACTTCAGCGAACGATTGAAAGGAAGAGAAAAAGGAAAGGAAGATTAATCCGGAAAAATATTTAAACATGATCCTTGAGTTTCTGGGTTTTCCGAAAAGTACTCAAGAATTGTGCTAAACTTCTGCAAATGGCAGAATTTAGTGGATTTCCCTATGCATCCACAACTTCTACACCCTTCCAAAATGCAATTCTACCTTTAATTCCCTTTGCTAATAAGGATACTTCAGGATAGTACCAAGCGGCATCTCGGTTGGACTTGCCATCTACTTCTAACGAATAGTATGAAGCCGTTCCCTTCCAAGGACAAACCGAATGTGTTTCTGAATTAATAAAGAATTCTTGACGAATACTGTCTGCTGGAAAATAATGATTCCCTTCAATAACGACTGTATCGTTTGATTCGGCGATGACTGTACCATTCCAAATTGCTTTCATAGCAATAAAGTTACAAAACGTTTGGAAAGTGGAAGCACAAACTTAGCTTACTTGTGAAGGCTCAGCATAGGTATTTTAGAATGCATAGCTACCCTACTGGTGTTACTTCGTTTGAAAAGGCGTTCGAAGAAAGAGTGATTTCCGGGAAACATGACGAGCATATCAATTTGATTGGATTTTGCGAAATCAATAATTCCATCTACAGGATCTTCTGCTTGCACTTGCGTGAAATTCTCATTGATGGCTACAAAGTCAGGTCGTAGAAAATCTTCGGCCAATGCTTCCGGTACAGCTTCATCTACATTCACCTTCAAAAATGTTAAGCGAGAATTAAATTGGGTGGCCAAGGATCTAACCTTATTGACCAAGGCAGCATCAGTGCTGTCATCAATGGCAACTAAAATGTTGCCTGGCTTTGCCCAATCTCCTTCAGGAACCATAATTACTGGCAACAATGCATGCTTCATGGTGTCAGCGGCAACACTTCCAATCAAGACTTCTTTCAATCCTGAGGCTCCTTTAGATCCCATCACTACTAAATCATGGTGGTATCGCTTGGCTAGAACTGTAATCTGCTTTCCGCCTTCTCCATATTCACTCAAATAATTTATAAGAAGTGAGTCTCCATACTTCGACTTGAAGTGCTCCACTTCTTCTAAGAGGGAGTTTCTTGAGTCTTGCATAGCCAAATCCACCAACGATATCATCGATGTAGCGGCAGCGTGAGGCTCATGGTAAAGATTCAGTAAAGTATACTCTACTCCATCTGTTCCAAAGAGTGAAATTGCATAATCAACAGCTTTTTGGGCAAAAGTTGAAAAATCGGTTGGGAGGAGTATCTTTTTAATGATCATATGGAGAATTATTAATGGCCTGCGACATTTTTATCATCCTTATTAAGCAAAACAAGTATGACAAAGAAAGCGGCAAGGGTTATCAAAAAACCAAGAAGTGAAACAAAGTGACTAACGTCAGATATGTAAGCCCACCTGAATGGAAAGGCAAATACCAGGGCTATTATTACAAAAGAGATCAGTTTATTTGACATAGCTGTAATTTTACCTGCAATTTCAAATAATCTCAACTACGAGCTAATGACTGACCTCATTGTCGTCGATGACATTTGTCAGTTTTATTTCAGACTCGAAATGAGACAGAAACTTCAGAGATGTTCTGCGTTAAACACTATTCAGGGAAGATTACTCCTTCAGGAGTTTTATCTTTAGAAATCTTCATACTGAGCACTGGTAGCTGAGTATGATTCACGACACCTTCTGCCACTGATCCTGCTAAGAAATGAGCAATTCCAGTTCGTCCATGAGTTTCCATAGCGATTAAATCAGCTCCCATCTTATCGCAATAGTAATGAATCCCACTTTCTACACTTTCCTCATTGCAGATGTTGGCACTGTAGTTTGTTATCCCAGTTTTCTCTACAAAGTCAGCCATTAATTTCTCACTGAATTTTGTAGTTTCAAATTGATTGGGAGTATTCACTTTCAACAAGTGAATTTTGGAATTGAACATCTTTGCGAAGGATTTGATTGAATCAAAATTTCTTGTTGACTCCCCATAAAAATTACTGGCAAAAACGATGTTTTTCGGAGCAAAATTCATATGACGATTCTTCACGGTCAACACGGGCACAGTAGATGTCCGAATGATTCGTTCAGCATTTGATCCTACTATTATTTCTTGTGCTCCTGTCGCCCCATGCGAACCCATCACAATCAAATCGATATCTTGCTCTTTGGCCTGTTTAGAAACAGATTCGTACACAGAATCAAATTGAATTACCTCAATCACATTTACATCTTTCAGATATGGTTTTGCAAGTAAATCTTTGAATTTTTGCTTTACTAATTTCATCAGGAACAAGCCCTCTGCCACATCTTGATAAGTCTCAATGGAAGTGTTCGATTCGTAAGAAGGAATCTGAATGATGTGCATTAAAAACAATCGCGCATCATTTTTACGTGCTATTGATGCCGCCAATTCGGTGGCCATCCCAGCACATTCAGAAAAATCAGTTGGAACAAGAATTCTTTTCATAGTAATTCAAATTGTGGTTCATGCTAAAAGTACCTTAAAGCACAGGTATCTTCAATGAGATTGTCAAGCTCAATACATGATATTAATCATGCATTAGCTACTTACAAGCTAGCTTTTTTAGAGCGAGCTCATTTAAAATTTTAATCTTTCTTCCTTCAATTTCAATAATACCATCACCTTTGAACTCAGACAAAGTTCTAATCAGCGATTCTGTTGCCGTGCCGACTATTGAGGCCAAATCTTCTCTGCTTATTTTGATATCATCACTGTCCGGTTCAGAGTGGTTGAGCTTCAAATCAAGCAGCACCTCTGCCGTTCGTTCACGCACCGTCCCGTACGCTAATCGCAGAAGGCGTTCCTCCTTCTCTGAAATATTATTCGAAAGTAGTTTAATGAACTTATTCGCTACATCACGATTTTTTGTGATCAACTCCGTAAAATCTTCTTTCGGAATCATACTCAGTTCTGTATCATCAATAGCAAGTGCAGTGTCATGATAGACTCCCTCTTCTAACAATGGAATATACCCCAAGAATTCACCAGCCTCGTGCAAGTCGGTGACCAATTCCTTCCCATAGTCATCAGTCTTTATGGTCTTTACTTTGCCACTATTGATAAAGAACAGACAATTTGGGTAATCTCCTTCAAAGAATATGGTCTCCTTCTTTTTATAAACTCTCGTTTTTCGATCGTTTGACAGATCTTGTAAATCCTTTAATCCTCTTGCGGTATCGAGAAAATTATGCAAGCCTGCTTCATCGGCAACCAATTGTTTTTTGAGTAATGCTTTGCGTTTCAACCGAACCTCAATCGACTCCAACAATTCCGTCTCTTCGAAAGGTTTAGTCAAATAATCATCTGCTCCCATTTTCATTCCTTTCCTAAAATCATTCTTTTCTGCTTTTGCAGTTAAAAAGATGAAAGGAATAGTCGCTGTTGTTGCGATTTTACTCAAAACATGTAAGACGCCATAACCATCCAATTCAGGCATCATAATGTCACAAATGATTAAATCTGGCAGATGCTTTTTAGCGAGTTCTACTCCAATCTTACCATTCTCTGCAGTGAGTATATCGTAATCTGCCAACTCGAGAATCTCTGCTGTGTTTTCTCTTACTTCTTGGTTGTCTTCAATCAATAATATCTTAATCTTCATGTCAACTCTTTTTTGGCAAATGAAAAGTGAATACGGATCCCTTTTCGAACTCACTTTCAAATGTGATACTTCCTCCCATCAATTCAGCATATCGTCTTACAATATACAATCCCAATCCCGTACCTTGAATATTTGTTGCGTTCTTCGCCCGGTAGAATCGTTCGAACATTCGTTGTTGCTCAATTTCGGGAATGCCGATACCACTATCTCTAACCTCAATAGTGAATTCCTCCTTGGTATCAGCACAACATAAATGTATTTCTGAGCCTTCTGGTGAATACTTGATCGCATTTGAAACCAAATTGATCATTATGTTTTTCAAGTGTTCTTTATCAACATAAACGCTCCCGTTCCAAGAACAATCTAAATGAATGGTTTGACCTGTTTTCGCAATTTCTTGCATCTCCTCTGTCAACTCTTCCAAGAATTCAATAATCGTCAATTCTTGGGGATTTGAACCGATAATTCCCTCTTCTAATTTCGACATGGAGAGAAAATCATTGAGAATGCTGGTGAGGGTTTTCACATTCGATTTAATACGATGAACATGTTTCTTTCGCTTTTCAAGCAATTCATCAGACTCATACCTATCAATCAAATTTGCTGAACTCAAGATTGTACTTAGAGGTGTTCTAAACTCGTGTGAAGCCATAGAAACGAATCTAGACTTGAGTTCACTTAACTCCTTCTCTTTATTGAGAGCAGCCTGAGCATCTTCTTCAGCTTGTTTCTGTTGGGTGATGTTTTGCTCTACCACTAATATTTGCTTTATGCTGCCATCAGATTCGGGTAAAGGAGCGCAATTAAGCAGGTAAGTACCTTTTGGTATTGTGACTTCTAGACTTTTTTTAACTCCTTCGAATACCCCGTTCAACTCAGATTTGATAAAATCTCTAATCTCTTCAGGAAGATGAAGCAGATAGTTAGTACCAACAAGTCGCTCACTCTTGATTCCTGATTTGTAAAGGTCTTCACCCTCCACAAAAATATAATTCAAGTGGCTATCAAACACATTAATGGTTCCTTTGGGGAAATTTCTTGCAATTTCGCTGTAGAGATTTTGACTTCTTTCAAGCTCGATTGTTCTGCTATCTACAAGAGATTCAAGCTTTAAATTTAATTCATGCAATTCCAACTCAGCTTTCTTCCTGATTGAAATATCCGTGACCATAGCCATGACATACAACTCGCCGTTGTCTTGGAAGTGATTCAAGCTTATTTCTATCGGAAAGACAGAGCCGTCCTTTCTCATTCCTTGCAAATCCATGGAACCGCCCATGGCTCGCTTTTTAGGATTATCCGTGTAGCCTTTTCTGTGATGGGCGTGCTGACTCCTTTTTGCTGTTGGAATTAGACAATCTACAGACTCACCTAGTAGCTCATCAACAGTATACCCGAAGAGTTCGGTCATTCTGGGATTTGACATGCATATTTGCCCATCCGAATCAGTGACAAGCAATCCTTCACCTGCAGATGAAAACATTGCAGCTAAAAGCGTTGAATCATGGAATTTGGTATGCTGTTTCATGAGACACCAAAGTTAGAAATACCTTGGTAATTCTTACACTACTTCTGCAACCACAAAAAAGCTTCCTCCTATAAATATCATATCCTCTTTCGAGGCCTGAAGTCTCGCGGCTGTGTAAGCCTCTTTAACGCTCGAGTAGCTCTCTCCAACTAAACTGAAAGCTTGAGCTTCTATTTTTAATTGTTCCGAGTCCTTGCCTCGTGGAACATTAGGACGACAGAAATAGTAGGTTGCGTTGACGGGCATGTGATTCAACATCGCCTTAACATCTTTATCCTCCGACAAACCCAGAACTATATGAAGATTTTTAAATTCTTGACGATGAATTTCAGCTACAACTGCTTTTATTCCATCTTCGTTATGGGCAACGTCAGTAATTGTTAAAGGGGATGTGCTCAGTTCCTGCCAACGACCTTTAAGGTCCGTATTTTCAAGCACATTGTTGAATCCTTGCTGAATACTATTCTTAGATATTTCCCATCCCAATGAGTTCAATTCTAAACAAGCTAAAAATGCAGTTCGTTTATTTTGTTCCTGAAACTGCCCTTTTAACGTGGTGTTGGGCGGCTCTAATTCATAATCTTTCACGGCAAACACTTTCGAATTCCGCTTTTCTGCAACCACTCGACAGACAAGTGATGCCTTTTCATTCATCTCTCCCAGAATAACTGGAATTCCCTCTTTAATGATTCCAGCCTTTTCGCTGGCAATATCCTCTATGGTGTTGCCGAGGAATTGGGTGTGGTCTAGGCCAATATTAGTAATGATTGACATCTCAGGCCAGACAACATTTGTTGAATCAAGTCGCCCGCCCATGCCAGTTTCAAGAATTGCAACATCAACTTTTCTCATGGCGAAATACTCAAAAGCCAGGATCACAGTCATTTCGAAAAAACTTGGACTCAAGGCTAACTTCTCCCAATCTGTTTGAAGCCTTTCTACAAAAGCTTGAATAAACTCTCTTTCAATCATCTTCCCGTTCACCCGAATTCGCTCTCTAAAATCTCTGAGGTGGGGTGAAGTGTACAGTCCGACGGTATAGCCTTGTTCTTGAAGAACCGATGCCAATAAATGAGAAACGGAACCTTTGCCATTGGTTCCTGCGATATGTATTGATTTGAAATTGTCTTGTGGAAATCCAGACCACTCACACAAGGCCAATGTATTGGTCAAATCGGCCTTGTATGCTGCAGCTCCGACCCGCTGATACATGGGTAGTTGGCTGAATAGGAATTCTAGGCACTCATCATAGCGCATTAACGCAGCTTAAAGTTAAATGTCATTTTGCCCTTTTGACTAGTAGCGGCATTGTCTTTTATGTTAAAACGAGCAGTTTTTGCGGCTTTTTCAGCCAATTCAAACAAATAACTACTGCTCGTATTGCTAAGGGCATAATTTCTTGAAGTACTAAGGACTTTTCCTTGGCGATCTACATAAATATCGAGAACAACACGACCTTCTTCTGTAGGTTTTTCATTCAAGGTAGGCTCACCAATCATTCCTCTTCCGCTCAGCTCCCAACCTATTCCGTCTTTACCTCCTACAACACCCTTTCCTTCTATCGCTCCTTCTGTATTTCCTTCGTTACCAGGGCCTGTTGTGCCTCCGTCGGAACCACCTCCACCAGAATTGTTTATTTGATTAAGAACATTGTTCAATTCATTACTGACTTGAGGTTCTGGATCTTTAACTTCTGGTTTAGGCTTGGATGGTTTTGTACTCGTAGGAGTTGAAACAGTGCTATTGTCTTGAGTAACAATCGGCGTGGTTTCACTGGTTTGAACAGGTTGAGTGCTTTCGCTCACTTGCTCGTCAACAACTTCCTCAACAGTTTCGCTTGGAACTTCAGACTCTGTATCTCCACTTCCCGTTGCATCCATTCCATAATCTGCCATGGCGACTTCGACAAACAAGTCTCCAGGAGCAGGAATACTAATCATATAAGCAGCCACGAAATAGCAGATAGCAAATATCACAACATGAACCCCAATGCTAATCATCCAGCCGGTTCTCTTGTCCTTCTTTTCGAGCTCTTTTTTGCTGTCCATGATTATTCTTCTTTACGTTCAGAAGCAATAACAACTTTCCATTGATTTACCTTAGCTAAGCCGATCATTTCAACAGTTTCACCTGTAGGTACAGTCCTGTCAATATTTAACATGATGGCTTTCTCAGGATTGTCATCTAGAATAGCACGCAGTCTCAATTCAATATTATCCTTGTCAACTGCGCTTTTATCAATGTAATAATTCAAGTCTTTATCAATGGTGACTACAACTGGGGGATTCTCACCAGACGCTCCTTTGCTTTGGGGAAGCTCCACTTCATGACCATTCTTAGCCAGGGTGGATAAAATGATGAAAAAGATAAGCAAGAGGAATACGAGATCCGTCATTGACGACATCCCGGCAGTTTCATTTACCTTATTTCTTTGACCTAGATTCATAGCTTCCTAGTTTCCCGGTTCATCAAGGATATCAAGAAAATCAATACTTGTAGCTTCCATTTTATTAATCGCCTTAGTCACTCGTGCAACGAGGTAGTTATAGGCTACATAAGCAATAATACCAACGATCAGACCGACAATTGTTGTCATCATAGCCACTTTAGTACCACCAGCAATTGCATTAACATCTACGGAACCAGTTGATTCCATGCTGAGGAACACTTGAACCATACCGATAACGGTACCAAGGAAACCCAGCATCGGAGCAGCACCCGCTATAGTTGCCAATCCGCTTAAATTCTTTTCTAGGCTGTAAACCTCAAGTTTGCCCACATTCTCTATAGAAGCGGCAATGTCTTTGATTGGCTTTCCGATTTTCTTGATGCCTTTTTCCAACATCCTGGCAACCGGAGTTTGAGTAGTAGCGCATAGATTCTTCGCTGAGTCAAGTTTTCCCTCAGTGATATAATCTTTTATCTTGTCCATGAAGTTCTGTTCCTCCTTCAAAGCCCTATTGATCGCTCTATTTCTTTCGATGAAAATTATCACCGTATAGATCGACAAAATGAAGAGAGGAACAATGATATACCATCCCCCTTCGAACAATAAATCTAGTATTGACACACTTTTTTCCGTGATTTCAGTAGCATCGACTGAATCAATTGGATTTCCGGATTGAGAAAGGTTTCCGGCAGATGATTGTAGGTATAGCAGCAGGCTCATTATTTACATGCGGTTTGCGTGATTAACGGTGAAATTAGGCAGTATAGTATTGAACTCAACACAACAGTTACTGAGTTATTCAATACGAGACGTTAATTGTCGAAAAATGAAATCAGTTCAGAATATCTCCGAACATCAGGATATAGGTGAAAGCTCCAGCGAGATAGCCTAGAATAGCCAAAAGACTGATTCTTTTCATGTACCAAATGAAATCGATGCGCTCCATTCCCATTACTGCAACTCCAGCTGCAGACCCTATGATTAAAGCACTTCCACCAGTTCCGGCACAATAGGCCAAGAACTGCCAAAAAATTCCATCTTTTACGAAATTCGCTTCCCATGCAGCCGTCGCTAATTCTGGACTTGTAATGTCATACATACCCATGGACGCAGCAACAAGCGGAACGTTGTCTACAATTGAAGACAACAGACCAATCACGATATTGATAGAATAAACGTTTCCGAGCTGATCTTTTAAGGCTCCAGCCATAACCCTTAGGTGACCAACTTCCTGCAAGGCAGATACAGCTAGTAATATCCCAAGAAAGAAAAGAACTGAAGAAGTATCTATCTTCCTCAAAACACCAGAAACAGTAACCGGTGTTTTATCCTCTCTATTCTTATTTCTATGCAACACTTCTGTGACAGCCCATAAAACACCCAAACTCAACATCATGCCCATGAATGGAGGCAAGTGAGTTATTGTTTTAAATACTGGCACGAAAAGCAATCCTGTAATACCTAAAGTGAAGACCAGATTTCTTTCAAATGAGGTGGTCGGATTGATGTAATGTTCCTTCCCCTCCTGACGCGCAGGACGTTTAACATTTCCTTTCATGGTCGCAGATAAAACCAGCAATGGAACAATGATACATACCAAACTAGGAATGATCAAGTCCATAATAATTGGACCAGCGGTTACCTGACCACCAATCCAAAGCATAGTGGTTGTTACATCACCAATTGGAGACCAAGCACCACCAGCATTCGCAGCAATCACAACTATACCAGCGAAAAACCAGCGGGTTTGTTTGTCTTCAATGAGTTTCCTCAACAAAGAAACCATCACAATTGAAGTTGTTAGGTTATCTAATGCTGCAGACAAGAAGAAGGTCAACAAACTAATAATCCAAAGTAATTTGACCTTGTTGGTTGTTTTAATTCTGTCCGTAATCACAGCAAATCCTTCGTGGGCATCAACAAGCTCCACAATGGTCATAGCGCCTAAAAGGAAAAATAGTATGCTGGATATTTCACTGACATGGTGTAGCAATCGATGTTCAAAAAACATGGATTGTATCAATCCCCCTTCACCAGTATATTCTGCTGTGAAGAGGCTAAATTCGTGACTGAGGTGTTCGGGAATAAACTGAGCTCCCAAAACAAAAATCGCCCAACACAAAACGCCAGTAGTTAACGCTGAAGCAGCTTTATCGATATGGATTGGGTGCTCTAAGGCAATCGCCAAATAACCTATAACAAAGACTACTAGAATTAGAATTTCCATTTCTTAATTCTGATTAAATGAGTTTTTTAAGTGCTATTTCTAATCCGCGAGCAGAGATATTCTTTCTGTCTGGATTCATTTCATGGATCTGATGAATCGCTCTTCTGATGGTTTCGCTGGTGTCGCCGAAGATCGCCTGATCACTTAAATCTACTTCGCCAGAGCCCATCAAATAGGCGAAAACTCTCGCCATTCCACAATTTGCAATAAAGTCTGGAATAACACTCAAATTTTGGTCTGCATATTCGCTGATTGGACCGAAGAAAATTTCAGCATCTGCAAATGGTACATTAGCGCCGCAAGCAACTACTTCCATTCCAGCGGCAATCATTCTGTCAACTTGATCTTTTGTGATTAGTCGAGAAGAAGCACAAGGAATAAACACTTCTGCTTCAACATCCCATATTTTTTCGTTGGCTTCCTCAAAGGAAATCATTTCGGAACTGAACAAGGCATTGCCCTGCTTTTGAATGAAGAGATTCTTAACCTCGTCAAAAGTCAATCCCTCCGTTTTAATTAATCCTCCGGCGCGATCTACTATCCCAACAATTTTAGCTCCCATTTGGGCTAGATAGTATGCGCCAGCTGCACCCACATTTCCCCAGCCTTGAACAATAACTCTCTTCTTGGTGATATCTCCACCATACAGCTTATAGAAATGCTTGATTGATTCAGCGACACCGTAACCGGTAATCATGTCTGCAACCTTGTACTGACCAAGTGAAATTGGTGTGAATTCAGAATCCTCAAGGGTTTTAACGACACCTAATCTCAAGTTACCAATTCTCTTAACCTTCTGAGCTTCTGTCGGTTGATAGTGCCCGTTAAAAACTCCTTCTTGAGGATGCCAAATACCGTTGTCTTCAGTAATAGGAATCACCTCGTGAATCTCATCAACGTTCAAATCTCCACCAGTTCCGTAATAATGCTTTAAAAGTGGAGTAACCGCAGCATACCATCTTTCAAGTACTTCGCGCTTTCTAGGATCACGAGGGTCAAAATTAATTCCAGATTTAGCACCGCCAATTTGCGGTCCGGAGACAGTGAATTTCACTTCCATTGTCTTGGCAAGTGATTCAACTT
>Ga0222674_1000395_pt1 | contig 16553 bp, 14 predicted proteins | sample AntAcemetagen866_FD_179804 | JGI IMG/M metagenome (GOLD analysis project Ga0222674, IMG submission 179804) | Saline water microbial communities from Ace Lake, Antarctica - #866 | ecosystem: Environmental > Aquatic > Non-marine Saline and Alkaline > Saline | place: Antarctica: Ace Lake...
TCTTCTCTTCTCGTAGAGCTCTAGCCGTACTAGAACGAATCCTCCAAGCTAGAGGATTCCAGGTGATGAGCTTTAACTTAGGTGGTTTATTTGGAGTGTTTTTCACTAAAGGCATCCGTGAAACAGCAGAGTTCATTGATAGGAAGATTCGGTCCCAATGTGAGCGACACGGATTTAAAAAGGTACACATCGTATCTCACTCTAAGGGCGGCCTGGTCGCGGTCTATTGGTTACTAAAGTTGGGTGGGTATAAATACTGCGACAAATTAGTGACCATGGGAACTCCCTTTAAAGGAACGATGTGGACCTATTTAGCTCTTTCAACTCCGCTGGGTTTTATCTGGCGAGATGTCTGGCAAATGCGCCCTGGTTCGGAGTTTCTAAAAGAACTACATGAGTTTGATCTCCCAGATGACACCATGATTTACAACCTGTACTCCAAAAAAGATCGAGTCGCGACCGGTGAGAAAGCTCTGTTCGAATCACCGCACAATCACGGGTCCATTGTGCCGGTACCGATGCATCATGTAAGTCATTTTGAGTTTCTTTACCGTCGGGACGTAGGAGATGTTGTAGCTGCGATTTTAAAAGGAGAATTCCATCCGCAAAAAATTGAAATCCAAGAAGAAATTGACCCCGAAGCTCCTGCACCATCAAATATCGCAAACAACTAGTTATATCAGATACTTAAAGTAATTCTTATATATAATACCTTGACACCCACTACTGAAAAATATACCTAAACTCCGAGTTTAAACAATTTATAATGGATATGCCCTGTGATTAAAAATCTTCTAATCATTAGCAGCTTGCTGTGTGTCACTTCAAACCTATTTGCTATCACAAAAAAAACAGAAGGCCTGACTGAGACAGCCGAAGGGTTCTTAGCGCGTTACAATGTGACTGCTGGTTATAGCTTCGACAAACCTGCTGCTTTCTACTTGGGCTACTTAGAGATTATCTACGAACGCCCGGATCTCTTGCGTGATCAGATGTCTCAGTTCATGGATGAGCACAGCGATCATATCAACTTCGTACCCTACACTGACAGTGGCTTTACCAAGAACTTTGTAACCGTATACGAGCAACAAAAAGAGAGGTTTCCTTCAAGGCATCAAAACGGGAAGATTTTTCTGACCATATACCAGCACCAGTTAGAAGAACTAAGTTTTCTTGGTGTTTCTGAACCCAAATGGATATCCAAATTCGATAAAATTTTAATAATTAACGACCAAAATGAAGGTGTTGTCCGTGATACCTCTACTATGTTTCTAGAGCTCATGAAAAGAACCTCTGAAACATCCTCCCCCGCGTTATTTGTTGCAGAAGGTGATACCGTCGCGCATGAAATACTCACTAATGTCAGACCTGAACTCGAATTTCACTTAGAAAGAAACCACCCTACCGAAATCTACTGCGCTCTAAGACTCTACCCAGAAATATACGGCGCATTGGCCCGCAATTATCCGTTGTTTTCATTCGCCGCTTCCGAATTTGCTCTCACTCAGAAAGAGTCTGTTTTCAACAACTCAAAAGGTGCCATAGAAACTACTTATTCCCTAAGAGAGGCAGACAACACATTCTTTGACAAAGGGCCCGTCTTTCACACTAATACCAAGAGTTACACAAAACAGTTTTCTCCGGTAAATTTCGACGATAACGACCTACTCCAATGGTTAGAGTTACTAAAAACTGGTGGAGTATTTACCCGGCAAACAATCGTGTTCAAAGACAAAGGCTGGGTAGACGCTATCATGACAGAAGATGGTATTGCAGCTACATGGATGGAGAAAAACAACCTGATCAATGTCGTACGTAGCTCTACTACTGCTGTTAATGGGCTTATAGATCCTGAGAAGGTTGATGAAGCCCACACTCTGCATTTCATTTCTCCTACTAAGAGGAAAACTTACAGCAAGCTTCACCTTATTAGTACTTTAGAAATCAGGGTCAATGGCGAACCAGAAGGTGAACTTGAACACCCAAAAAGTAGATACTTATATTTCGATTTAGAAATAGCCGAGCGTATAGCAAGGCAATTTAATCACGCCCAATTTGAAAGCCTACAGGCATTCTCCTCTGCCATGACCTCATTTCAAAACAAGATAAAAGAAGTTAAAAACCTTGATATGGATCATATTAACAAATTGATGCAATGGGAGTTTGCAGATTTTAATGCTTTATTTAAGTGGAATTCGGACGGTCAAGCTTTCCTTGATGACGCGATTCTAAAGGAAACTGATCGGCTAGGAAAACGAGACGGTAAAGATAGGATGTTTTTCACCGGATTTGCGAGCTGTGCAAAGTTTTTCGAGAAGTAAAGAGAGTTGAATAGATGGTAGTCATGAGTAAAAAACTTACCGTACCGCTACTAATAGTTATAGCCACTTTTATCTCATGTTCTTCCGAAACCCACTCCTACTTTAACAACAAGATAGACGAGTCCAAAAATAAATCGAAACATGAGGCTCAATTACTGTCGATTAAGAATGCTCTCTACCGCGGCTCCCCGGAACCACCCCCTCCAACTAAACCTGAACTGAAGCGAATCAAACAACTCCTAAAGGACCCCAAACACCGCTACTCAGCTGAGGTATTAAGAAAACATTACGGTTCAAACTACGACCTCATGGCCTATGCTTACCGAGATAGCGACCAGGATGGGGTGCTCGACTACCGGATTGCATCGACTATAAATGGCCGCTTTTACGAAGGAGACATTGACATTGATGGGGACGGAGTCCGCAATACCCACGACATGAATCCTTATGACCCTACCGTCGGACTTCAAGATCAAAATAACAATGACATTCCAGACTCGATCGATTGGGAGCTAACCAAATCGGCTCAGTGCAAGACCCGATCTTCGGAATGTGCACAGCTCGTTACAATACAAAAAGAACTACTACTCAGATACCACGTGACTCTAGTAGAACGTACAGCTGACTTCCCTCTTGTCACTGCAATCGCATTCAAAGATGCGTTAACAAAAGTATTTCGCAAGGTAACCCCACAAGAAGGTTTTTACACACTACGAACCGTGGCAAGCGAAGCCCACGCTTGGCTATATCCTGATGACGGCGAAACCTGTGCCATGGTTTTCGGCCCCAGTCAGTCCATGATGATTTACAACGGCAGTTTGTCAACTCCGCCATTTTTACAATTAGCGTTAATCATTCATGAGCTTGGTCATAGCTACCAATATAACCTCGACTGGGATGCCAGCAACATGGCAGCAGAATACCGTCGACAGTATTTCCCGATGCGGAGATTTAAGCAGGTCGTTAAGCACTTCGATTGGACTCCTAGAGCTCACAACATCTACTCAGACGACGAGACAGATACCTTGTTTGCTTCACTCGACAAAGAAAATAAGTCCGACTTCCTATACCGAAATAAAACCAAAGGTTATTGGTCAAATTGGATTCAAAACATTTGGGAAGATACAGGAGATGGCTACCTCGACGATCCACGCGTCAAATCAAAGCATATCGTCAGCGAATACTCTCTCTCAGACCCATTAGAATGGTACAGCGAGCAACTTACTGCATACATATTGGAGCGTGTGGAGCAAGAAGCTCTGAGCCAACTTAAGGACGATGAAACACGAAATGATTTTTCTAAGTGGATGGCCGCCCAAGAACAGGAAGTTTGGCCTGGATTTAAACATCGAAATATTAGAGGCAGCAGATCCTTCAGCCACCTCAAAAAGAAATTTTACTTATTAAAAGAAGACCTAAAAGACTTAACTCAAAGATACTTATTCAGTAACTTTTAGATAAGTACTAGAATCAGTAACTAGCTTCACTTTATTGGATACTTCATCCAAACTAATAGTAAAACCCTTTTCATTAATATCCGAAATCCGAGTATCACAGTCATCTAACAAGAGAAGATTCACTTCTTCATTAACAGTCCAATCATCCTTGCCGCAGTGAACTGCCGACAGCGCGTCATCCGCATTCAAGAACTTAAGACTAGACATACTGACAGTCTTTAAATTAAATTTTTTCACACCATCCGTTTTTGCGTCAGAGGCTTCTGCATACGCAGCAGTTCCTACTTGGGTAGAAATTTGCTGTGCGCTACATCCCTCGAACTTATACACATCAATCGTACTAGTTACCGAAGTTTCAGTTAATACGATCGATCCTTTTTGGTAGTAACCAGATCCAAATATTTCCGTACACTCTAAAGCATAACTACCCACAACCTCAATCTCGGGAGTTGTGATAGTAACATCGGCTCGTCGACCAGCGTCTGTTAGAGAGAGCTTCATAGCTAGAGACTCATTAGCCTTAGTAGGTTTCAAAGTTTGGCCGTCAGCATTAGAAACATATCCAATAAATTTCTTCTCTACAACCGGTCCCAAAGCTAACTTGATTAGGTGGGACTTCCCTCTAGTTAATTTAATCTCAATCTTACCATCAAGAAGTAGATCATACTTATTAGATAAGACTTTACCATTCTCGCTGATAGTCAGCTGATAAAATAAATCACTACCCGCTCGCTTCGCTGCTACACGAAGTATTTCTAAGTTCTTTGCAGATCCGGTCTGAACGTTAATCGAACTTACCGAGGAGCTTGCACCGTTAATACCAGTACTTTGCTTGACCGGTATACAGCCACCGATAACGGTGGCTAGTAAGACTATAGTTAAGTTAAATATGGTATTCACAACGTAACTCCTTTTGGTCTACTTAGAACTTGTTACTATTTTATCTCACTTAGATCTGGTTTGGTGGCTTCTATCGGTTCGTCCAAATCTGGTTTTTTAGCTTCCACTGACTCGTCTAGGTCAATTTCAACATCTAAGTCGACGTTAGTTTCTAAGTCATCGGTTGAACTTACCTGCTCATCTGTAGCGATACCTGCATCCCTCCCGGCTTTAGTAGGAACAAGTTTGATGTTTACAGTTGCAGAAGCAGTTTTAGCTTCGAGAGCAGCTGGTTTTGCTTCGTTAGAAACATATACCTGAGCTAAACCGGCTTTAGCATAGTTACCGAGGCCCATAGTAATATTATAGCTACAGCCTCGTTTTACTTGTTTCTGAATCTTAAGAACTGCTTCTTTACCGATCGCGACAACTTCTGACATAACGATATTTTTCGGGTACTTCGTTTTACATTCTTTGCTAGATTTAGCATCTAGTGCAATTTTAAGTGAATAGCCCATTTGATTTTTAGGATCTTTTTTTACGGCTTTCTCTACGGCTTTATAGCCTGCACTTTCTTTCTTGAAATTAATCTTCACGTCGCTCAGTCCGGAACTAGCACCATTTTGAGTACCAACTTGCGCCTGAGGCATACAACTAATCATAAATGCGGTCATACCGCCGATTGCCCATAATTTCATATTCTATCCCCTGTTGTTTAATACCTTGTTAGTGTCTATTATAATGCATGAACCAAGCCAAGAGCCACCCCCCTAATAAATTAATAATATCAGTATATTACATTTTGCAGCTATGTCTAAAAACCTTACACACCTGGTTGAAATGCCTACTTTTGCGACATAAATCGGATTCTTGGGAAATATTTTGGCCAAGTGGTCAGTTTTCTCTACCATTTGCTGATACGTCATGTTAAGCTGTGAACAAATATACCAAAATATTCGTTTAATATTCCTACTATGGATAGAAGGGGTTAAGATGCTTAGATGGACTTTATTTGCAGCGGGGGCTACTGCAGCCTTATTATCAGTTCAACCAGCGGTCGCTGATGGCTACAAGGGGCTTCACAAGGACTACCGTGATACTCCAAGGGTTGAGTTTGATCTCGATTACAATGTAGTCGGAGAATTTGATCCTCAAAAAGTCGCTGAATCCTATTTAAATAAGTTTCACGAAACATACAAAATTTCTGATGTTGAGAAAGAACTAAAATTCTCTCGGGTCAAGCACAGTCTACTTGGTGCTCACGTTCATTTTAGCCAACAAAGAGGCGAGGTAGCGGTTCGGGGCGGTGAGATTATTGTATCAGTACTCCGTGAATCTAGTCAGGTCTATAAAGTGTTTAACAACTTTTACCCTGAGCAACCTCTTAAAGCACAAAAACCAAAACTCGATAAAGACGCTAAGCTCATATCTAAAAGCAAAGCCTACGATATTGCTTGGAAGGACTTAAGAGTTCACGGAGAACTACTTTATCAACCATCGATCCGTAAGGAATACTTTGTAAATAAAGAAGGTGAATTCAAGCTCATCTATGCAACTCATCTAAACACTCAAGCCCCCTTTGGCTCTTGGTCTCACTTAATCGACGCCAAAACAGGTGAGGTTATTAAAGCTGAGGACACTAGCATTAGTCAGAAAATCACCAATACTTATGCCAGGCGAACAGAGTATAAAGGCGACCTTCTGAACCGACGAAATGCTTTTATGGACTTCCATGTTAAAACTGCGAAGAAAACTTCTAAGCGCAAAGCTCTTACAAAACAGATTACCGACGGTAGCGGCTTTGTTTTCGACCCGGACCCCAGAACAACCTTAAATAAAGATGATCTTAAAGATGACTCTCCTGCTGAGGCATTCGAGGGGGCATACTTCAAAAAAACTCTCACTAATATTAGCTATGCAATTCAAGAAATAGTAGCTGAAGATGGCACCGTTACTACAACGAAAGAATACCATTTAGCTGGACCTTGGGTGAAGCTATCCGACTTTGAAAGACCTAATGTAGCTCCTTCAACCACCGCAGATGGGGTGTGGAATGCGAAGAGAGGTGATGTCGCTTTCAACGACGTCATGACTTATTACCATGTTGATAAAACTCAAAGATACATACAGTCGCTTGGATTTAAGGGTGAAACCGGAATACAGAACCTTTCAATTGAAGTCGATGCCAATGGAGTCAATGGCGGTGATAACTCGCATTACCTTCCTGGCGAGAACAAACTTGCCTTTGGCCACGGTTGTGTTGACGACAACGAAGATGCTGACGTCATACTGCATGAATATGGTCACGCTATCAATAAGCATATCAACAGCAATTGGGCCGGCGGAGACACTGGGGCAATGGGTGAAGGCTTTGGAGATTACTGGGCCGCTTCGTACAGCTTATCGACAACCAACGGTCAAATATTCAAACCCGATGTGGTTTTCACTTGGGACGCAGCATCATCTTGCTGGCCAGGTCGACGGGTAGACAAAGTAAATATGATGTACGATAGCAGCAGCCGATATGGAGCTCACAGACCTATTGGTAGCGATGTCAGTGACGAACTTTGGTCGACACCACTATTTCAATCACTAAAGCACTTGATGAGTTTAGGCGTTCCTCGTGACGAGGCTGACCAAATCGTACTCGAAGCTCAGTTCGGGTTAGGTTCAAGTCTCAGCATGAGAGATATGGCACACGCTACCGTAAGTGCTGCTAGCCTACTTTATCCTGAAGGTATCCACGCGCAGGTCTTCAAGCAAAAATTCTCTGCACAAGATATTATCGAAGCTCCGAGGCCAGTACTAAAAGTAGTAAACACTAAAATCAATGGAATGGGAGATAACAACGTTATCGACCCAGGTGAGACCATCGAGATCAACGTTGACCTGAAAAATGAAGGCACACTAGATTCGGGTAATATTTTAGCGAAACTTACTAGTGATCAACCGATGATTAGTATCGAAAGTGATCTTGCAGTTTTTGCTTCTATGGAACCATCTCAAGAAGTGTCTGCAGACCAAGCCTTTCGTATCAAAGTAAGTCCTGACTTCACCTGCGGTGATAAGATCGACTTTAACCTTACATTCGATACTGAGACCAAAATGTTGAAAAATACGACTGCGATTTCAGTTCCGACCGGAACCGCAATCACTTCAACCGACGCATCTATCTCTGGTCTAGCTATTCCTAATGCAACGGGAGAGGAAGCAACCTCAACGATCTTCATCTCCTCTGCAGAGGTTATAAAAGAGGGATTTAGTATAGATGTGAACATTAAACATACTTATATCGGAGACCTTACTTTGGTCTTAGAAAGTCCGAGCGGAACCAAAACAACCTTATGGAAAGACACGACGGCTAGTACTCAAAACCTTACTGGTACCTTCCCCCTCAACTTAACACCTAAGGAATCCTTAGAAAGTTTTGTTGATGAAAGCCTTCAGGGAGAATGGAAACTAACAGTCGTTGACTCTGTAAAAGAGAACAGCGGCAAGCTGGTATCATGGGCGATCCATAATGTCACTGGTTATCATTGCAAATAAGCTAACTCGACCCTTCAGGGCAATACCTCTTTTTAGAACCTGGACATTGAGAAATCGGTGTTCAGGTTTTATTTGACTACACTCCAGATACACAACCCCCAATTATTCTAAAATATATAGCCTAATTCTATCTAAATTTATCAATATAAATCGTATATAGCACCTCGCCTCCGTCACCATTATTGGCACTGGACAAAAAGTGCCATTTAAGTATGATCACTCAGCAATTTTACTTTTATTCAGTTAAGGAGTTGAGCATTGGAACAAACACTATCCATTATCAAACCAGATGGAGTTAAAAGAAATCTCATCGGTAAAATCTTCGACCGTTTCGAATCAAACGGCCTAAGGATTGCCGCAACCCAAATGAAGTGGTTATCCCGTCGAGAAGCAGAAGGATTTTATGCTGTTCATAAGGAACGGCCATTTTTTGGCGAATTGGTTGATTTCATGGTTTCAGGGCCAGTCGTAGTTATCGCTCTTGAAGGTGAAAATGCCGTCTCTAGAAACCGAGAGCTAATGGGAGCGACGAACCCTAGCGAAGCTACCGCCGGGACTATAAGAGCTGATTTTGCTGAATCTATCGGCGAGAACACAGTTCACGGTTCAGATAGTTTGGAGAACGCTAAAACTGAAATCAGCTACTTCTTTCCTTCCACTCAAGTTATGAGTGATATTAAGTAGTCCCCCATTCTGAAAAGACGGTGTATTTATGCTTGATATAGTTCCCCAGATTACAAAAGAACTCTCACTTCGAGAGTTCCAGGTCCACAACGCTGTAGAGCTACTCATCACCGATGAATGCACCATTCCGTTCGTGGCTAGGTACCGGAAAGAAAAAACCGGATCACTAGATGAAGTAGCCTTACGCTCGATAAGAGATCGTCATCTATACCTAAGCGAACTACGTCAAAGCATCGAAAAATACCTCAAAGTGGTAGATGCCCACTGCCAGAAAGATCCTAAGTTAAAAGCTTCTTTTGGTACGCTGAAAGCGAAGTTTGAAAACTGCCAGACCAAACAAGAGCTAGAAGATCTTTATCTCCCGTTCAAACCAAAAAGAAGAACCCGTGCGCAGGTGGCAAAAGAAAAAGGCTTAGAGCCTTTAGCTAATAATCTTATGAGTAAAATGAATCAAATCACCTCAACAACAACCGAAGCTGAGTCATTTATAGCTGAACACGGACCTACCAATGAAGCATTGGCCGGTTTAAGTCCCGAAGAGGCCTTAAAGGGAGCATCCGATATCCTAGCTGAGCAATTTGCCGAGACAGCCTCGTACCGAAGCTTAGTTAGAAAAGCTACTACCGATACCGGTTTTTTAGTAGCGAGTAAGATCGACTTAGCAAAAACTCTGACCGGAAAAGAATTAAAAAAGGCACAAGATAAACTAGCAAAATATAGTTCTTATTTTGAATACCGCGAACCATTAACAAAAGCTCCGGCTCACCGAATCATGGCAGTCCGCCGGGGAGAAGCTGAAAAACTCCTCAAAGCTTCCATTGCAGTTGAATCAGAACCAATGGTTACGGAAATTCTCGAACTTATAACAAAGGAAAAAAGCCCTACTCCTGAAATGAAAAAGTGGTTAGCTGAGGTAGTCGAAGACTGCTACAAAAGGCTGCTGTCTCCATCTATCGAGACGGAGGTCAGGTTAGAGCTTAAATCTATGGCTGAAAAAGAAGCTATTAGAGTCTTCTCACAAAATCTTGAGAAACTTCTTTTACTTCCACCAACCCCCAACACTGTTGTTTTAGGAGTAGACCCGGGGTTACGCACGGGTTCGAAACTAGCCGCCATTGATCAAACCGGTAAACTACTAGCACATAAAGTTATCTACCCTATATTCGACAAACCTGAATCCCCGAAAACCATTGAAGCAAAAAAATCTATACTTAAGATGATTCAAGATCATAAAGTTAACTACCTCGCTATCGGAAACGGTACTGGCGGCAGGGAAATTAATAAACTTACGATTGAAGTCATGAAGGAAAATAAGCTAGATAATGTAAAAAAACTTTTTGTAAATGAAGCAGGTGCTTCGGTTTATTCCACAGATGAAATCGCTCGCGAGGAATTCCCTGACCTAGACCCTACGATTCGTAGCGCAGTTAGTATCGCCAGACGTTTGCAAGACCCTTTGGCAGAGCTTGTCAAAATTGACCCCAGATCGATTGGGGTCGGACAGTATCAGCATGACATTAACGTTACCAAACTTAAGAAAAGTTTAGAGGAAATTGTCGAGAGCTGCGTCAACCGTGTCGGTGTCGACATTAATACAGCTTCTGTTAGTTTACTCAGTTATGTATCAGGAGTTGGACCAAACCTAGCTAAAAACATAGTATCTTTTCGAGATGACCACGGTAAGTTTGACTCAAGAGAGCAGCTTCAAAAAATTACCGGTCTAGGCCCTAAGGCTTACACCTTAGCCGCAGGCTTTCTGAGAGTCATGAACGGCACAAACCCGCTGGACTCATCGGCTGTACACCCGGAATCCTACGAGCTGGTCGGTAAAATTTCTACAGATTTATCGGTGCCACTAACCGATATCCTCGGCAATCAGACCTTTATCGACAATATCCCCTTAGAGAACTATGTATCTGAAGAGGTCGGTATGCCAACACTCATCGATATTGCCCAGGAATTAATTAAACCAGGAAGAGACCCACGAGAAGATAATAAACTTATCGAGTTTTCTGACGACATCACCGAAATCAGGGATTTAAAAGTCGACATGGAGCTTCAAGGAAGTGTGACTAATGTGACAAACTTCGGTGCATTTGTTGACATTGGTGTCCATCAAGATGGATTGGTCCACATAAGCGAGTTGTCAAATAATTTTGTTAAAGACCCCAGTACAGTTGTATCGGTTGGTGATATTTTAACGGTAAGAGTTATTGAAGTAGATGCTCAAAGAAAACGGATTAGCCTTAGTTGTAAATCAAAACAACAACCTAAGTCCTCAGCTGGCACCGCTAAATCAAAACCTAATGAAAAACAAGGGCACAGCAGCCGATCAGGTGCTAGATCACCAAAGAACAACCCTAAATCATCCCAATCAAATCGACGACCAGCTAAGCCAGCATTTACACTCGATGATTTAGTCAATAAGTTTAACAAAGGATAACGACCGATGAGAAATAATAAAAGCACGGTGCTCGGAGTCATTGGTGGATCTGGCGTTTACCAAATCGAAGGTATCGACCTTATTAAAGAGCATACTGTTGACACTCCATTCGGCAAACCATCAGACGCAGTAATTGAAGCAAACCTTGACGGTAAAACTATGTTTTTCCTGCCTCGACACGGCCGAGGACACCGGTACTTACCTACTGAAGTCAACTACCGAGCAAATATACATGCCCTGAAACAATTCGGTGTGACTCACCTACTAGCTGTTAGCGCAGTAGGAATAATGCGAGAAAGTATCAATCCAGGTGATATGATTGTTCCAGATCAATTATTTGATCGGACCAAAGGTATTCGTCCGAGCACATTCTTTGGTGACGGAGTCGTTGGCCATATCGAGTTTGCCGACCCCTTTTCGTCGGAAATGAGAAACCTTATATTGGAATCGGCAAGAAAAGAAACCTCGCGAGTTCATGACGGTGGTGCTTTGATTGTAATGGAAGGACCTCAGTTCTCCACAAGAGCAGAATCTAATTTTTACCGGAAAACATTAGACCCCTCATGCATAGGAATGACAGCACTACCGGAGGCCAAGCTTGCTCGTGAAGCAGAAATGGCTTACGGCCTTCTGGCTATGGCAACTGACTATGATTGCTGGAATGAGCATAGCGATGACGTTTCAGTCGAGGCCGTTGTGGCGGTTTTAAAAGCGAATGCTTCGGTTGCTAGCTCTATCGTTAAAAACCTAGCACTCAGCCTTCCCGAACTCTCTAATGACCCTTCACTCTTTGCCGCAAAACATGCGGTCATGACCGACCCAGCTGTTATCCCTGCTGAGGCGAAAGAAAAGCTGGCGTTGCTATACGGAGAATACTTTGGATCTCAGTTATAATTTAGAAGGAACATCTCAAGCCAGAATATATTATGAAGACACCGATTTCTCGGGATTTGTTTACCACGCCAATTATCTTAAATACTTTGAACGAGCCAGAGAAGATCTCATTGGTATCGAAAAACTTCGAGACCTCTTCCTCAATCACGGTGTACATATTGTAGTTGCAAAACTAGAAATAAAATACCACTCACCCGCCAAACATGGTGACCAACTCGACGTAGATACTAAAGTAAATATCAGTAGTTCTCCGAGAATTATTTTTGATCATACTGCGTATCTTAAAGGTAAGCCCTGCTCAACGGCCAAAGTTACTTGCGCAATACTAGACAAAACTCAGCAACCCATCAAATTGAGCCGGGACCTGGTAGAATATCTAAAACCTTTATAATTTTTTCACTGATGATGGGTAGCCTTCTTCGTCGAACTCAAGATCGCCGTTAGCTACGTTTTTGATCTGGCTTAATGGGGCAACTTCTTCGTGCCTTTCACAAGGGTCAAAATCTTTTAAGCGAGCTATGGGGCCGTAAACAACAATCGTATCATTTTCGCTTAGAAAACTATCACCGTCAGGCGCTCCGACAAAACCACCACCGGCTCTTTTAATTGCAAGTATAAGTAGACCCTCATTGGAGAGTAGTGATTGAGCTAAGCACTTATTACAAAAACGATCTTCAGCAGAAACCTTAAACTCCGAGACACCATAGCCATTTGATAAATTTAGTAACGACATGTAGTCTTGAACATCCAAATTAGTCCATCTACGCAGTGCAAATGCAATCATTTTATTCATATGACGTTCAATAAATTTACTGGTCGAAATAACCCAGAATACAAACAAGGCCCCAAGTAAAGACACCATATGCATACGCCAATCGCTTGAGCCCTTAACACTTATGACTGACATCATAAACGTACCCGCAACGGTTACAATTCCGATATTCCCGGACATCATTAAATACATTACGATATTTCTTCTAACAGGGTTTTCCAAGATAACCTCTGACTCAGAGGTCGTAAACCCAACACCTGTAAAAGCTGAGCGTGCTTGGAACCGAGCAACTTCTTTTGAAATCCCAGTAAGCATTAAAGCCATTTGACCGACACGAGTGAAAATCATAGAGATAATAAGAATGATTAGAAATGAAATGATCGATATCATAACTTCTAAGCAGCCTCACTTTCAGTATTTTCAGTAGGAGCTAAGAACGAATCTAATTTTTGCTTAATAGTCCTCGGATTTTCACCGCCTAAGATCGCATTCACACCATTTTTAATAAGAACTAAGTTCAGAATCTCTTCATCCGAGCGTAATTTAAGTTTTCCTGAAACTGGTATGAACACCATATTTGCTATTAATGATCCATAAAGGGTTGTAATCAATGCAACTGCGAGACCTGGTCCAATCTTATCTGGATCATCAAGGTTTGCCATAATCACGATAAGACCAATTACGGTCCCGATCATACCAAAGGCAGGACAAGCTTCCGCCATATCATCAAAAATCTGCCGGCCCATCTTATGACGTCTTTTAAGACTCACCATTTCTACATCGATAATTTCGTTGATCACCCCTTGATCGTAACCATCAACCATAAAACGTACCGATTTAGCTAAGAACTCATTTTGAACTTCGACTTTTTCCAAGGCGAGAATTGAGTTTTTACGAGCTGTATCAGCAAGAGATATAATTTCATCAATAATTTGATTTGGATCATCTACAGTATTAAAAAGAGCCTTCATCCCGACTTTAATAGCGTTAATCACATGACTGATATTCCACTTCATCATGGTACCGCAAGCAGCACCACCAAGTACAATTAGGAGACTCAAAAAGTCCCAATACATCATCAGGCTTCCCGAGAGGATCATTACTAATATTACTAGGCTGAGTCCACCGACAAACCCGACTAAGGTACCTAAATCCAATTTAATTCCTCCTCGATTCCTTTTCTATTCGGAAGTTTTGAGAAAAAATTTATATAAAGTAACTCTTTCCGAAGACCTAAATATTCAATACTTCTGCAAATAACTACTTATTACTCACTAAGTTCAGCTAGATACTATAGATAAAACATAAATTATGACTAAAATAAAATACTTAAAATTACTCAAAACATACCGAAAGAATGTAAGAACTAATTATAATTAGTAAGGATCCTTATGGGTGACGACGAAGAAGAAAGTGCCGGTGGTGGTTGGCTACTTAGTTATGCCGATCTTATGACACTGCTATTCGCAGCTTTCGTAGTACTGTACGGTATTACTCCTAAAGGGAAATCAGATGATGTCCTTGGAGTGGTCTCTACTATACGTGAAGCATTTATTGAAATCCCCGACGACATCCCGGTGGAAGAAAAAAAGGGTCCGATCAAATTAGGAAAAGCGGTATTCAAACAATTTCGTGCAGAAACAAACCGCGATCCTATTATTAAAAAATATCGAAGATACAAGAATGCATTGCCGATGGTAAACCAAGATATGGAGCAAGTTAAAACGCTTATAAATATGATGTCCGAAAAGAAAAGCGACGGTAAAAAGCGAGATGAAACCCCAGGAATGACAGTAGTTAAAGATGACAAAGGGTTCTTAATCAGACTAGTCGCTTCAAAATACTTCGCACCTGGGGAGTATCAGGTCAATAAGAAGGAACTTCGCAAGTTAAGTAAAATCGGAAAATTATTAAAAGAAATGGGTCGAAATGTAGTAATCGAAGGTCATACTGATTCTACACCACTGCGAGGAAAGATGACCAATTGGGAGCTCTCGGCATTAAGAGCTACTCACTTGTTAAGATACTTTGTAGATACCAGTGGAATACCGAAAGAAAAGATTGCAGCTACCGGATATGCTGATGCAAAACCTCTCGTTGCTAACGACAGCGTTCATTCCCGACAGCTTAACCGACGAATAGAGATTAAGGTTCGCTATGATGACAATTAAAACCCAAAATATTTTAATAACAGCCATTTCTATTTTTTTAATTTCAACAACCCTATCCTCTTGTGACATGGGCAGAAAGAAAAAATGCGAATGGTACATGGTGCCAGAACCAAAACACAAGTCACTAGTGAAACCTGATTGGGTTAGCCTATGCTTAAGAAACTATACCTCCGGCAAACAAGTTTGCTTCTACCAAGCACATGTAGATTTAGCTGAAAAAATGGATGGAGTGAAATTTCGATTCGTAGATTTGAAAATAGAAAAAGGCACACGTCCTAGAGTTATTTCTGACGTCAAAACCTGTAACTAGGCCGACTACAGGAAAAAAATGCCATCTAACTCAAAACTTACTGCCCATCGTTTACCAATGGTAGTCTAAATATCTCATAAAAGTCACCAATAACCTTATCAATAACCCCGCTAAGTTGCATCGATGCAATTACCTGCTCTATCCGATCACGTTCGAGAAAGTATTTAGACTTTTTTGAAAGCACGAAATAGTGAATGAGAAAGCTACTCCTAACCTGATAGTTAGCTTTGCGAATCTTATCGCCTAAATCTAATTCGTGAAGTTCATATTCGGTGCGGAAGTTACTACCGGTAAAGGCATTTATTTTTCTACCGAGTAGCGCTCGAAACAGATCTCGTTGATTATTAAAATCAACAAATATAATCCCTTTCTCAGACTGAGAGCCTTTAATGTAAGACCCGTTCTTTAAACGACCGATCTTAAGGTTATTCAAGTCGCTATACTTATTGATCGCGATCTTACTATTTTTAAGTATGTAGACACTATCGAATGAATTGTAGGAAATCTTTGGATTAAGAAAACTAAGGTATTTTTCTCTATCAGAGTTTTTCCCGATCGCTGTGGTAATATCTGATTTTCCACTTTCCAACCAAGACAGACATTCTTTTAGAGAGCATTTTTCGAACTTAAGTTGAACATCTAACCTATCGCCAAGCTCTTGCATAATTCCGATGTCAAACCCCGAAAATTCTCCGGCCTTGAAGATCTTCCTTGGAGGAGCAATAGATAAAGCAACTTTCATCACTGGTCGAGTATCTACGATAGGTTCGTCACTCGCCTCGTTATCGACAGAACCAATTTTTTCTTCATTCTCAGGTAGAACTGGATCGCTCGGTTCGACGGTATCAGACCTATTGTGCTGAGATGTTTTCACTGCCTTGGCGACTACAACCGTAAATGCCGCAACTATAGCTATAAAAAAAAGTATAAAGCCGGTATTCCGCATCTATTATACCGATCGTGTTTAGGTTTTCCGGGATTAGGCTGATACGATCCTGAAGTTATCGGTGATCAGAGTTTTTAATTCTGGTTTGTATTTTCGAATTCCTCGGAAAAAAGCCGTTATCGCTTCTTGG
>Ga0222674_1000397_pt1 | contig 16465 bp, 17 predicted proteins | sample AntAcemetagen866_FD_179804 | JGI IMG/M metagenome (GOLD analysis project Ga0222674, IMG submission 179804) | Saline water microbial communities from Ace Lake, Antarctica - #866 | ecosystem: Environmental > Aquatic > Non-marine Saline and Alkaline > Saline | place: Antarctica: Ace Lake...
TGATAAGTAACGGGGTAGATGTTCCATTCGTGGGGCTCCTTTTGCAATGTGGTAATTACAAAAGTCTACCCCGTTATCCCAATAAAATTAAGCCTCTACTAATTGAACGGTGTTAGACACGAAAGGTTCGCATTTCAACACTGCTAATAAGCAGGGTGAGTCTCCAGTTGTCGGGGAGTCTTAATGCATGGTACTGTTATTACATAAGAAATTAACATCGGAGTTGAGTGGTTATATGCATCATGTCTTTAAGGGAGTCTCTCTACAAATACTGGTGATGCTATCTACACAGGGCTTAGCTCAAGAGGCGTCGCCTCCGGGGCAAAAGAATGATGAAAACGATGCTTCTGAGTATTTTCAACCCGTGAAATATTCAGATAAGCAGCGCGCAAAAACCTGTGCTAAATATAAAAATGCTTACGTCAGTTATTACAGCTCTGTTTTTAAGGTTGAAAAATGCAAGCTCCGGCCTTTGGAATCTCACGAGGAAGTTCTAGAGATAAATCGAAAAAAATATAAAATCACAGAAATTCCTGGCAGTGTTATTGCGCAGCTTGAAAAAGGTCGCCCAATAACTTCTGAAAAAACAAACCCTAAAAAATTGAGATCTTGCAAGGAACTCGAACGTCGTTACGTAACTTTTTCTTATACTGATGTGTACTTTGTCGAGAAGTGTAAGAAACGTGCTTTTCCAGATTGGACTTCTTTTATTGAACATCGAAAGAAGCATAAACGCAATTCAGATTTAGTGTTAGCATTGACTTGGCCAGAGTTTGGACGATTGAAGACCGGGAGGTCAATGGCTTCTGCGATTGATAGAGAGTTTTTAAAATATAATATGAATAATAATGAGGCCGATGTTATTCCGATCAACGAAGCGTGTGCAGGGTTAAACGGAAAAGATGTAAGCTACATTGATAAGATCTACAAGATAGAAAAATGTACAAAGAGAGCATACGATGTTTCAAAGTTTTTGAAAAAAAATCGAGGTCGTAATTTAAGTAAGATGATTGAACTCAACTCAGAGCAGTGGTTGAGTCTCCCTGATGGATCTTCTATGAAATAGCTTGGAGATGGTTAGGGTGTTCGCTCATAAAAATGATTTCCAGAAGATTACGCCTTTTTACTTTTGAATGAAGAATTTAATATCCCAATATCAAGTAGTCAGTGCAACGTGCAAAGAAACTGAAAATATTGGAAAAAATATGATCAAAAATTCAAGCTGGCTTTTGATGCGATTCGAGAACTAATGAAGCCGCCCGATAAAGCTATTCGAAGGATTGGTTTTCATACAGATGATGATTAAAGCCTTCGGACCTGCCACGGACGACGTGAGCTTGCTTCTTCAATTTTCACAGTCTAATCTATTTCTGTAAAATCTCTTTCAACCGAATATTCATAAAGGACTTAGACACCCAAAAAACCTCAGCTAACTGAGTGATTAAATCTTTCGATACGTTGACATTTTTCATTTCTTGCCGAATCAATGTTTCGGGAGTTATGAGGTACGCTGCGAAAAGATTTGATTGAACATCAAATATATGGTTTCCGTGCTCTTCCAATTCTGATGGAGGAAGCTGGTTGTTCTTTTTGAGGAAATACCCGCCGATCTCTTTGGCAATTTTAAATCTCATATAGGGTCGTACTTCACGGCCAGCTTGATATGAAATAGAGGTTTTACCTTTGCCGTCCTCTTTTGAGCTAACCGCATCTAGGTCTGATATCTGATCGCTGGGCTCAAGGCTTATCTCAGGGTAATGTCCGACTACCTCAGGAAGGTATAGTGGTGCTTCTGAAAAGTTTATTTTCTCGTGAATTTCATCGACAATTCTTTTTATTGCAGTCGCATTGGTTTCGAAATGAGTTTTAAATTCTGCTTCTTTATCCCGAGTCCAAGTACTGGCGTTTTTACGGTAGAAGTCTTTTTTGGCGGCATCAAAGACTTTGCTGCTTACTTCGAAAGAACCGTAACCGTGAAACTCGTTGTATGCTTCGGTTTCGTCGATGTCACCAGAAGCTATATCTACTACAAGCTTTTCGTCTATTCCGAGGTTATCGGCAATGGACTTAATCGCTTGGATGGATCTAATATTTTTCTTACCTTTTTTCCAGTGACTGCAATCTGCTGGGTCAAAACCTAAGATTTGTCCGACATCTTGATCAATAACTCTAATCCCTCCGAATTTATGATCGAGTACCTTGCGGCAAAATTGAAATAAATTAGCAGAATTGGGGAATTTTACCTCTACGTTCTTTTTCATAAGCGTGTCCTTTCGCTACCGAGACCCTATTGGTCAAAAGAATAAATATTTATAAAAAATGATTTCTTATCAGGTTATTAACAATTGTTTTATTTTGTGTCAATACAAGTTTTTGTAATATCTACTAAGTTTTTAGGTCTAATCAAAAAAAACTTTGAATTTTATTCCCCAAATAGTTCTGCAGCCTTTGGGCTGCAAATCTTGCGCACTTGTTATGGGTGAGCCGGTATTAGGTTAAAATATCTATAAGAGTATAAAATAGGAGCCTTCTATGTCCCCATTATTGGGTATCGGCGGCATTTGCTACGCCTTGTATTTTGTTTTTACGACTCCTCCCGGTGGGTTTAAGGGGTACTACGACGAATCGTCCTTAGTGCTTTTGCTGCTCACGCCACCTTCTATTATGTTGCTGTCGCATACTGTGTCAGATTTTTTTGTCGGTACGGTGACTCTCATAAAGTCTTTGTTTCGTAGACAGAAAAACTCTCAGAAAGAAGTCATAAACTTTCTGTCGCAGGCGTCTGCGATGATTCGCTCACAAGGTATGGGTTCTCTAGTTACTGTGAAAGATAAAATTAGTTATGACTTGCTCCGTGATGGCGTGACAATGATTGTCAATAACTTCACCGCCGACGAGATTCGTCATAACTTGATGGCGAAAATTAATGCCAAACAAAGTCGGATGGAACTTGCTGCCAACCTTTTTGAAAACATGGCTAAAGTTAGTCCTGGTGTCGGGATGATTGGAACCCTGCTTGGACTTATTGATATGATGGCTAACCTCTCCGACCCATCAAAAATTGGTGGAGGCATGGCGTTAGCGATGATTACTACGCTGTATGGTTTACTATTAGGAACCTTACTGTATGGACCTTGCTCTGAGAAGATAAGTTTAGAGAAGGATAAGTCAACCGAGATTGACTTGATGGTGCTAGAGGGAGTTATTAGCTTGAAAAGTAAGAAATCAAGTTTGCATATGAAAGATATCATGAATACTTACGGCAGCAGTAGCCGCAGCTCTAAAGGTGCCGGTAATAACGGTAAACCTAGGAGCGCTTAGGATCTAATCCATGAGTGAGAAATCTAGCCCGCCAGAAGTTAAAAAGAAGTTACGTGTAAAAAGCGACGGACTTTGGTTGATGTCTTTTGCCGATTTGTCCTTTGTTCTTATGTGCTTTTTCGCGCTAATGTTATCTTTCTCATCTACGGATAAGCAACGCTTCGAAAATGTCAGAGATGGTATGCTCGCAAAGTCCCCGGTTGAAATTAAAGATAAAAAAACGACCAAAAAGAAAAAAAATAATCTTAAGTCTCTATCAAAAGATTTGATAAAAGAAATCGAGAAGCAAAAACTAGCAGCCACTGTTACCTACAAGGCGGATGGAGTTGCTATTGAGTTAAATGACAAATTATTTTTTCGATCTGGTTCTGCCAATCTTCAGAGTCAGTACCGCCACCTTACTTCCAAGGTTATGAAGATTATAGCTAATGCCCCGTCTCGTTATCAGTTAGTTTTAGAGGGCCATACCGATGATATCCCCTTAGGAAGATCAGCTGCTTTTAGGTCTAACTGGGAGCTGAGCTCGGCTCGGAGTGTCAGTATGCTCAATGAGCTTAAACGTTACGGAGTATCGGAGGACCGGATGTCGGTGATTGCTTATGCTCATACAAAGCCGAAAGTAGACATTAAGGGCCTAAGGGGCTCTAAGTTAATAAACGCACGTCGTAAGAATAGACGCGTTGTAATTCATATCCGCTGAAACTTTTTTCTCATTTAAACCTTTATAATATTAAATACTTATAATATTTTTCTTTAGTTATCCGATAATACTTAAGAAATGACTTACTTTTGCCGATAATTTTAGAAAGCAAGAGGTAAAGCTTATATGGTTAAAACGTATTCAAAATCGTCGATAGTTATCACACTTTTAGTCTTTATGACTGGTTGTGGTGAAGTTTCCTTTCTTGGATTTGGTGACAAAAAGTCCACGGGGTTTAAAGGGGGCGAGAATGCAACTAAAGACCCTAATTCGAGTGGTGACGGGTTACCTCAAGAGCAAGGTCAAAGCGATTTTATAAACGGTGGTACGAGGACAGACGTCGAAGTGGATTGGGGCGAAGACGATATCTCACTTTATGTTCCAGCAACTGTTTATTACGAAGGTAAGTATTCGGGATCCGATGCTCACTTTACTTTCTTTCTCCAAAGACTTTTACCAGCACCAGAACGTCAAATGCGTGAGATCATTCAAGCGCGTGGAGACAATGCTTCTGATACTCGTGTGATTGATAAGGCCTGCCGGTGCGGTAAAACCACTGAGTTTAATTTCTTTTGGGAACATAAGAGTCAGCAAAATCGCGGAACCTTAACCTCACCTGTATATGATCAGGACCCTAGGTTGCAAGGAGATTGGATTTTAGCCCATAATGGTAGTGGCTCTGGTTGGTCTAACTGGTATAAAGACGAAGTCAAAAATGCCACACCAGGAAACCATACTATGTTTCTAGGTGCTGATACTGAAAATCCTGCTTCAAGTATTACTAGTGCTAATGGTTTGGGCGTCGGTTATCTACGTACCTGGTGCTACGCTCCCAACTCACCTTGGGGAACTAAGGAGCATCGCTGGGACTCTCGCGATGATATGAGAATTGCGATCACGTGTAATATTGATCAATGTCCTGACAATACCGGGGCTAGTACTGAAATTAAAATCAGACAACATTATTCTCATGATGCTTACTGGAAGTTACCTGCATCTGGAGCGCAAGGGGCGGGGTGTACGCAATAGTAATACTGTATCTAGGTTTTTACCTTAAACCGATATATGATGATTAGGTTCTACTTTCCCTAGAGTGGGTCAATACCATGGAGCCTGTTTTATGAAGTTTCTAGTCTTGTCATTGTTGTTCATTTCTTCTTGTAAAAGTATTGGAAATAACTCTTCTTCGCAGCTCTTGGATATTCGAGAAAAAAAGTTCCAGATATATGACAAAGAATTTTCTGATGCTGGGATAGAAGTTTCTGAGAATAAAACCAATAAGGAAAAAACCTACTTGTTGATGGAGCAGGTCAACCGCTTAGTGGCGAAGGCGAATCCTAGTAAACTAAAAAATAACGTATTCATTGATATGTTATCTGGTCTGAAAGTTATTAAGAAAGGATCTAAGGAGGTACAGCAACGTATCTTAGTGACTAGTACTAAAGATCCTTTCATTAATATTGAATTTGATCTTGAGCCCTTTTCAATTCGAAAAACATATAACGCTATCATAACGGTCGGCGTATCCGAGAGTCTTGAGAAGAATAACGATGAGCTTGAGGTCCTAAAACGTCAATTAGAACTCATTCGTAGGATGATTGCTAAGGGACTTTATAGTGCTCACTTTCAAGAGTCTGCAGCGGTATTCACAACCATGAATAAAAAGAAGTTTAAACTACTCTTATCAGGAATAGATGGGCTACCGTCAGCGTTAAAGCGTACTGACATCGATAGTGTGGTGTTGAGCTATCGATCCTACATTAGAGAGCTCGGATTGCCTGATTCGAAAGCAAGGGTGTTTGTGGTTGATGTGGTAAATGACCCGAATCTTGGTGATTTTTTAAAATTCATAAAAACAGGTTCTTTAGCGGGAATTCCGGTTGTGGATCATTCAGAGCAGTAGAGAGCCTTCTTTGCTTAGTTAATTTCTACCTAACTCATTGAAAATAATACTAAATTATATATTTCTGAAGCCGATTACCTTGACAACTGCTGGTTAGTTGTTAGCTTAAGGGTGAATGTCGTTAGGGGAGGTTTGTCGCATGGCTAGTGAAGAAGAAGATACCCACACTGGCATAGTTACCAAAGAGGAAACTCGAGTACAGAAGCCATCAATGTTTAAGGTGCTCCTGATCAACGATGACTATACTCCGATGGAATTTGTTATAGAAGTTTTGGAAAAGTTTTTTCAAAAGAAACACCATCAAGCTACAGAAATTATGCTTAATGTTCATAATAAGGGCATGGGTGTATGCGGTGTATATACTCATGAAGTTGCCGAAACTAAAGTGACTGCAGTTAGTGAGTATGCTCGACAGAATGAGTATCCTTTGCAGTGTACTATGGATAAATCTGAAGGTTAGGTGAAATTATGATTGATCGAGATTTGGAAGTAAGTTTGAACCTTGCTGTTGGTGAGGCCGCTAGGCGAAGTCACGGTTTCGTAACAATCGAACACGTACTTTATGCTTTGCTTCATAATAGCTCGGCAGCCAATGCTATTAAAGCTAGTGGCGGGTCTATTGAGCAAGTTCGAGAGGACTTAGAGAAGTTTTTCGATGATCAGATGGAAGCAGATCAGCTAAGAGAGGGAGAGTTACCTCAACCAACTATTGGTTTTCAAAGAACGATTCAACGAGCGGTACAACTAGTACAGGCGGCTGGTAAAGAACAGGTGTATGGCTCTAATGTACTTATCGCGATGTTTTCTGAGGATGAGTGTTTTGCTGTTTATTTTTTACAGAAGCAGGGCGTAGCACGCCTTGATTTACTTAACTTTGTATCCCACGGGATTGTGAAGGCTGGAGTCGAGTTCGAACCAGATCATTCCGATCCAGCGTTGCCTGGCGGCGACCATATGAGTGATGATGAAGACGATCCTAAGCAAAATAAAAATGACCCACTTGCTCTTTACACTACAGATTTATGTGCGCGAGCCCAAGCTGGGGCAATTGATCCGTTGATAGGAAGATTTGATGAAGTCGAACGATTGATACAGGTTCTGGGTCGGCGGCGTAAGAATAATCCTTTGCTAGTAGGTGAAGCTGGGGTTGGTAAAACAGCGATTGTAGAAGGTTTGGCATTAAAGATAGTAAATGGCGAAGTGCCGGATGTTTTAAAAGATGTTCAGATTTTCTCGTTAGATATGGGTTCTTTGATAGCGGGTGCTAAATTTCGTGGGGACTTTGAGCAGAGGTTGAAAGTCTTGCTTAAAGCTCTAAAGAAAAAAGAACACGCAGTGTTATTTATAGATGAGATTCATACGATTGTGGGTGCAGGTTCAGTGAGTGGCGGGTCTATGGATGCTTCCAACTTACTTAAACCCTCTCTTTCGTCTGGCGACCTTAGGTGTATCGGCTCGACGACCTATAAAGAGTTTCGAAATCATTTTGAAGCAGATCATGCCCTGGCGAGAAGGTTTCAAAAGATAGATGTTGAGGAACCGAGTGTTGCTGACACGGTGAAAATTCTTAAAGGCTTAAAGGAACGCTACGAAGATCATCATAAGGTTAAGTACTCCCATGAAAGTATTCGAGTGGCTGCGGAGTTAGCTGCTAAGCATTTAAATGATCGTCGCCTCCCGGATAAAGCTGTGGATGTTTTAGATGAAGCTGGTTCCGCATTGGCTCTCAAGCCGCGAGGCAAAAAAACACCGACGATTACAGTCGATCATATTCAGTCTACTATTGCGAAAATGGCGAAAATTCCCGTTCAGAAGGTATCGACTAGCGATAAGCATGCTCTTAAGAATTTAGGTAAAGAGCTGAAGAAGGTTGTGTTTGGTCAAGACCAAGCTATAGAAGCAGTCGTATCTGCTATACGGTTAGCGCGTTCGGGACTTGCTCATGAAAATAAACCGATTGGTAGCTTTCTATTCTCCGGACCTACTGGAGTAGGTAAAACTGAAGTAGCGAAACAACTCGCGTCTGTTATGGGTGTTGAGTTTATGCGCTTTGACATGAGTGAGTATATGGAGAGGCATTCAGTATCAAGGTTAATTGGTGCTCCTCCAGGGTATGTTGGTTACGATCAAGGTGGTTTACTAACAGAAGCGATAAACAAAACACCTTATGCTGTTTTATTGCTTGATGAGATTGAAAAAGCTCACCCTGATCTTCAAAATATTTTACTGCAAGTCATGGATCACGGGACCTTAACTGATCCCAACGGACGCAAGGCTGACTTTCGTAATGTCATCATTATCATGACGACCAATGCGGGTGCTAGAGACCTTACCCATAGTGCTGTGGGATTTGGTCGCGAAATAGGTGATGAAGTTGGTGAAAGTTCGGCTATTAAATCAAACTTTTCTCCGGAGTTCAGAAACCGCTTGGATTCAATGGTAAGCTTTCTTCCTCTTAAAGAGGATGTTATTTTGAAAGTAGTCGATAAGTTCATTGGTGATTTAAGTGAAAAATTACGGTCCAAGAATGTGTCGATCGAACTAACAAATAAAGCGAAAGCGTGGTTAGCTTCTCATGGATTTGACCGTCTGAACGGTGCAAGACCTCTGGCAAGGTTGATTCAAAGTGAGATCGGTAAAAAACTTTCAGACCACCTTCTTTTTGGGAAGTTAGAAAAAGGCGGGCGTGTACATGTTGATGTTAAAGATGATCAAATTGATGTGCAGTTTTTAGCCTAGGTAGTCGATCTTATTATTTAGGTTTTATATCTATGGTTGAAATAATCAAATCCGATAATTTAGGTAAGCTGGTCTACACGAACGATGGTTCGGCGAGTTTGATTCATCCAGATTTTGAACAAGCATATCATTCTATGAATGGCGCGAAAAAAGAGGCGCAGGATTTATACATATCTTCAAGTGGCTTCCTAGACGAGCTAGAATCTTTTCATACTACTAAGCGCAATATTTCAGTTTTAGATGTCGGCCTAGGTCTTGGGTACAACGCGTTGACAACCGTGGAGGCTTGGATGGAATCTAGCTCACCTCGTAATTTGACTGTCGTTAGCTTGGAGTCTAATCGGGAGCTGTTTCAGTCTATGCGCACAGGGGAAGCTCTGTGGCAATCAAATTGGCCGTCAGCTTGGTTAAGCGAGGTTAGGTCTTTTGGTGAGGCTTCTCCTTCTCAGTGGGGCGCGACATTGAAGCACCCGAAGCAGGATTGCGTGTGTACGTGGGTTGTGTTGCTGGGTGATGCTTGTCAAAATCCGATTATTCCTCAGGGTTTTAAGCTATCCACTACCTATGATTATATTTGGCAGGACCCATTTTCCCCTGAAATGAATCCCAATATGTGGAGCAAGCAATGGTTTTCTCGAATGATGGAAGTATCAAACCCACAAACTAAATTAATGACTTACAGTGTTTCTCGACCCGTAAAAGATGCCTTGAAAGATTCCGGGTGGTTTTATTCTCTCATAGAAACTACTACGTCAAAAAGATCTTGGCTTCAAGCCACCTCTCACAGAAGCTGAGTATTTACCTCTTTTCTTCGCTGACTCTAGCCGGATTTTTTGATAGGTTGTTTCGAAATCTTCAAAGTCTGCCGGATGGAGTGTTAATATGCGTATATTATTATATGTATTGGTTCTTTTATTTTGTTCGTGTCAACAGGGTGATCTAACCAGTCAGTCGCTATTTTACAGTGGTGATTCTGAACGAGTAAGGCTTAAATTTAATGATTATTTTTTGGTTCCCACCGATAATCTAGAGCAAGCTTACCAATCTGAACTAGGCTTAGAAGATCTTAGTGAAAATGATCAGGAGGTTATTAAGCGTGCAGCTAAGTTGCAGGTGCAGCATTTATATGGGGTGTTTACTTACCATCAAAAGCCCACAGACTTCTCGATTAATTCGGGAGCTATTTTAGAGAAATCGCTTCCGAATATTCGGAAAATTTCGGTTGCTGGTGGTTTTGTTCGGGTTGATTACTCTTACGAAGATGGGGCGATTTTTTATAAAGGTCTTATTAAAGGGAAACGGACTAAGATTAAGTTCTTAATGCCAAATGCTCCCACTGAAATATACCAGAAAAGCATTCCTAAAGACCCTAAAATTGACCCGATAACGAAAGAGCCCATAAATCCTTGCAGTGATATTCACGATAACTCTGATCTTGCTTTCTGGTATTATTGGAGCCCTGATCGAAAAGGCTGCCCGGCTAGCTTTAAAAAACACCTTCATGATGTTAAGGCGACTTTGGTTCGTGGTACTAAAACAAAGTCCACTTATCCGGAGTATCGTAAGTTATATTTCGACTCAAATGAAACTGACGATAACCGGACAATCAATATTGATATAATCGTCGGTCAAGATGTGAAATTTAACGACCCCTCCGATTCTGGTCGTCGATCGTTCCTTCATGATGCCTCTCTATTTGAAGGGATGATGTCTAGTGAGGGTAAGCCTACGTTCAGTGTGATCCGGTCGTCTGTAAACTACCGTCGCTTAAAGTATAAGACGGATTTGTTCGAGGCATATTTGAATATTTATTATGTAGACACTGAAAACTCTCGGTTTGATGAAGTAGCCGCTCGTGGCTTGCGGCGGTCGGATATTCTTATCTACGCTGGGCATTCATACGAAGGTTATTACTTTGATTTAGAACGACTGTTTGCCGCTGGTGAAGAAACCCTACCTAAAGATAAGTATCAAATTATGTTTTTTAATGGCTGCACGACTTACTCATATTATAACAATAATTATTTTGATCAAAAAAAATCAGAGCAAGATGTTAGGGGAACTAAAAATCTAGATTTGATTACGAATGGAATTGGTGCGCCGTTTCTTCTGGATGGTGCTGACGCTGCCCCGATGACTGCAGAGGTGATTTTGGCCACTAGTTTATTGGGTGTAGACGCTACAGGTAACCCTTTGAATGAATTGCTTTCGTGGCAAGATATTCTTGATGAAATCGCAGATAATGCAGGCTACCACTTTACTGCACTAACGAACATACAAGGTGATACAGACAACCCTAAAAGATTAGCGAAAGACATACCAGTCCCTCTTCCGTTATAGGGGGATACTCTTATTGTATTTTGAAAACTCTGAGCGGATAGCGTATTTCAAATCTATGGTTCGGAAGGGTTTATTTAGAATACGAGCAATGCGCGGCAGGTCTTCAAAGTTAATGTCTTTAAACTTTGATGCCCAAATAAGTGGTGTATCAAATTTTTCAACCAAATCAATAAGTCTTTTGCTATCGTGTAGTTTATTGACATCGGCCACCACGAGTTCTGGTGGATCGGTTGCTATTTCTTTCATAGCTTCTTCAGTAGAGTTTGCAATACGAACATTAAAGCCTTGATCGGCAGCAAATTCTTTAAAATAGGTGTCAATTCCGAGCTTATCGTCGACGACCAAAATACTTGGTTTCTCGTCCATCTTAGTCCCCCTCGATGTACTTCAATCCTATTTTAGACGAAATTTCAAAGAAAATCTTTGGTCAAAACTTGAAATTTATCCATTAAAACTGTCTTAAGAAAGACTTACCTATTGTATATGCCTTGAGCAATACTTGCTGCTTGGTCGATTGAAAGGCTCCAATCAATTGCTTAAATACGTTATAATTATTAGTAGGAATTTGAAATGTTCATACGGGAGATATCATGACAGGGTTAAGATTCATACAAATATACATCTATACTGGTTTTTTGGTTGTTGGTCTTGTCGGCTGCGGCAAGTCTGACAAGGGCGGAGGCGCTGGTCCAGCTCCGCTAGGGAAAGTTAAAACTCAATTCTCTCTGGTCGCTGCAAAGTATAAAATTCCTGTTCGTCTAATGATGGCGGCAGGTTTTGTTGAGTCAAATCTTTCTCCTTATATGTCCACCGTGCCTTATTTTAGTCTAGGTGGAGATGGTGGGTCTAAAGACCTGGGGTTTCACTTAACGGAGACTGCTTTTGGAATTAGTCGTTCTGAGCTTGGTCTTAGTAGCGAAACTGCAGATTTATTAGAAGCGCAGATCGATGCTTATGGTGCTTGGCTTAGGCGAAAACTTGATGAATCAGGCTCTGCCTTACCGGTTGCTGCGGCGTCTACTACAGATAAATTTAGGTGGATATGGGAGATGTCTAAGTTTCATCGTCATGGTGAAGAGCTTAAACGAAATATCCGAATTCTTTGGTCTAAAAGTGTTATCCAGGTTTTGAATGATGGCGCAACCTGGCAAGATCCAGACAACGGTGAGCTTCTTGAATTAAACCCTGAAGCATCTAAAATTCTTGAAAATCAGTTTCCTCCAGAAGGGCAAGCGCTTTTCAAAATCACTGATGACATATCAGATATCTCAAATGCCCGTAGATTTGAACTAACAAGTGAGAGCGTTGACACGTTAAGAAATAATCCACGGAAAATTAAAGTGATCCATTGCCCTTTAGGCTTGTCAGCTTGTTTGGAATTGCAAGACTCGACTGTCGACTCGAAGGTAAAGCTCGGCGCTCACTATGTTATTCCTCAAGATAAAGGTTTGGTGCTTCGCGCTCTGCAGATTAAAGATCACGAACGGCGAGTAAAGCTTACGGCTGCAGATGGAAGTGTAACAGATGTTAAAGATGCGATCGTCATAATGTTAGTGGGAAATTCTGGGCGTTACGTCGATGGGCTACGTGTAGATGCTAACCCGACTTGGTTCACTCCATATCAATTACGTAGCTTAGCCGCAGTAGTCAGTGGCGTCTGTAAGGTGCTATCTCAAGATGACGCTAGTATTGATTATACAAAATGTATCACACCCGAAGCAGCCGAAGGTGTCGAGTTTTATCATCAAAGTACTCGAAGTACCTATCGATGGGGCGATATACCCGATTATGATAAGTCTATTTTCTGGGGCTACCTAAGTACCAACGAAAGTAATATCCGTGCGGAAGCAACCTTATCTTTTGCTGGTGATCGTCGGCGTTATAGTGCGGGTGAGGTTATAAGAATGAATACTCATTTCGTACCGGGAGTTAAGTGGCTTCGTTTGCAGCGGGCAGTGCGCTGTGACGATGGTAAGTTAGTATGGGATACCATGAGAACCGATCCGATTAGATCTCGGGATTCGTGGCCACTTGAAGTCTCTATATGGGATTCTGGTCCTAACAAAAATGGCCGGCAGTTTGTTAGAGTTTTGGTCTACGGGGCTCAAAATGAACTTATGGGATGGGCGGTAGATCAGCTGTATTTATCAAAGTATGATGATGAGTTTTCTCCACCATCTGAAGCTTGTTATTTTAATGATTAAACAAGACGGTCGAGTCGGTTGAAGAATGGTAATATGTGAAACTTTTCGTTATTTGAGTGAATATTGATGAGTTATAAGAGGGGTCTTACAGGTGTCAGTTTCATTCGTTGTAAGAAGATTGGTTGCTCTAGGCTTAATAGGCTTAGCCACTGTCTGCAGAGCGAACTGCCATGATGTTGTAACTTTTGTTATTGAAGCCGATGCTGTTGATATAGCAAAGCAAACACTTCGTGATGGCTCCATTACTGACGTGTTTACTGACTCAAACGGATATTCTACGATTTTGATCCTTGAAGAAGAATCGATCGTTTCCGCCAAAACTTCCATGCAGATTTTATTAGACAAAGTTACTAGCTTAAATGGAAACTTTGATGACATAGAGCAATTAACTGAATCAAGATCGACGTTATCACGGAAAGCTAATATTCATGCAGGGGTAATGTGCGCTGGAATAGCTTGCTTTGTTTTAGGGGGAGCGGCTCCAGGCGCTGCTCTTAAGGTTTTAATGTGGATTGGCGGTGGAGGAACAGCGGCTATAGCATTTGTCCGGGGGCAAAAGTACGTTAAAATGCAGTCGGAGAACATAGGTCGAGAAATACGTGAGATAATCCATATGGGCAACAAAATTAAAAATTTACCTTTGGAACATAATGTTCGAGAAACATCCCTCGACGGGTTTAGTACAATTGCAAACATGTACAGCTTTGACAGTAACCGGCATCAGATCGCTATCTCGGCAACCGCGGAGGACAGACCTGCACTTCGAGAGAAACTCATCCAAGCCGGTTTTAATGAGATTAAAACACCTCTAATAGATATTGAGAGGCGGAAGTAATAGATTTAACAGTCCTATAAAAATAACTCAAATCTCGACTTTTATACTTCAAGGCCATAACAAGTAGCGATTTTGTTCGGGTAGGTCCATGGGATCTACCTCGTTTCTTAGGCCTCGTCTTTCTTTTAAATTCAAATCGTAATGACTTACAAATGTCGCATTTCCGTCGCCGTCTTCGATCTGAATGGTATTCGGGTGCTTTGGGTTAATCCCTTTTACTTTAAACTCCTCACCCGCTAGGTAGTCATCGTTTTTCTTTTTCGTGAGCGTTACTACATCGGTTGACCTACTAAGACTTTGTAATTAATTTAAATTGTTGGAAATTACTTAAAAAAGACCTGAGACGGCATTTGGAAGTGTCACTTCCAATACTTGAGGAAGTCACCTAATTTCTTAGCAGACTTCGACTATTTAAATGAAGTGATGAAAACTTGACGAGTACGTTTATTTAGCGTACTTTGTTTTATAGGATTAGCGATGGAAGTTAAACTGACCAAAGTTGCTGATAAGCAGAAGTGCCCAAAGCATATTCAAATAAAATTTGATTACTGGGTCGACCTAGTAATCACAACCGGTTTACGTGAGGTTCGCAAATATAGGGGCTTTCACGATGAACCTTTGCAAGGAACTCGATGGGGTCAACGGTCTGTTAGGTTATCGAAAGCATACCGGATTATTTACCGAGAGTTTAAAGGGCTTAGGTTTGAGGTTATTGAAGTAATTGAGGTAAATAAACATGAATATTAAACCCCGTAAAAACTTAGACCTTGGCGAATACCTCCGAGCTCACAGGCTAGGAGAGGAAATGACTCAGGTTGAGTTTGCTGAGCTACTTGGAGTTTCAAAACAACGTCTTTGTGATATTGAACACAGCCGTGCTAACGTAAGTATCAAGTTAGCTAAGTCTATCGCTAAAAAATTAAAACTTCCTGCGAAGTGGTTAGTTAGGCTAACGCTGCAAGATCAGTTAAAAAAAGAAAAAATAGACCTCAAGGTTTACTGAGTTGTAAAAGCTTAGATTGACCTGCATTGAATAGAAGGGTCTTAGCTCAAATCTCGACTTTTATACTTCAAGGCCATAATAAGTAGCGATTTTGTTCGGGGAGGTCCATGGGGTCGACCCCGTTTCTTAAGCCTCGTCTCTCGTCTAAATTCAAATCGTAATGACTTACAAAGGTCGCATTTCCGTCGTCATCCTCAATCTGAATAGTATTCGGGTGCTTTGGGTTGATGCCTTTTACTTTAAACTCGTCACCCGCTAAGTAGTCATCGTTCTTCTTTCGTGTGAGCGTTACTACATCGGTAGGCAGCATATCGTGTAGCTTAGGAGGTGGCCTCCGTCTAATTTTATGGATTTCGCCGTCCTTTCGATACGTCACCGTATAGGGCTTTCTGGAAAATTGGATCGGTGAAGTCATTTCTTATCATTCCTACAAAATTACCTAGCATTATGCTGGTAATGCGATTTACTAATCGTAAATCTGTATTTAGCGAAATATAAAATGTTCTGTAGGTATTCTCGGCTTGTTTCGTGTGGAACTTGAGAAAGAGGTATGAAACACTGGTTATATTAGATGGTTATAATTTTAGAGCGTAGTGTAAGGACATTTAGAGTTTTTAGCGATATGAGTATTCTTTTATAAGGTTCATAAAAGTGCAGCAAAAACTTAGAGCCACACCTCACTTACTTTAACGGTATCTAAATAATCTCTCTACCAGCTATGTAACCAGTGCTTCGCGTGTTACAGCCACAGGTGCGGTTACCTGCCGATTCAAACATAGTTCCGCACGATATACATTGGCGGACTTTGATTTTGATAGGGGATAAATTAGCTAGCCTACGGGCGTGGTTCTTAAGTTCTATATCTTTAACCACAGATGGTGGTAACCTTTTGACTTTATTTGTTTGGAAATCAGTACTAGCTTCAATGCTCATAAAAAATCGTCCTCTAGCGTTTAAGTGGGCTTTTAACTATAATATGAGTTGCCTGCGCATTATGGTGTAATTTCAGATCTTTGTCAACCTTTATTATTAAGTTTAGTAAAAATATTTTATGGAAGTTAACAAAAACATTAATCTTTTTATAATTTTCTTGGTGTTACTATGTACCGCCTGCACTCACACGTCTGGGGGTGACTCTGGAGAACCTGAGCTTGGTAGGGGGACCCCGCAGACGGTGGCGCTTCCTGAGCAATACCTTTCACCTTATGCTGAGTTTATTAGCGAGAGTACGGTCAGAGCCTTTCCTCACCTAAAGCGTTACCAAGGGTTCGGACTTATCGGTAATAGCTCATTTCAGTTGATTCTGGATGGTGTATCTGTCGGTGGTAGCAGTTCGGAGCTAAGGTTTACTAGGAAGGTCTTCGTCTTAAAATCTAAGCGTTGGTATGAACAGTCGCAGATTGATTACTTAGGGCTTCAG
>Ga0222674_1000398_pt1 | contig 16431 bp, 11 predicted proteins | sample AntAcemetagen866_FD_179804 | JGI IMG/M metagenome (GOLD analysis project Ga0222674, IMG submission 179804) | Saline water microbial communities from Ace Lake, Antarctica - #866 | ecosystem: Environmental > Aquatic > Non-marine Saline and Alkaline > Saline | place: Antarctica: Ace Lake...
ACCTGATTTCACTTAGTTTGAGCCAGTGCCATCAGCGGACCGAAGGGACGTCAGTTTGTAATTTCACAGTGGCTCAATCTTTGTCAATCACTTGCTGAATTTTCCTGTTTTTTCGATAAGACTCTCCCTTCATTTTTATAGTTATTGATTGAGATACGATGCGGTCGGTGACGGCTTCGCATGTGACTGGATCTGCGATGACCTCACTCAATTTTCTGGGGGTACTTGGGTTGTGATTAAAACGGATTTTTCATCCCCCCTTTCGTCGATTATGTCGTATACGTCCTGGTATTCTGGCGGCTCCAATGGCTTAATTCCAAAATCATCTAGGATCAAAAGGTCAAACGTACAGATTTTACGAAGCAGATTAAGATAGGACCCTTTTGCTCTTTCCAAATGAATTTTTTCGACGAGGGAGTTCATTCGGTAAAAACTCACTGACTTCCCCATGCGGCAAAGGTTATTGCCGATGGCGTTAGCCAAGTAGGATTTACCGACACCTGTTGGGCCACTTATTAAATCGGAGAACGAACTGAATCCATTCGATTCCCGGATCGTCAATTCGCACAAGTAGGCACTATTTACCCTCTTAAGAAGTGATTCAATTGAGCCGACATGTCTTTACATCGGAAATCCGTAGGACTGAACGAGACGATAAAATGAAAATATCAAAACCCCGCCAAGATTTAATTGATTTTGTTAGCACGCCAGCAGAACGTGCCAATGAGGATCTCGCTCTATCTTATTTCCGTTCATATTTTAAAAATAAATTTACTCGTCAACAGGATGCAGCGAATTCAGATGGGTATGTTCCAGGAAATTTGGTACTTGAGCTAAAAGGAAAAACAAACGATTGGCTCCCGGGTTTTTTCCAAGGTTTAGCATACGGACGAGAGTTAGACTATGTAAAGGTCGTGGTAATTGCGCAGGACTTTCTTGGCCTATGGTATCTATCTGAAATCGACCAAAAATTGGTAGATGAGGCCCAAACTGAAAAGGGGGCTCCAAACGCGGTCGGGAAGCGGCTTGCAAGCCGATACAAAGCTAAACGAAAGGAAATTCTTTCAAACGCTTCCTACCACCTAGACAGTTCGTTGTTGCCATATAAACAATCATTATTCTCAAAAGATTCAGATGTTTTAGGGCAAAGTTTAGATTCATTCGAATATCATCTAAAAAATGCCGAGAGACAACGAATTCGGGTAACAATTAAAAATTTCACATCAGTACTAAAGGAAATGAGCCAATTTTTCGATGAAACCAATCCACTGCAACCTGTCCGTGCATTCTATAGTATTATTTTTGGATGGGACGAATCTTCAAAGGTATCTATTAGCAATAGGAGGATGGATTCTGTTTCCGTTGCCGGAGAAACCGTTACTGGATTGATCCCTGACCGACGTCATGACTTCAAAACATTCATTGAGGACCGATATATACCGAAAGAGGACTCAGCTAATAAGGATCTCTTTTTTTCCAGTTTCGATCGAGCCCTAGATGCGGTTCACCCTGAATTCAGAATCAAGCATGGCATATTTTTTACAGATCTCAACCTTTCAAGATTTGCCATGTGGATGGTGCGAAGAGAATTGGGTGATATCGGCGATAAATATATGGTTATTGATCCGGCGTGTGGAAGTGGAAATCTAGTGACAAACTGGCGTTCGCCAATGGAACTTCGGCACAAAGTCGTAAGTGAAATCGAACCTGAACTCCTGTTTGCAGTAGAACGACGAATGCTTGGCGACGAATGGCATAACGGAAAATTTACAGTAGTACCAAAAGTAGCAGAGTCTAAAGGGCTAAATTTTCTAGATATTAGTGCGAAAGAATATTTAGATGTATTGAAACACTACCTCGATGAAAAGCAGCTTAAACCCGACAAACCTATTGCATTCCTTTGCAACCCACCTTATCGAAGTGACGATGATCAAAGTGCAGAGGCAATAAAGTACGAAGTTCACAAATCCATTGTTGAACTAACGGGTAATGATGCTGCGAATGAACGTTATTGTTGCTTCCTTGCGCAAATGAAGTTGATTTGCGAACAAGCGGAGTCCAGCGGAATTCCGGGAGACTCCTTGCTGTTCTTGTTCACAAAAGCGGCGTGGTTCACAAGCCGTCCGGTTTTCAAAACTATAAGATCAAATATGCTTAGAAATTTTGAAAATCTTGGGGCGATAATTGTCAATGGCAAGGAATTTTTCAGTTTGAAAGGTAAATTTCCGATCGCATTCTCAATATGGAGATATAGTGGAGAAAATCTGGACGAACATCGTCCTATAAATGTTAAAGATTTGACATGGATAAAGAAAACACAACTTGAATCCATAGATTGGGATAACGAACTGGAATACGAGAAAAGCTGCGAGGATATCTACACTGACCGACGCTCAATCGTTGTCCCCTTTGGTGTTGATCGTGACAATATTAAAAAATGGGCCGATCAAACTTCAAAAGACTTTAAGAGAGATCGCAGGAAAAATGAGAAGGGTAAAAATGATGTTGGTGGTCTTCCGGTGGGTGACCCACGTAGAAAAAACAAGAAGACTTATGGAGAATTAGACGGAAAATATATAGGGTTCATGGACGATCTAACACCATGCAGAATTAAATATGGAAACGACAATAAGCCATGGTTTCGCTTGAATAATCAGTTTATGGATTGTCGGAAAACGCGTTGCTATTCCGGTCCCGCGACGCATTTTGGGTTTTGTGCCACCGATAGAAAAGTTGCTGAAAAATTGTTCACTTGGTTTTCTTTGGCTCGTACATTTGCTTCAGAAGGCTATCCAATGTGGGTGGACGCGATGGAAATGTGGGGGATAAAGCTTACCGATAACATTTTGCAGGATGCGTTCGCAATTGGTCTTGCGGAAAATGAATGCGTAGAGACTTTTTTTCCCGCAAATGATCCGATAGCAGGAACAAAGTCGATAAGTATAAGTAACCCGATGAGCCCTAACTCTAGTGTTTCATTCTGGAATGCTGAAATGGATAGTCTGTTCAAAAAGGGGAATTCAAAAGCACATGAATTGGTTTCGTCCGTCAAGAATCTATACAGGGAGTGGGAGAATCACCTCGGAGACCGCCATGTATGCTCAGTTTCCTATGAAACATCATATTTTATTTCTGGTGGTAAGCTGACCAAAAATGCTGGCCTTATACAGATACGTGAGTTTGCAAAACAAAAAAATGTGCAATCTTTACAATCGGCTCTTGCGAACATTCAAGAATTGCTAGCGTCGGTAAAAAAACAGTTTTATGTAGACCTATTGAGTGACAATTCCCTGAATTATTTCGGAGCAGCTCAGGCTGCTTCTGGGCGCAGACCCGGAAAAGCTCTTCATCAAATCGAGCGTTCTGAAAAAACTAAATTTCAGGAAACCCTAGATAAGCGCATAGCTCTTTCTTCATTCATTGTAAATGAACTCCATAATGATAGAAATTTTGGAAGGACGAAACTAGAAAAAGCACTTTTCTTGTCCGAATACATAGCTAGATTTGATTTGCAGAGCAACTATTATCGAGAGGCAGCCGGACCTCTTGATCAAAGAGCGTTATACAATGAAAAAATTGGAATAGAATCATTAGCTCAAAGCCGCGGAGCTTTCGAGGTGGTAAGTGCGAAAGCGTTGGGGAAAGGGGCGACATCAAAAATGATAAAGTATTCTCCAGGCCCCAAGATTGTTGAATTTGTAGGCGACTTCAACGATTCATTTGGTACGGAAGAACAACGATTAACAATAAGACAACTTATAGAATTAATACGGCCAATGACTACCGACCAGGTAGAAATATTCGCGACTTTGTATGCCTGTTGGAATGACCTATTGATTGAAAAAAAGGGGAAAGAACCTACGGTTTTTTTAATACAGAATGAGTTTCTCAACAATTGGCATGAAAAAAAGAAACGATTTACGAAGGAACAATTAAAAAAGGCAATTGCATGGATGAGAAAAAATCATGTAGTTCCTTCGGGATCGGGCAAAAAAACTTTGGTAAAGATCGACTTCTAAATCGTGCGAAAATTACTTTACTATTTTTTGCAATGACGAAAAATTATCAATAACTTTTGGACCGATTCCGTTTATTGGTAGAAGAATCTCGGATATTTCTTTGCTGTCACCACGCTGAATCGCTAGGCTCAATTTTATCTGAACATCTTCATTTAACCCACGGAGCAATGCATGAAGTCGCTCTGTCATGATACCAAGAACTTTTTGGCCTCTATTGAAACCAGCAGTTATTAGTAGTTTGGCTATAGCGTCATCACTTTTGTTAAAGAGATTTTGGAGCTGAGAGTTTTCTAAGCGATTTATTTCAGCTACGAAGGTTGAAGAACGCGGAATATCCCACCCTGCAACTGCGAATATTGACGTTAGGAGATCAAATAGTATTGATTGGTCGATCTTCATTGAAATTACCATTTAGTTTTGTTTGTAACCTATCATTTTTGTTACCATCCAAATAATCTTTGCAGAAAATCAAAAAATAGTCATCTCCTATACCGCGATTCCTAACTCTAGGCCGGGTATCCATGACAAAGGAAAACCAACAACTGCAAGACTCGGTCCTGAAAATGGCTTGATTGCTCTATGTTGGAGTCCGTCTAATATGCTAGTTATTGTTCGTGCTCAAATATTTCATTCTATAGCATCTCTGGCTTAATTCAATGCATCTATCGCCCAGTCCGGTGCCTGTTTTGCTCGCTTAGGGTCCACTTTAGTCCCTATTACTTACCGGTCCCAATTCCGTGTTTTCAACAGAACGAGAATGATTTTGGTTGCCAATAGATCCATTTATATTTAGCTTGAGTCGTTGAGAAAAATCTTGGCTCGGTTCAGAGCCTATTTTTCTTAACAGCTCTTTGGGATTTTCTTTGGTTCGCGATTTGTGGGCGTCTCGAATCAGTCGGTCCATGTCTTCTGTGTAAATGAAAACTTCGTAACGAGCCCGGGTTATGGCGGTGTACATCGATTCTTTATCAAGCCCTTTATCGGATGAAATAATGACATGATCGACCGTTTTTCCCTGAGCGCTGTAAATTGTTGAAACAATCGCATGGTCGATGTGTTGAAAATCTTTGAGAGTCATCGTCTCTTCTTTGTTGGTGCCGGTTAGAATTATTTTTTTCTTGCCTTCGATTTTTTTGACTTCGAAATGTTGCCCGTTGCGTCGAGAGAGTTTGTAGTCGTTTTTGGTCCATTTTAATCGATCACCTTCAGCAATCTTGATTTTTTCACGAGAATAAATGGATTTCTTTGAAAATTTTATCGGGCAGAATGTGTTCAAGTTGCCACTGGCATCCTTAACAATCACTTTCTCCATCTCTTTGCCGAAAACAGTATATTGAATCCCTTTTTTGAGTCCAATCGATTTATAATCCCTACCAAAAATAATGACATCGCCATTTTCGTAATTGTGTGGAAACTTTTTTTGTTCGGAAGTTAGGTCTTTGGCAACCAATTTCCAAGTCGTGATTTCACCAGTAAGAATTCCTTCTTTTTTTAGTCCTGCGCGAATTTGATCAGTGAGCAAATGTCGCTCTTTATTTGTGCTAGAGATAACTAAGGCATTGGTTCTAGCCTTACTTGATAGAGACAAGTATCGTTGCGCAATCAGCTGCGTTCTTTTTCTCTCATTCTTTTCCTCTACTATCTTATCTCCTAGTTTTTTAAGACCCGCTTCAACACAGCCATTAGTAATCAGGGCTGCTGCCACTTTTAGGCTGGGGTCCTTCTGACGAAGAGACTGTGTCAAATGCGCGGTTTCCATCCCATGAGCTTGCAGAGACCGAAATGGGCTACCAGATTCTATTCCTGAAAGTTGGCGAGTGTCTCCGACAAGAATCACTCTTGCATTTATTCTTGCCGCTTTCGTGAGCAGCCTATTCATATCTTTAGAACCGATAAGTCCCGCTTCGTCAACAATCCAAATTTCTTTACCCGATTTCCCGGCATCGTCGTTGAATATAAGATGTGATGCCAAGGTTTTGGATTCCTCGATCTTCGCCGACTCAGCTAAAACTTTAGTTGCCTCAGCACTTGCCGCCATGCCTATCACTCTAAAGCCCTTTGCTTCTACAACTTGACGAAGTTTGCTGAGGGCGTAGCTCTTCCCAGATCCAGCTACACCCTGCCAACCAATGACTCTGTCCCTGGTTGTAAGAGAAATAGTCAAGGCTGATCGTTGGCCACTGGTTAGTCTCTCATTAGCTAACTGATTGGTGACAGTACCGTCACGCAAAACGGGCCATAAAGTACCCTTGGCGCTGTTCACGAGCTTGGCGTTTTGTTCTTCTAGCCAGAGAGCTTCCTTGGTCGTAAAGCGCCCATCGATGGTTTTCAATAGGTCGACTCTACTGTTTACATTTTTCTCAATTTCACTGAATTTATGACGTCCGAGGTGATTTTCTAGAGCCCAAGCTTCGATTTTTTCTCTTTTAAAGGCCACAACACGTTCTGACAGATGGTCGAGAGATGATCGAACTGTCAAACTCACCTCAGGGTCATTGTCTCTATATTTTGATTTTGATGGGTCAGGGTGGGATATTCGCAATTCTTTGGCTTCCTTTCGCCATTTTTCTGAAAGCACATTAGCGCGCACCTCATTTTTTTTCTTGGGACGATCTTTTAGGACCGCGGACCGTGCCTCTTTTTGATTAGACGCAGTTTCTTCAATCTTTGCTCGTCGTTTTGAAAACCCTTTAAGTTGGTCTTCGGTGTAGCCATTGATTTCAAATGTGCCTCCCCTTTTCGGAGTGACATCATATCCCAGCTTTTTCACCTCTCTCGCGAGCTGATTTTGATAAATAAGACCAAGAAATTTCGAATTATTGTAAAAACCATCGTTATGCAAGGCCCGCCAATGGCCGTCTTGACGTTGACAGGCATTAATTACGACACAATGGGTATGTAACTGTGGGTCTAGAGCTCTTGATGTGTCGTGGTTAAACTTGGCCACGACCAGATTGCCAGCGGCGCTCACTTGTCTTGCATGTTTTGGCCCTGAACGAACTAATGAGTAACGTCTTTCAGCAATAGTGAGGGCTCTATCCACCGCTAGACCGTGAGCTTCTATCAGTCGGCTGTCCCTCCCTACAAAGGCCGCGACGGAAACGCTTTTTGGAGCCGAAAAGGTTAAATCAATCCCGGCCCTTCGGTTCTCAGATAAGCCCAATCTTCTGCCCGTTAGAGGCTCCTGATACCTAGGGTGACGTCCTTCAAGTAGGTGTTGGAACTCCCTTGCATTAACTTTGCCCTCAAGGTCCAAACGACGGGAACCTTCTCCCCACCACCCACTGTTTTTCACACCTTGATCTTTGGTGTAATAATTGTCTTTGGCATAGTAGTTTTTACCCTGAGCCGCACTGACTCTAGCAACTGAAAGCATGGCACACACTCTTAAAAATTAAATATCAAGCGGATCGCATTCTTTGGAGGTTTTGGAAATCTCAGTTTTTTGGCAGTCCTCCTTTTCCTCTGGTCCAACATTTTTGGTTTCATGATCTATTTTTATTTGCTCTGGATCTTTATCGGGCGTGTTGTTTCTCTTCAGCGGTGGCCGTACGCAATCCGCAGAGACATTGATTCTCGGCCAACCTTTAAGATGAAATTTCACAGTCGAGGGATTTAGTGGTCCAAGACGGAAAAATGCCGTTCCATCCGGCAGACTCATTATTTTTGAGTACGGAACAATCGGTTTTTTAACAATCTTCGTTGCGATCCCGGCCTTATGGTCATTTTTATTGCGATCAAAGGTCACGCTCTCCACAGTTTGCTCGAACTCAGCTTCGCCAAAATAGGTCGAAGCCACTTTGGCCGACTCTTCATCTGCGCAGCGAAAAACAAATTTATTTTGAAAGCCTTGGCGCATGGATTTGGCATCTTTATCGCCATAAACTTCTTCGAGCTGAGATTCGGCTTGGTAGCCGCAAACAACGGTCGTTTTGTACTTACGTCCCCTATCTAAAATTTTGGGTAAAGTGGGTAGTTTGCCAGCGGTTTTTAATTCGTCGATGAGCAGCCAAAAATGCCTGTGGTCTTGGTATTCATCCCTGCGGATTGCTCCCAGAGTTGCTAAGTCGAACCAGAGGCGCATCAAAGGGTTAGAGATTTCAATATCCTCATCTTTTACAATCAGAAATAGCCAGCCAGGGTCATCTGATTTTACCCAATCTAGTATCGAAAATTTCGGCTTACTTGATGGCCAATGGTTCAAATCTTTTAAAAAGCTAAACTTCAGAGCAGCCGTTGCGAGTACTCCAGCCGCTTGGTTTGAACCAGGCACGCCGAGGATTCTTTCGCTCATCTGATCAAAGGCCTTTAACTTATTGATTAGATCGCTATCAGACCTATGAAAATCATCCCATAGCTCAGCTGTGGAACTATTGATCTGAATGAGTGACTCCAACAAAGATCGTGCTGCCGGGGAAAAGAATTTGTTATATCTATCCTCCTCAACTAAAGCTGCGGCGAAAAAATCAGGTGTGGTGTCTTCTGCCCAGAAATCCCAAGCCTCAGATCTTTTATCGTAAAGAGAAAGAATCTTATCTTCGGGTCTGCCAAAACGAGAGTAATAACCACCTCCGACATCAAAAATAACCGCCTTATGGTTGTAACTTCTGATCTGCTCCAATAGATAATTAATAGCTGTTGTTTTGCCGCTACCTGACGCTCCAGCAAACGAAAAATGGGTATATTGAAGTGGCTCTGGAACTTTGATATTTTGAATTCCAAAGGTGATGAGATTGCCCATTTTCGTTTTGAAATTTGTCTTTATTTCGTGGTGAATTTCCTTTGCTGTGCAAAGTCGAGAACCGCTTCGCCATGCATCTTGATTTTCCTTGCAACTAACTCTATTCCATTTTTTTATCAAGTAGATCCAAACCACGATAAAAATAGTGATCATGACTCCAATTGAGATATAAAACTGCTGATCTAATGCTGAAAAATACCAGTTCAAGTATCCTATCTCTTCGGCTGTTTGTTTGGTCTGTTTGACGGAATTTTTGAGGTACATTAAAGGGTAGGATAGCGCGTTTACAAGGGTGCCCTCGTAGGATAGCCAGAAGAAACAAAATACCGCTGAAATACTCCCCCATATCAGTCCATAAGGCATGACACGACAAAGGTTTCTAATAAACAAAAAAAAGGAATTTTCGGGTGTCTCCTTAGCCAACTCGTAGCCGTAGTTACGCTTCATTTTTATCACCCTCCATCAACCGTCTAGTGGATTCAATTAGGTCGCGGTACTTCTTCTCCCACTTGAGGGCAGAGAGCTCGCGTTCGGGCTTATCGGCCAGGGCATCACGGAATGCTCCAGAGTGGAATCCGAGGTCTCGAATGACGGCTTCAAGTAGGTCGAAAATGGCTTCGACTCTTAGTTGTACTGCCGCTAAACGTGTGGCAGTTTCGTGTTCTTTCTTGCCATCTCGATAACGATTCCTCGCAAGAACGGAAGGCCTAACACCGTTGATAATTGCTGAAGTTTCCAGTTCGGAATTTTCTTCTGGTTCAAGGTATAGGTTGATTTGTTTTCTTTTGCGCATGAACACCTCACTAAATTGATATGCAGTCGAAACTAGCTATGTCTTGATAACTTGATCGCTATCCGGAGCTAGACTAATTCCAGCATAAGCAATTTGTACGCCAAGCATATGTTCGCCGATTCAATTACCTGTTGCACCTTTGATAGTTTAGAGCGCAGATTTCGCAAGTTTCATATAAAAGCCAATTCAAAGTGGCGGAGTGTGTGAGCGAGCCGTACTCGAAGAGGTACGGTGAAGCTAGCGTAGTTACGCGAGTTTACGAGCGTGACGAAGTCGCGTTGGGGTTTGGGGGAACCCCAAAGAATGGAGCTGGAAATTTTGTCTAGAAAAATTCCGAATAAGATTTAAAAAAAATCGAAATACATGTCTGACTTAAAAAATAATTTCCTTCAGGAATATTTTTCAATCTGTTTGGCAGAAATATCCACCAAACTGGCAGGAAAAATGACAGCGACTCTTTATCTGGATTAAGAAAGTTAAGCCATGGTGGAAGTAAAATGCACTGCAAACACTAAAAACAAGAACTTACCGGTTCTTTTTTTCTTGGCATGAACTCTGCAACGTCTAGCCAGAGCGATTGATCGCATCTTAATGGAGGATATCCGATGGAATTTGAAAAGAATTTAAAACCAATGATCTCGATTAAATCTGACCCCGTTTTAAAGCGACGGTTTGCAATAAAAAAATCAACCGCCAACACGCTCGACGAATACACCGAGTTTCTCAGTAATTTTTACCAAAAGGAGGTAAGCGAAAATGAAATTATCGAATCACTTATTTACAAACTTAGAAAGGACAAGGCTTTCGCTAAGTGGCTCCGATCTAGAGAATGTAGCTGAGGTCTGGCAGGATAAGCAGAAAGATTTTGAGGATCATCTGTTCTTTCTATTCAACCGGGGTGCGGCAGCTATCAATTTCGGAGTTATAGAAAATCTCGATTATCTATCAACGGATACTCCAAAACCTGGATTACCTTTTTCAGAAGCGTTGGCCGAATCTTTGGGGTTGAATATCTTACGAAAGGACCTAATGAAGGTGGGCTTTACAATAGAAAAAAACAGGGTGACTCACCTCAGTCATTTGGGTCGGCAAGTTAGTGACAAACACATGACAAGGTTTTACAGGTTTGATCCTGATAAATTTGCCAAATTTAGGCTTGGGGAAGGCGTTATTTTGAATGAGATATATCGTCAAAAATCAAATGGGAAATTAGTCATAGATGTTAGTCAACTTACCCAAATTTTAGGAGAGGATTATATTCAGTTCGATCAGAAAAGACGCTCGACATCAAACCATCTGAGCAGCGCATCCAAAGAGCTCTGGATGTCGGTCATTCGACACAGTATTCATGCTGCTGACTCACTGCGGTTTGTGCGCTGACACGCAGGAATTTCCACCACCTCAACCTTTCTTGGATCTTCCAATAAAAAAAAGATTTTTTTCCGACAAAAATATTTCTCCATCTAGGTCCCCCTCTCTACTCGACTTCTTCTGACTGGGCGAAAGAAGTCTCGGCGTTCGAGGCTTCAAAAACACCTCGATGGAGAAATATTATGAAGCGAAAAAATCATTTTAACTGGAGCCAAATCGCAGAACAGATTGTTCGAATTTTAGGTCTTATTTTTCGCCTTGCGGTGATTCTCGCGCCAATTCTCAAACAACTCCTCAAAAGGTACCCGCTTTAGTGCGGGTATTTTACTTTCTACTTCCATCGAAGCCTGCGGCGGCGCAGGTCTTTGTGGCTGAAGAAAGTTAAGCTGCGCGCTGTGGCTGTCATTTTTCCTGCCAGTGATTTAACAAAGTATCACTCTATACCAACAGATACTCATACAGACCTATGGCACTGAAATTGCTTTGATATCTTTGGCAACTTGGGGTCCCCTTTTCAGTAAAATCACATTCCCCATAATTCAGGAAAATGATATGGTTCATCGTCAAAATGTAAATTCGATTTCATCGAAAAAATTGCTCTTTGAAAACTTAATAACGATGGATGAATTACTGCGAATGCTGAGGAATCAGTATTCAAAGTATACGGTGTATAAATGGGTGCAAAGAGAAAACATGCCTCACAAACGCATCAGGGGGAAACTCTGGTTCCCGAGGGAAGAAGTAACCCTCTGGCTAGAAAGGAGTTCCTGATGGCAGTTTGGAAGCAAAGAAGTAAGTGGAGAGCTGAAGTTTATGTCGTTGGTCGGCGAATCGCAGCTCGTAGCGGTTTTGAACGTGAAAAAGACGCTCAAAATTGGCATGATGAGATTACTGTGCAATATCGTATAGACCCGAATCAATTTGAAAAGAAAGAAGATCCTAAAACTTTTGAAGACCTTCTGGAAATGTTCAAAAAACTTCACTTACCCACAATCCGCCCATTAACTAAAATAAGATATCTTGTCGATATCGACCAACGGATTAGTCCTTTTTTCGCTCATATGCAGCTTGAAAAAATTTCAACCCCGCTGATCGAAACGTTTAAGATCGAGTTAATGGGAAAACTAAAACCGAAGTCGGTGAATAATTGTCTTTTTACTCTTAAGTTGATGTTGGGTAAAGCGGTTGAATGGCGTTTGATGAAGGAAAGTCCTTATACCATCAAAGCACTAAAAATCGATAATTCGAGACGACTTGAGTGGTGGGATGACAAGGAAAATATCCGACAGTTCCTCGACGAAGCAAGAACACGAAGCCGTTATTACTCGGCTTACCTACTGGCTCTTGAAACCGGCATGCGGCTCGGAGAAATCGTTGGCCTTTCCAAAAAGGACATTGATTTTGAACGAGGTCGTATTCACGTTTGGAGACAATGGAGTGATAAGTTGAAAGCCTACGGTCCGCCAAAACATGGATTTGATCGTTGGATTGATTTTAATCCGCAGGGACATCTTGCAAAGATGTTGGCTGAGGCAGTTGAAAAAAGTAATCATGTAGAAGCAATATTTTTAACCCGAACAGGAAGTCGTGTTGGAAATAGAAAACTTGCAGCTGATTATTTTAAGCATCTGATCAAAAAATCTGGCGTACCGCTAATTTGTTTTCATTCGCTTCGTCACACATTTGCTTCGTGGTACATGGTAGAGGTCGATGATATTTGGGCTTTGAAAAATATTTTGGGGCACCAATCAATTGTCACGACTCACCGTTATGCACACCACTCTAAGCGACACCAACGAAAACCTCTTGAAATGGCCGAACTTGCCAGTGATAAAACTGGTCAAACAATTTTAAGAGTCGTTGGAAAAGCCTAACTTGTTTTCCTAATTCCCTCCAAATTTTCATAAAGTGTTTTCTTGCTCAGGGTGGCTTACATAGGTCGGTTGGCAGCAATACGGTGTATGAATTTATATTTTTTGGAGTTGGTTTTTTAAGCAGGTCTGGAGAGTGAGGACTGGCAAAACGTGCTACCGGACGCGGGAGCGCAAAATTTTCAATTTTTTTTCACGCACAAATCACGCACAAAACAGAATTCACTCGTCATAACCACTCGATTTTATTGGTAAAATCGGTGGTGGAATTGACCCATTTGGTTTTATAACAACAACTTACAGCTTGTTTTTGGCTATTTTAGCCAAGTGATCCCAAACGGGCCAATCCTTCCCTAGTCCCTTCTCGCCTTAAAGTCAGACATTGAAACTACCTTTTCCATTACAGCTTCTTCCGTTGGGATGAAGTTTAAGACCTCAGTAGCTCCTCTTTCGTCAATACCAGCCATACGAATATATCGTTGCATGGTCTTGATGTCCTTCCAGCCGCCAATCTTCATCACCACGGTTGCCGGTACTCCGGCTGAGATGAGTTGAGTGGCAAAACATGCCCTCAGCGTATGGAACTTAACGGAAGTTAATTGATTAGCCTGACAAAATGCTCTGAGAATACTGGCCTGCTCACCTCTGACCCACTTATAGTGGCGAGGTAAAATAAATGCCTCTGTTTCAAGCTCCGCGACTTTTAGTTCAAAAATTAGGAACCAATAAAGTTCGCGTGAAACAGGTACGTTTCGCCAGTATCCACCCTTAGTAGGCCCAAACTCCTTTTGCCTTGTCTTGTAAGTGCGCCGTACCCGGATGATCCCATAGCTTCTTAGCTCTGGTGGTTTCCGGTCCATTTTCTCGGCTTCTCCCCTCGTGACAAGCTCAAGATCGCTCTTATTTAAAGCCTGTAACTCCCCGCTCCTCATTCCCGTGAGTATAGCCATTGACCATACTGGATACCAAGGGTGGGTTTGTTCTTTAGCTTTACGAAGCAGAACGCGAATTTCATCTTTCGCCAGAATCTCTGGCATTTTTTCTTCGCGATCCTTTTCGATCTCAAGACCAAAAACCGGACTTTGATGCACTCCCATGATGAGCCGTTCTTCTATGCCCCACCTATAAATCACGTTGACGGTATTTTTAAGCTTCTTTTGAAAGCTTGGGGGCTTGCCTTGAGATTCTGCAAATCTCAAGATTTCCCTACCATCGCCACGATTTAAATCTGAAGCACAGCGCTTTAACCATGGTTTTGTCCAGTTTCTCAGCATGGCAGCGTGGTCTTGGATAGTGGTAACCGCATACTTTTTCGTTGGAAAAAGTTTTTGGCCACTTTCCCATCTATCGATGACCTCGCCCCAAGTGACTCCCTGAGCCTCTAACCTAGCTATTCTGTCAGCTAACTCCCTAATCAGGATCTTTTCTTGTTTTTCTGCTGCTTTTTCCGTTGCTATGCCCTTAAGGACTTTTTGCAACCGAATTCTCGGCATTACCTTGCTTCTCAGGTTTACATAAACCTGCCACACGGTCTTGCCGTTTAACTCATAAGTTTTTACCGCCATGAAACACCTCCTAACAGTTAGATGTTTCAAGCAGCCGGTCTAATTCATCCCGTCTGAAGTAAAGCTTTCCTGAAAACTTTCGTTTACGGAGTTGACCTCTGCAAACCATCGTTCGGATAGCCCCACATGAGGGGATGCCTTCGCATGTAAACTTACGAAGATAAGCAGCAGCTTCCTTCGTTGTTAACCAAACCAAATTGTCAAAGAGCGCGTTGGAACCACATGGTCCAACAATAACAGGAGTAAACATACTATTTTCCCCCATTTTCTTCAACGAAATGTTGATTTTTTTTCGCGTCAATTTGCGTAGAATTAAGAGCTTTTAATTGCGCCTGTGCCATTTGAAAATTAAATTCTTCAAATGTAATTTGTCCGTGATTCTTGCAATAGGTCTGGTAGAGAACTCTGGTTTTGTCTGCTGGTGTGAGGCTGTTCTGTCGCAATTTTTCAATCTTAGCCTCATTCATTCCAGAAATTGCCTCTACCATGTAGGCTTCTGCTTTGACCTTACGGCCAAGTTCCTTCTTGTTGATTTTCGCTAAGTCAGACGCGATTTTTTTGATGGTGTCTTTGCTTAGTCTGATCGTTCCAGATTGCGACTTTACCTTCGTTGACGATTTCTTTTTTGCCGTTTCCTTTTGTTCCATTTTGATCCTCATTTGTGATGAAGATCCGCTAACTTGTAGTAGGACCGTTGTAGATTCTGTTCGTTTTTGCTCTCTCTAAATTGAGTAGATCAGAATAACTAAATGTCTATATCTGGACCCTCCTTGCTTCTCGTTTTTGCTGGGGCAATTTGCTCAAAACGCACATTGCTTTTTGCATACTTTTTCTTCAATCCCTCGAACAAATCAACCTGCGCTGGTGCAACACTTTTATTCCAAGATCGCATCATAAACACCTCGTCAATGTTGCGATTTTGCTCAAGGAAGATATCAACCGAATTGCTGGACGGTGTGAGCAAAGTTAGAATAGAATGTTTAGTAATTGTTGGTTGTATTGCTGCTTTTTCCCCCTTTGATTCAATGAAGGTGTGAATATCAGCAAATAGCATCAGTCTGTTCGAACTTCCTCTTTTACTGATATATGGATTGCTCATATTTCCACCAGGTTTTGATTGCCACTTACCTTCCTTGTTTTCGTGAAAATCCACATAGCCATCGGCACCATTTTCGGACATAAACCGGATACGCCCGTCTTTGTGAACCTGCATCCTCTTGGTTTCAGAAATGTTGCGAGCTTTGTCTACGGCGACCCCCATTGATCTAAAAAAGCTGCTCAACTTAAGTTTGGATAATTTCTCAGATGCTCTGTGTTCCTTGGGGATATAAAAGGAATGAAAAGTAAGATGCTTTGATTGAAAAAACTTCTCATAAGCCAAAATACTTTTGTCATCATTAATTATCGAAATTGCTTTCACCAAGGATGTATTTTTATGGATTCTTACAAAATCGATCGTATTCCCTTCGGTTCCATTTTTGGTGTTCTTCCATTGTCCACCCGTAAGCTCGACATACTCCCTTCCTCTTAATAATGTCTTTCCTTCTTTACTCACCAGGCCGATATGATTTGTCTTACAGTATGAGGAAATACTTGCATTTTTCGCTCTTTCGAGTGCGTCAGAGGGAAATGGTCCGCGCTGCAAATCGCTCATACTGATTTGCATTGTCGCAGCTGACCTCCTGTCTGACTTGGTAAAGCTGGAGTAGTTTTTGTCCGCCAACCATTCGTCTACATTTGAGTAGATCTTTTTGCGACCACCTGCCCCATCTTTTGATGATTGGGACTGCATCGAATGCAGCTTGGCTTCGAGAATTTTTCGCGTCATGGGATCAATTGCAAATTTCAGATCATTTTCTTTAAATTTGCACACCAAACCCTCAGTGTCGTAGTTCTTCCCAAGCGTTTTTCCCCGCTTTCCTTTGGTTCTGCCAGGATAAAAATATGTAATGTTCTTATCTTCAATTCTGACATTGATTCCCATCACGCCCATAAAGTGACGGTATTCATCGAACGATGTAGCCATTTCACCTGCCTGACGGCCTTTTTCTCTTATGTCCATGATGTATGA
>Ga0222674_1000400_pt1 | contig 16341 bp, 22 predicted proteins | sample AntAcemetagen866_FD_179804 | JGI IMG/M metagenome (GOLD analysis project Ga0222674, IMG submission 179804) | Saline water microbial communities from Ace Lake, Antarctica - #866 | ecosystem: Environmental > Aquatic > Non-marine Saline and Alkaline > Saline | place: Antarctica: Ace Lake...
TTGATGGTCACGTTACCTGTTTCGATGTTGCCGCGTGCAATGTTCAAAAACCCGTCGGTGAATGCCGGTGCTTGGACCAACTCACTGTTGATGGTCACGTTACCCGTTTCGATGTTGCCGCGTGTAATGTTTAAAAAACCGTCGGTGAATGCCGGTGCTTGGAAAGACTCCCCCACACGGATGGTTTTTGCGGTCAACTCGTGCGTTACTTCCACCGACGCGTTTAGGCGTAAACTTGAATTGACAAAATCCCCTTCGATAAGAGAACCGATGACGAGTGTGTCGTTCTTGACGGAATGCGACACCACTACGTCATGACCTATAATGATATTGTTTGTTCCGGAAAGTAAACGATTTTCATGACCGATTACAATGTTTCTTTGTCCTTGCAACACGTCCGTGTCGTTCCCTACAAAACAGTTGTGGTGTCCTACGGTCTCTCCCCCCGAACCGTACCCGATCATCACGTTATTTTGTTGTGTCATGGACACCGTTTGTTCGCTCCTTAAAATTCCTTGGAATAAGACGGCGTTACGAAGGACGAAAGTTTCCTCGCCGGAAATCGTAGCCTCCGAAACAGCCTGTGTAAACCGAATGCACGCTTGTGTACTATTCGATGTAAGCACTTCACCGAACGGATCTACGATACAATCGTGCTCGGTACTGTAATCAAGCACGAGTGTGTGTTCGATGGTCGGTTCTGTGTTCAACACAAGCGTTATCTTCATTTACAAATTGAAATTCAATTTAAATTTGGTATAAGCAGCCTCCAGGTCCTTGTTTTTACTCCGTGTTATATATTTGAGAAAGACTTTCATGTCGTGTAGAGACTGGAAGCGCTCACACACGAACGTTTTGGTCTCGGTCTCGACATCGAACGTGTCCATGAAACACTCTTTCACGCCTTTCGAAGGAAATCCCATTTCGAATTTGAGTTCCATGCGCCTCATTAGCGCGACGTCCAAGCTTTCAGGACGGTTCGTGGCACCGACGACAAGGACTTTGGACAAACCAATTTCGTCCATTCCGTTTAAGAACATCGTTTTCATGGTGTTTGTGTGCGACTGGTCGAGGTCGTTACGACCTGCCATGATTCCATCGATTTCGTCAAAGAAGATTAGACAAGGCTGCATTTTCTTCGCCACGGTGAACACTGCACGGAGCAGCTTGAAACTCTCGCCTTGATATTTGTTTTCAATCATATCGGGTGTGATACGGAGACAGGTCGTGGACACGCGCTGTTCCTTACACAATTGTTTGACGAGTGTCGTCTTCCCGGTACCTGGAGGACCGTATAGCAACACACCTTTGGGAGGTTCGTAGAGTCCGACTCGTTCCGTATCGGGTAGCTCCCATAACCCAAAAACGTCGCGTATGTCCGCTAATATCCCATCGTGACCCACAACACAACACTCGCCGCTGGTGTTCGTGGTGTTCGTTTTGTTCACGGGTTGTTGTTCTTGTTCTTGTTCTTGTTCTTGTTCTTGTTGGGTCGTTGTTGTTGTTGTTGTCGTCACTGTTTCCGAAAGGTGCATACGACTCGCTTCGTACACTTGCCGTTCGTGATACGTCAAGGCGGACTCGTCATTCAAAAAGTAGCCGTCACGGGTCGCGCGTTCGTACACATAATACAAAACGATGATAGACACTATAACAAATATCACTTTTTTCATCTTTTTGTAATTTGTGGTGTAAATTAAATATGAACCGAAAATGCGCAAATTATATATCGTATGCAAAATTACCAGATTACGATTCCGATATCGATTTGGAGGACGCGGACGATGAATACCAGTGTAACTATTCGTTTATTTGTATAGAACAAGGTTCAAAAAAGACGTTCAAAAAGAAAGCCAACACCGCTGTGTTGAAGCCGGACGAATTTATTTACGAAGAGCTTAATTTAGTAGAAGCTTGAAGATGGGTCAACATCTTTACCATAATTTTGTTATGCATCTCTAAGCTTCGTTTGATTTCTAGAAGAATATCAACCACGTTACGGTTTTTCTTGGACTCTAAAAAGAACGTCTCTAATATGTCGTGAAGGTTCTCCCCTTCAAAGTCGGGGTCTTCCATCATATCAGACTCGACGTGAGAAAGGTGTTCCGAATCTCCGGATGCACTCATCTTTTATAATGTGATTGGAATACTTTTTTTTCGAAATTAGTACGCGAAATTTTTTTAATTTGTTTTAACGATTGTATAACAAATGTTTAAGAATAAGTGTATCACATTGCTCATTGCTGCATTATTCGCTGTCGTTGCGTACAATTACTGTTTCAGTAGTCTCGCAGCGGCGGGTGGAGGAGGTACTTCTAGAGGGTCTCGTTTTACAGTATACGGGTCTATGCGATGCGGGTACACGGTAAAAATGCTCGACTATTTGAAGTCACGTGACGTGTCGTACGAGTATGTCGATGTGAACAAACCGGCTGGGGATGCCGCATTTAAGGAAGTGACGGCCGGAAAAAACATTAGAGGCATACCATACACCATCGATCACAAAACCAGCGAGGGTATCGCGGGTTTTAAAGAAATTATTTTGTAAATATATAGAATATATAAACAACAATGTCAATGATGTCAAACGGAGCGGTCCCCAAGCCTTCTGCTTCTCCTCCTGCCCCCGTCATGATGCCTGCTCGTGTTAACTCTATCGACCCCGTCGCCCTTGCCCGTTCCATGGTGGACGAGACCTACAACTCCTCCGTCCAGAGCATTAACACCGGTTTCGCGCTGGCCGCCGCGCTCGCCTGGAACGACAGCGTGAAAGTGGTCATTCAGAAGTTCATCAAGAGTAACGCCAACGTGGCACAGATGCACCTTGTGTACGCTATGGTGGTGACCGTTATTTCCGCCATTGTGTTTGTGCTGACCAAGAAGTTCCTCAAGCCCTCTATCAACAAGACCCAAGTAGCTCCCGTGCTTTTCCGTTAAAAAAAGAAAACCACCTTAAGAAAATGAAACGATAAATTATAAAAAAAGGCAATGAAGGAAGTCGTAGACGCTTTCTTTAGAGAAGTATCACTCGTACATCAACACATCAACTCGTACAATGATTTTATAGAAGTGTTGTTACCGAATATCGTCAATGAATATGAAACTGCGATAATCGGTGATAATAAAGAATACCGAGTGTGTATTGCGAATATCCAATACATCAAACCGTCCCATACCGAGACGGATGGCGTCTCGAGGGCCGTTTTCCCGAACGAAGCAAGACTACGAAACCTGACGTACCAAACGTCCATTCTCGCGGACATATCTATAGAGAACGACGAAGAAACAACGAGGTTCGATCGTTGTTTACTGTGCAAAATGCCAGTCATGCTTCTATCAACACTGTGTAATTTGAAAACGACCATGTCGACCGTTCAACACAACCACGAATGCGAACACGACATGGGAGGGTACTTTATCGTCAACGGGTGTGAAAAAGTGCTCATTGCACAGGAAAAAATGAACAATAACCAAATCTACGTGTTCAAGAAAAAATCACCGAGTAAGTTTTCGCACGTGGCGGAAATTCGATGTATACGCGAGCAAGACATCAAGTCGACCAGCACGTTCGTGGCACATCTTACACAACCCAACTCGGTAAACGAGCGTGTCATTCGTATGCAGTCTCCCTTTACGAAAAGCGACGTACCGATCTTTGTGTTTTTCTACTTATTAGGATGCGATCGCGAGTACATTCTGTCGCAATTCAAGACGATCGATAAGAACGACCTGTTACCGAGCCTCGAAGAGACCGTCGTGCATGACCAGGAAAGCGCGATCGAGTTCATTTCGACGAAACTGGTTTTTGCGTCGTTCTCGCACGATCTGTTCATTAAAGAAATGTTCCCACATGTCGAAAATAAAGGCGGGAAAATACAATTGCTGGTGTATATGATTGAGAAGCTCATCGACTGTGGGAACGATCGGATTCCCGAGGATGATCGAGATCATTTCAAGAACAAACGAGTGGACATGTCCGGTCAGCTGCTAGCCAATCTGTTTAGGCAACTGTTTCGACGCATGTACAAGGAGTTTCTCAGTGGGTGTGCCAAGTCGCTAAAAGCTGGCAAGATCTTCAACGTCAATCACATTTTGAAGACGAAAATCATAACGAATGGAATCAAGTATTCGCTGAGTACCGGGAATTGGGGAGTCGGGTCACAAAACGTTCGTACGGGTGTTTCGCAAGTACTCAACCGACTCACGTACGCGAGCGCGTTGTCTCATCTCCGGCGCGTAAATTCTCCAATCGGAAAGGACGGAAAACTGACGGGTCCTCGCCAACTGCATAACTCGCAATGGGGTAAATTGTGTCCGGCGGAGACTCCCGAGGGGCAAGCGTGTGGTCTTGTGAAAAACTTGTCCATGATGGCGTGTATCTCGAGACAAACCAATTCGACCTACTTGAAGGATTTTCTGCGTACCAGTAACTTGACACAATCGGTCAAACTGTTTGTAAACGGCGACCTCGTGGGATCCACCGACATCCCCAACAAGACGTACGAGCAGCTACGCGAGTTGAAGCGGTCCGGAACAGTCGCCTTCGACACGAGCATTGCGATGGACACGTCCAAATGCGAAATCCGCGTTCACACGGACGCGGGGCGTATCTGTCGACCGTTGTTTGTGGTCGAGTCCGTTTCGCAGAAACTGGTCTACGACGAAAAGTTTTCTAAGAACGGTTCTTTTATGTGGTTACTGGTGAACGGTATTGTCGAGATTGTCGATTCGGACGAAGAAGAGAACCTGCTTATAGCGATGTTCGTTCATGACCTTGAGAAGGGTACCTTAAAGTACACCCATTGCGAAATCAATCCGGCTATGATTCTCGGAGTGTGTGCGTCTACGATTCCGTTCCCCGACCACAATCAGAGTCCCCGGAACACGTACCAGTCAGCCATGGGGAAACAGGCCATCGGGATGTACGCGCTAAACTACCAGGAGAGGTTCGACACACTGTCGCACGTGCTCACGTATCCACAGAAACCGCTCGTCCAAACTGCCGCGAGCGACTTTTTAAACGTAAACGATTTACCGTCCGGACAAAACGCAATCGTGGCCATCGCGTGTTACGGCGGGTTCAATCAGGAGGACTCTATCATTATGAACCAGAGTTCTATCGATCGTGGACTTTTTCGAAGTGTGTTTTATCGAACGTACAAGGACGAGCTCAAATCGTCTCAAAAGGAACATTGGGGTTCCGACCAGACCGAATGTAGCGGAATGCGTCTCGCGCAATACGACAAGCTGGAAGACGACGGACTAGTGTCTCCGGGTGTCGCGATCGACGGGAACGACGTTCTCATCGGGAAAACGGTTCTACACACCGACGATAAGCGTGATGTGAGCACTATCGCACGCCACAACGAGGACGGTATCATCGACAAGACCATGATCACCACCACCGAGAGCGGTTCGAGTATGGTGAAAGTGCGCGTACGCAAGACAAAGATCCCGACCATCGGAGACAAGTTTTGTTACACACCGGACCACGAATTCCTGACGCTTCTTCGCGGGTGGGTACCGGTCGATTGCGTCCGTCTTGGGGAACCGGTCTTGACGCTCGATCCCGAAACGAACTCAATGGCGTACGAGCCGGTTCTCGAAGTGCACGCGTACCCGGTCGTCCAAGAAACGATGTACGAAGTGAATACCCCGAGTGTCAGCCTCCGCACCACGATGAATCACCGAATGTACGTGAAGAACCAGAACAATAAGAGGAACGGTTATTACGAGCTGGTGAAAGCCGAAGAGATCACGGGGGACGACGTCCGGTACCTGAAGAACTGCGACAAAGGGTTTCTCGATCTCGACAAATACACGTTACCTCCGATGCCGGTACCCAATAAACGGAATTTCGTCGACTTTTTGTTCTTTTACGGCGTCTGGGCAACGTCCACCGGTTGTGTTTCGAAAAATATAATTCAACTACAAATCAATCCGCTGGTACTCGTTCGTTGTGGACTCTACCCGCAGATCACGGACAACGGCTTGTTTGTATGGGTCGAGGACGCGTGTTTGGCCGAATTTCTAAAAGAAACACCCCGTACTCGTCTTCCGGAATGGTGTTTCCGACTATCGGCGCATCACAGCGGGGTTCTTTTAAAAGGCATTATGACCGACAACAACGCATGGACGCGCATTTTTGCAAATGACGTTCAACAACTCGCGCTGCACGCCGGTACGAACGTGGACATGAAGAAAATGAAAAACCAAAAAAACCACCACGGTGGCGGGTATCGTCCGTTCTTGGTTCCGTTGGTTACCGACACCATGACCCCGTTGGTTTCCGACCACGACGTATCGAGGCCTGTCTTTTCGGGAACCGTTCATTGTGTGACGGTACGCACAGGTATCGTACACGTGCGTCGGAACATGCGCTCCGTGTGGTGCGGGAACAGCGCTCGTCACGGACAAAAAGGTACAATCGGAATGACGTACACACAAGAGAACATGCCCTTCTCCATGCAGACGGGCATGTCGCCGGACATTATCATCAACCCGCACGCGATCCCTTCGCGCATGACCATCGGTCAGCTATTGGAGTGCATCTCCGGGAAAGTTGGATGTTTCGACGGGGAACTCAAAGACGCTACCGCGTTCAACACCACACACGACCAACAAGGAATTTACGACGCTCTACACGAGAAGGGGTATCAACGCCACGGAAACGAAACACTGATCAATGGGATGACGGGGCGGGTGATGGACCACGCGATTTTCATGGGGCCGACGTACTACCAGAGACTCAAGCACATGGTGGACGACAAAATTCACTCGCGCGGCAGAGGACCCGTACAGGTTCTCACGCGCCAGCCCGTGGAGGGACGATCTCGAGACGGTGGTTTGCGTGTAGGCGAAATGGAATCCACCGCGATCCAAGCGCACGGGTCCGCGTCTTTCCTCCGAGAGCGACTGTTTTTCCAGTCGGACGCGTACCGAGTATTCGTTTGCAAAAAATGCGGACTTATGGCTACCGGGAACATGAAAATCAATCGGTACTATTGTGATGCGTGCAAAGTTCCCGATGTCGTGCAAATACACATCCCGTTCGCCACAAAGCTGCTTTTCCAGGAACTCATGTCGGTCGGGGTGACACCACGCATAATGGTTTAAGAAATTAAAACGAGACGATACTAATGAATGACAAAACAGAAAACAATAACATTCCTTATCAAACCCAAACGGAGGACTATACCAAACTCAAAGTGTTTGTCGCCACCCCTTGCTATGCCGGGCAGGTTCATGTAAAGTTTATGGAGTGTGTCATGGGGCTCCAACACACCCTACTGACGAACGGTATCGGGTTTGAGTTTTACACGATACCGTTCGATTCTTTAATCCCGCGTGCCCGCAATGCCTCGGTGACCCGATTCATGGGAAGCAAAGAATCGACCCATCTCCTCTTTATCGACGCCGACATTCAGTTTCATCCCTCGAGTGTGGTCAAAATGTTGCGTGAAACCAAAGACGTCATATGCGGGTGTTATCCGAAAAAGGCGCTTGACTTTGACAGTTTAAAGAAGAATATTACGACGCTCACAGACAACGTCGAGTTGATCCAATCGTCTGTGAATTACGCGTTCAATTTCAAACCGCAAAGCACCCATCGCGTGGAACGCGGGGTGGTCGAAGTGCTCGACGCCCCGACCGGGTTTATGATGATACGCAAGCAAGTTTTTCGCGACCTGATGCAAACCTACCCGGAAGCGGAGTATCGTAACGACGTTCGCGCCTACCAAGTCACACCGGAAGATCGGTTCTTTGACCTTTTCCCGAGTCGGGTGTTCGACGGACGCTACCTGAGCGAGGATTACGGGTTCTGTCGACTGTACCAACAAGCAGGTGGACAAATATTCGCGGACCTTACGGTAAAACTGAACCACTACGGTCAGTTTTGCTATCACGGCGACCCTTTGTTACATCTTAGGCACACGAAAGGCGTCAAAGTGACTGAAACAACAGAGACGAAATAGAAACAGTCGTAAACTGAACGATTTTTTATTTTCGAAAATTTTAATTTCAAATGATAAGATATAATGTGGGCAAAATTCAGAATGTGCACAAAACCCAAAACTCAAAACTCAAAACTCAAAACTCAGAATGTGCTCAAAACCCAGAATGTGCTCAAAATCCAGAATGTGCTCAAAACTCAAAACTCAGAATGTGCTCAAAACTCAAAACTCAAAACTCAAAACTCAAAACTCAAAACTCAAAACTCAAAACTCAAAACTCAAAACTCAGAATGTGCTCAAAACTCAAAACTCAAAACTCAAAACTCAAAACTCAAAACTCAAAACTCAAAACTCAAAACTCAAAACTCAAAACTCAAAACTCAGAATGTGCTCAAAACTCAAAACTCAAAACTCAAAACTCAAAAGGTGCTCAAAACTCAAAACTCAAAACTCAAAACTCAGCGAGAATCACCGAAGAGAATGTGCTCAAAATAGTTGGGATGCATTTGAACAAGACAAATCGGACGTCAAGATCGGTTGCACAACTCGAGTCGTTGTCGAAAGGTCTTAGTGTTACACTTGGTGTTACCGGAAATAAACAAAAACGGTTTGTTAAAGCAGAGATTGTCGATTTTATGAACGGATTTTTAAGGAAAAAGAAACGCAATAAATTTATCGCAACCGAACTTCGTGAGTTCGGAAGTAGTTTACCGTTTTTGAAGATCCTATATTACTTCAGAGACTTTTTTAACGATTATTCGGGAAAATTTATGAATTATTATTCGTATTATTATTCTGTGGGTCAATACAAAAAGGAGGATTTCGTTATTATCGGTTGGGGGCTGGCATTCCAAGACCCAAAAAGGTTAAATATGAATACTCCAGGCATTTACATAAAACACGAAGACATGAAAACGATACTGAAAAGGCGTTTTCCTCCAACGTCTCGCAGGGCGTTAAAAATACTGATGAAAAGAGTGTATAATCGGTCACGCACACATGGTTTCTTCAAACCGTCCGACGTTAATAAGTATGCAAATGGAATTATAGAACGGTTTATAAAAAAGTAATTTTTTTATTTTCGGAAATTTTATTTAGAATGTGGGCAAAATTCAAAATGTCCCGAAAATTACCCGTATAACGCAAGAGACGACCCGTGTTGTTTCGAGTGGCGGTCTCTACCACGCTCTACTAATCTTCTCACGTCTACTTCATGTTTTTTTTAAACGCCCGACCTGATTGAAACGACAGGCGCGTGTCCCCGAAGTACACGCACGACCTAATGTTGTTTCAAGCGAACTACTAAAAATCTACTTTTTGAAAAAACGTGTCCACCAAACAAAGTGTCCGCGCACACACAGCCGCGTTGCGTGCTTTCGTACGTCCAAAATCGGTAAAACTTTTATTGGTGTAAAACTTTAATATTGTGTAATATTATTAATAAATGTACTATAGCACGACATCGATACTCCCTCAACGTCCGGGTAAATCTAATAACGCGCGTATCAAGTTTACGGACACACTCCTCAAAAAAATGGCAAAAGAGAAGATTAAAAGAAACACAAAAGTCGCGGCCAAAATGGTGAAACGTTCGGTGGCGCGTTTTACGACGACGACAGGAACGAACGCGCGGAATTCGAACAACACCAACAACAAACGTATTCTCAAACCGCTCCCTATGATGTCTTCCAACAAACTGTTTCAACAAAACACGAAACCCAGAAAACCCCAAAACGCCCCGAAACAAAAAACGGCTCTTACAAAAAACACAATACGAAACTCGTTTTTTCCTTCTTCCAACAGAAGGGGACCCACAAAAAACACAATACGAAACTCGTTTTTTCCTTCTTCCAACAGAAGGGGACCCACAAAAAACACCCCGATACGAAACTAATTTAAAAAATCACCTAAAGATGTAACGTGTAACTAAACGTATAAGGGAACCATGGAGTGTACCGTGGTTTACCGTTGCGAGTGTAACGAACGCGGGTATCCGTCGTTGTGTGCATTAAAACAACATCAAAAAACAAAACAACACGCGATTTGGGTGGAACGAAACGAGTTACGTTTATTGAAGATAGACCTCACTGAAAAAACCAACACCATCATGGCATTGGAAATTGTTGTAAAAGATGTGAGAGACTTGAACACTGTTTTATTGAAACGTTTATTGACTTAAAGAAGTAATAAACTAAAGTAAAGTATATTACCATTACACGCGGGTTTCAAGAAAAAAAAAACAAATGGACCTCCTCAAAGCGCTACACATCGTTGGGGTTTATTTGGAAAACCGAGACATTTTACATTTGTGTATTACAAACAAAGTGATGTTTACGCAATTCTCTCCGATGATAGACACGCGATACAACACGTACATCAAGAGCGACAAGTACAAGTCGCGTGTTGTGCTTGAATTGAACAAATTGAGTTTCATGATTGATCAATTCAAGTTCAACAATAAAATTCTGACAAACCTCATGTTTGAGTATCTCATGGGTATCTACGAACACTGGGCATGGATTGTGTTTGACGATAGCTATTACCTAAAAGTTAAACCACCGGGCTCGAGGCATTTTTCGTTTTTTCTCAATGAAAAACGACTGACAATGAACGACATCCTTCCGACGGTTCGGTTCAATTACACCCATCACCATCGTCCCACCAAACAGTTTTCGTACTTCAAGACAATATGCTCTATTCACTCGCAGAGCACTTCCTGAGTGTCTTTGTTAATCCACATACGTGTGAGAGTCTTGTCCGCAAACATCTTTTTAAGCGTACGACCCAAATCCTCGACGGAGGCTTTTTGCTGATACAGGCCGTCGTCTAGTGGTGGTAGCTGTACGTTGCTTAGGTCCATTTGCATGAGTTGCGCGGTGTATCGGTCCTGGAGAATCTGGGCTGGAAAACGCATTATTACTTTATTAAACAAGTTTCTATTTTCTTAAAAGCAAAAAAAAAAGAAAAACTTTTTCGAAAAACCCTTCAAAAAAAAAAGTAGGACGCTTAATGTATTAACATCCTTTAAATGAAATACATTAAGGTTAGTACAACTATTGACGACGCTACCAATATCAAGGCGTACGCGGTATGCTTCGAAGCGGGGGGGTCAGAAACCCACGAGGAGATCCAATCGTTGGTGTACACTAACCGCGCACAACCCGCCGGGAAATATTCCGTGGTCGAGATGACTAACGATGGTTTGAACAACGATTATTACACTTGCGATCTATTACAAAAGTACGAAAATATCGGTAATACTACCCCGATAAACATCGTTGACGGTTTACAAACCGTGTACATTGTGACGATCGGGAACGACAATTCCGCCGCACTCAACGGAACCATGAAAACCACTATGGTTATTCCCTAGGTAAAAATAATTCGTTAAAAAAAAACAACAACCAATATTAAAATTAAATGAGACATTGGTTAATTGTTTTGCTCATCATATTGTGTGTTTTATTTTTTGGACAGTCTAAGAAGAAAAGCAAAAAAACAGTAACATTTTCGGAACGTGTTACGGTGTACTATATTTAACTTAAAGAACGTTTTAACTAAAAAGAGTAATAAAACCAGAAAATGACCCCGCTTTGTCATTTCCCAAACGTCCCTTCGATACACCACGCGTGTGTGTTCCCGTGCGACCAAGGACAATGCCACTCGACGACCAAAAAAGGGTCCCGGTGTACGAAAATGTCCGACTTTGTCGATTTGAACGACACGTACCAATGTCATGTTCATTTAAGTAAAGAACAACGCAAAGTGCAATTGTATGATTTTGTGTTGATGCAAAATAACCAGTTTGAGTACAAGTTCATACGCAACACCACGATGGAACAAGAAACACAAGCAGAAGAAACTTGTCCTATTTGTATGTCTACTATTCGGACCAATACGTCTGTGGTTCTCGAAACGTGCGGACATCGTTTTCACGAACATTGTATCACCGAATGGATTTATACGCAACACAAAAACTCGTGTCCGTGTTGTCGAGCGACCGTTTTTCACAAAGACTACTACGCAGAAAACGAAGAAGAAGACGACGAAGAATATTACCACGACGTCTTGTTTTCCGTAATGGACGTGCTCGAGTCTTCGGAAGCGAGGGAGTACGTGAGTGAACACCCGTTCTTTATCCAACGCGCGTACACGTACGACGGGGCGGTGTCAATCGCAATGGCTTTAACACTTACCATATAAAATCTGTTTTACTAATAATAAAATATTTGTTTGCAGTAAATGTGAGTATACCACCGACGTCAAGTCGAACTATATTCGACATGTGAATCGAAAGACTGACTGTAGTAGTAGTACTTCTAGTCCTAGTCCACCGACGCCTGTTAAAAAACGGTCTCTTCGCTACGTGTGGTTGTTTCTTTCGTTAATCGGCGTGATTAAAATGTCGAAGAAAATTAAAAAATTCTCTAAAATATAAATGGTTCCCAAAAAGTACCGTGACGTACGTCACTTCTTTATAAAAAAGTACGGAAAGAAAGTCGGTGCGTTTAAATTCAAAATTTACTTGTTACATAAACAAACTCCTCCGAAAACTAAAAAAACACACTCCATTACCAAAAATAAATTTAGAGCAAACATATTTATTTTCTGAAACAAGAACAAAAAAAAATAGTGTTTACAGAGGACTACACTTGATCTGCCGAGACAATGTGTGTAGCTTTCGTAATATCAAGGCTAACATGACTATAACCATGGCGAGCGAACCGATCGAAACCGTGATTACCGTCACCGCGCGGTCTTTTCCCCGCTGAATACATGGATTGGTTTCGACCTCGTCCATACATCGTTGAAGCGCTTGGGATACGATTGTGTCCATTTTTAATTACCGTTCCATTTTAATTCTTCCATCGGTTCTCGCAGTTCAGACATGTAATAAAGTTGGTGGCTGGTTCGTCCTGACAACGAATCTGTACGGAATAATAGGTCGTTTGACGCGACCCGCACTTGCGACACTTGAATATACCGTCCGAAACCGCCTCGGTGCCGGAAGAAGAAGAAGAGTCGTGGTCAAGCTTGTTCTTTTTTATTTGTTTTTTATGATACGTTGCGATTTCGGTGGATAACTTTTCACGTACCACTTGTTGGATAAACTCGGGTGAGTCACGCAAACTCGCCAAGATCTCTTGTGCTTTAGACACGTACAAGTGCTTGAATATAAAGTTTGTCCACACCGCTTCGATGTTGTGTGTGTTTGCGTACCCGATCGCGTGATTGTACACGCTAATCTCAATGTTTTTCCCCGTGGTTTCTGGAAGACCGGGGATTTCCATCAACTGTTTGAAAATACGAGTCCGAATCATTTTTTGTTTCATTTAAAACCGTGCCCTTTCTTAATAACAAATGTTTAAGAAGGAACGCTACACCCAAAACCTTTTTCGTATTCACCAAGCCCGCGAACTGTTTGTCCAATTGGGCACCGTACAATCGGACGGCGTTTACGAAAATTGTTATATCGACCTACAAATTGAAGAAGAAGAAGAAAAAGCCTACGTGTTGGAAATCGAAACAAAGGTTGTCCAAGACTTATGTGCACATCAATACCCTTTGGTAAACGGTATTACGCCCGAAGGCAAGCTACGTTGTAAATTCACCACGCGCTACGGTCATTTTATTATACAGTTGATGGACAATCACGGTAGGCGTGTTAACCGATACCACTTGCAAAAAGAGGACTCCGTTTGCGTGCGAATATCACCCACTCACGCATGGCATAACGACCAAGTGTGTGGGGTCACTTGGGTTATCACTTCGTTTGTAAAAAATGTGTTAAACAATTAACCTACTAAAACTAACACCAACAAAACTAACAAAAAATGTGGTCTCACAAGTACACTTACCGCGACCCCGTGATGGAGAAGAAGATTGGCGAACTTGTCCAATGCGTTCACGTGCTCGTACACGGCTGTGACGGTTCTGGTATATTTTCGTTCGTTCAGTCCGCTTTGGACACTACCGGGATCATGTCGTCCAACACAGAGTGGACCCACGAAGAGATTAACGAAACGGGCAAGACCAACCTCAGTGTCATGACGCGGTCTAACAATCGCTGCACCGAAGTCGTCATGAAAGACTACGGCTCGAACGAACGAGGTTTGTTGCGAAACTGGATCAAACAAATGTCCGAGAGTTTCGTGATATCCAACCAAGTTACGATCGGGGTAAAACTTATTGTGATTCATAACACCGAATGGTTCTCAAAAGAGTCGCAAAATATCCTCGCCATTTTCGCCGAAAAACACGCGCACTGTACGCGTTATCTATTAACCACCAACCATACCAGTCTCGTAAATCGATCGTTACTCAGTCAGTGCACCCTATTGCGTGTACCGCGCCCCGACCCGGTACAGTTGACGACCCATATCGAAACGATCTTGGGTCGAGAGAACCGAATTTCCAAACGACCCGTGTTTGACATTGTCGTCGAACAACAGTCCCATCTGGAAAACGCCGTCGACGCTACACAAATGGACGTGTTTGGTGTGAAAAGTACATTCGATCAAGCGTTCGACGAAATATATCACATTATAAAGTCGACAAAAAAAGCGAATAAAATTAAAGCCATACGCGACATTATCTACACGTTGTTGGTGAACAACATTAGTGGGACTCTAATATTTACAAAAATCACAGACCTACTGTGTGCGCGTGAAAAGAAACCCGACACGAAGCACCGCATTATCGCCATGGCGGCAACGTACGAACAACGCTTGCGTTCGTGCGAACGCCCCGTGTACCATTTGGAAGCTTTTTTTATCCAACTGTTCACGTTCATTCCTTAAAACATTCCAAAAATATTTAGTCCATGAAACCCCCCCCCCCCGAGTTCCACGTTTATTCTTTAAACGCGGCGGCCATACAAAAATATTTGGTCATGAAAAACCGAGTCCGGGGCCATGAGAGTTCCAACTTGATCGCACCCGTGACCACTTTAAACATGTCGTTCATAAAATTCGAACGGAGCATTTCGGTCATCTCGTCGATGACTTTGGGTTCCAGTAGATCGTCCGCGGTTCCAATCACACCGTCTTTTCCTTTGGCGATCTCCGTCAAGAAATGAATAGCCATGTCGATCGCGTCCATATCTTTGAGGTGCAACTTTTGTTCCTTGTTGATGCGATGTATAATCTTGTACACGTCCACCGAAAAATCAATCCCAGAGTGCGTGTTTAGCTGTTTCTTACGAAACGCGTCGGTGAGTACGAGCATCACAGCAGTTTGTTTGGAGACTTGCATCTTCTTTTTAAATTATTTAAACACATAAAAAATAAGATGCGCGAGAGCGACGTCGTCCGCTAGAGTCGACATCGTGGTCTTCTTTCGGTACATGAGTAACACCACCAACGCGTGCACACCCATATACAAGTACGCGTGCTGAGAACGTGGAACAATCCCGTGATACATGTACAACAACATCAGAAGTGTCGTCGCGGGTAGCGTGTACTCCGGGGTGCACCGCGTCTCTTTATTGTTAAGCATTTGCATGGCGCGAACGAACAAGAACAATACGTACAACACAATGCCGTGCTCAAAGAGTTTCGGAAATTGCTCGTGATTGTATCCGATATAGATTGGTACGAGCGCCAGTAGGTACGGCAGGTACGTCGGCAAGTTCTTCACCACACCAAGGTCGTCCACCACACTCCGTGCGGTGTCCTGGATGTCCGTTTTGAGGCCCTCTTTCTTTTTCCGAAATACAGTATACACGAAAATCGCAAGTAGCACTACTAGTGCATTCAATTCCTTCATAGAAAAAATGACTTAAAGAAATACTTTATTAATATACTACTACGAGATATAATATGATGAATAAAACGAAAACAGCAACAATAGCAACAGTACCCGCACCCGCTGTCGATACTAACGAGAATACCATGTTCAATAACATGATTTCGGAGCTAGAGAATATGAAAAAATCAATTGCACATATGGTTTCGTCGCTCAAAACGTCACAAAAACATTTTACGAAGAAAACCAAGTCGCCGAATATCAAGAGCGGTTTCGTAAAGCCCGTGCGTCTGTCCAAAGAGCTCAGTACACTCATCGGTACGGGCGAAGACGAACTCGTCCCTCGGAATATCGTCAATCGTAAGATTAACGAGTACGTAAAAACCCACGACTTGCAAATTCCAGAATCTCGTCAAAATTTCCGCGTGGACGATGATCTCGGTAAACTATTCAAATTGGAACCGGGAACAACCGTTCACTATTTCAAAATGCAGACGTACCTCAAGTGTCACTACCCCAAACAGGACAAACCCAAGGTCGTTATTGAAGATGTTGTCCCCGCTTCCGTTGTTCCCGTTATTCCCGTTGAAGATGTCCCCGATTCCGTTGTTCCCGTTAAAGATGTACTATAAAAAAAAAG
>Ga0222674_1000411_pt1 | contig 16048 bp, 27 predicted proteins | sample AntAcemetagen866_FD_179804 | JGI IMG/M metagenome (GOLD analysis project Ga0222674, IMG submission 179804) | Saline water microbial communities from Ace Lake, Antarctica - #866 | ecosystem: Environmental > Aquatic > Non-marine Saline and Alkaline > Saline | place: Antarctica: Ace Lake...
TCCAAAAAGTCGGTTAGGTCAAGCACAGCGAACCTTCTTTTATCTTTATTTTCTAATGCTAACACAGCCGTTTTTTTAGTATGAAATGGGATTTCTGCTTTTAGTTTATCAAACACATCCATCACGATTGTTACATTTTTCGTGGCTCTTTGCTTGCATTCCCAATGCAGAGGTATAGGTTCAGAAAATTTAATATCACCCTTGCAGTTTCCGTTCCCACTTCCGGGTGTAGGCATACAGAATGGATCAATCTCCTTCAACTTTTCAGCTATCGCATCTTCTAATTTTTGCCAATCTTTATCTCTTCTCATTTTAAACCTTTTGGCTTTTCATCATTCTTAATTGTTTTCTTAAATAATTTACCACTTGCTTGATGATATATAATAATTCCTTCTGGTTTCATAAAACCTGAAACTGCTTTACTCCCATCTCTTTCCAAACAATATAAAACAGTCTCTATCATTGTTGTGTCAAACATTCCCTCATATAGAACAGGAACTACTTCACAACAATCTGGTTTTGTTTCATCATTCCATTTCCCAACATTAAATAAAGCAAATCTTTTTTCATCTAATCCATAATTAGACTGTATTCCCTGACCATACCATTCACCAAAATGCTTTCCTTCACCTAGTTTTAATAATTCTTCAGCATTTTCTTTTACCCATTTTGCAAATCCAAAATTATCACCTTTAGAAGAACAATCAAGCCATCGTTTCCTTGATCCGGCAAACACATAAACATCGTCTTTTTCAAACAAACAATAGTTTGAAACAAAACTTCGTTCCTTTGCAAAATCAGGATCGTTTTCTTCAGCACCATATAGGGCCAAATCACTTCTTGAAATGATAAATATTTGTGCATTGGTTCCGTCTATCTTTTCACTAATAATAATGTCTCTTGATAGTCTTGGAATTTTATCAAATTTTTGGAATTTCATTATTTTAACCTCTTAGAAATAATTTTTGCTAGTTCTTTTGCATAAAGTTCATCAATTCCATTGTTTAAAAGAATCCCATATACTTCTTTTTCATCTGGAATAAATTTATCATATTGTTCTTTACACCTATTAAAGCCTTCTCTATATTGAGCATACATGGAGATGCCATTAGTTATTTTAGCTTTACTTTTACACTTTCTTAATCTCTTAGGTCTTGGCATTATTCAACTCCTTGAATTTCATGGTATATTCTGCTAAATGTTACAAGTTGTTCCTTAGAATACTGTTTAAAATTATCATTCAATGGACCACCAATAGAAAATAAGATACCATGAATGTTAGATATAGCTTCTTTTAATTCTTTCTTTTTTCGTTCTAATTTAATTATTTTAATTGCTTGATCCGCAATAATTTTTGTTGTTTCATAATCCATAATTTTCCTTTAAGTTTGGTAGGGAATACAAGATTCGAACTTGTAATGATAGAATCAAAATCTACCGTGATAACCATTTCACTAATTCCCAATATTAATTGGTAGGGCTACCGGGAATCGAACCCGGATACTCAGATTGAAAACCCGATGAACTAACCATTATTCTATAGCCCCATCTGCCCACTCTGACTATTATAGTAAGTATAACATATTAGTGTACTACTTGTCAAGGCCTGTCAATAATATCAATTCCTTTATATGGACCAGATGATTTTTTAACTCCAAGAATTTCTTTTGTTTTTTTATTTATTTTTGTATAATTACCAGTTGTATTGATATATTGTACCATTTTAATTCGTTTCTTTTTAGGTGCTGGTTTAAAATCCATTCCTTCACATAGTCCGAGCATACTGAGGATAATCGAATCACTCAGATCGTCATCGTCTAATTCAATATTAAATTTTTCTTTAAGATATTTTGCAACTGATTCTTTTGCTTGTCCAGTAACCATTTTTATTTTCAATCTGGCCCTTGATGATTTTGCTAAAATAAATTCATGTTTAACATTACGATCAAAACAAACAGCTAATGCTAAAGTACCGAATCTTGTTAATTTTTTAAAACCATCTGCTTGAACAAATTTCCCACAACGTAATAAAAATGTATCTTCAATAATAACAATATCCGTTTCATTTGCTCGAATAACATTTAAAAATTCTCTATACATTTCTTTATATACTTTTTCAATATCAGTTTTATCAAACTCAATATAGTACCAATCAAATTTAGCCGTATCATTGTCTGTTGTTATGGTACATATACCAGTTCTTTCAGCAATATCTAAACCAGTGGATTGTGTATTTGGTTTAATCTTATATCCTAAAATTTTTTCTAATTCATCAAGTTTGATTGTATACATTATTAGTTGTTCCTTATTATTATTTCTTTTGTTTTATTGTTATATTTCATCGGAATTTTAATGTATTGTTTTCCTATTTTACTATCTCTCATTTTTACAACATGTATATTTGTATTAACATTGTCATGGTCAATAATTTTTCCTGTAGGTCCTTTTATTGGTGTCCACAAATATTTCCCAACAAATGATCCATAAAACTTTGTCTGACTTTCTGCATAAAAAGCACCAGTTTCATCCTTTAGTTGTGTAAAAACAACCAATAAACCACCATGCTTTCTAAGCTGTTCGTTTAAACGTTCATAAATACATTGCATCTTGGCGTAGTCTGCGTCTGGGGCCGTTAACCAATCAATAATTGTAACAGAATTATCTTCTAATTCAACACTGGTTGGGTCTTGAAGAATATCATATGAAAAATCATTAACAACAAGCCCTCTATACATAGCTATTTTACCAAAACCACCAGTAGACTCTGTACTTATTAAATGTGTGTTAGTTTTTTGCGCCACACATTGTTCTATAATATTAACAGCCAAATGTGTTTTTCCGGTACCTGAAATTGCACCAATAATAATCATTGAACCGTTGTCGAAATTATTATATTTGCCAAAATATGGAACATCAAAGGGCAAAGGTTTAGTCACCGTTGTAAAATCTGTTTTCCATTCTACTTTATGAACAATCTTATATATATTTTTTAATTTAGATACATCGCCTTCATCAATAAGATATTTTAAAACTTCTTCAATATCCTTCTTATCATGCAACAAAGAAGCCTGTAAATCCCTTGATGTTGATTGCTCAACCATTTTTAAATGCTCTAAAACTTGATCCGCTAATTCTTTTTGGTCATATTTATTATATCTTGATATTTGCCACATCATTGATTTAATATCTTTATATTCCATCGGATTAGCAAGTAATTTATTTGCTGTAGCTAATGCTTTTTCAACGTGTTTAGCTGGCATTGTCTTTCTTAATATACCACCCATTTGAACAAAAGTTTCATTACAACATCCGTTTAGTCCTTTTAAATCTCCTTTTAATTCTTTGAATTGTAATTTTTCACCGTTATCTTCTTTGTCTGTTTTCTTTTCAATTAAACTTAATAATAATACCTTTAAATCTTCAGGCATCTTAATCATCTTTTTGTTATTCCATTCTCTCTTTTTTCTAACAAGAGATGGTGCAACAACAATATAGGAATTATTTGCACGTAATTCCATATCATAACCATTCTTTCTTAAATTTTCATGATTTATTCCATCCATCCATTCTTCATATTGATAAAGATAATGGAATCCACGACTTGTGGACTGTGTTAATGTGCCTTGTACTAGATGGGTCATTTTCTTTAATGTTTCTTGACTATCAATATCTAACGCAACTGTTTGACTTACCTTCCCTAATACTAAGCCTAAATTTAAATTTGCATTTCTCCATTCCTTCCATTGCTTAATATCACTAGACATTGAATCTTTCCAACTAACACCACCAATAGGGGCTTTATTACGATCTGCACCTTTTGGTGTTTCTTTTGTGTCTTCATGTCCTGATTGTAATGGAATTAAATTGAACCCTGATTCTGCATATCTTTGCAATATTTTTTCTTCTTCTTCATTTGTTTGAATGTCTAATATATGAATTAGATATTCTCCAATATCAGCATCATCGAATTCTGCCATTCCGCTTTCTAATTTTTTAGCAACATCAAAAATATTCCATGATTTACCATGTGCTGGATTAAAGCATTTAAATGTCATTGACGGTTTTTGATAAAACTTACAACTTGGCTTATCATCTGCTGTTGTATGCTCATCATTAAACGGACATTCAAAATAACCTTGTCTATTAACTTGAAAATCTGGAATTTTAAGTGTTAAATATTTTTCCAAATAAGATTCTATTAATTTTCTTTTATTATCGTTCACGAATATTCTCCTTACGTTGAATTCGTCTTTCTGTTCTAATTTTTTTAACAGCTTCTTTATCATACAGTGGAGCCTTAATTTTTCCAACTCTCCACTGTTCATATAATTCATATAATTTTAGCCAAAGAACTGGTCTATAATCCCATTGTGTTACACCGACATTAATTAATAAAGATTTTTTGTTTTTTTCATGCAACTCTGCTATTTTCCAAGAATTATGTACATGTGCCACTAGATTTAAATCATATTCTATTTTACTATTAATTGGGTCGTGTACACAAAACGTCTTTACTCCTGAAATATACATCGATGCAGATTGGAATGGGTCAATAACAGAATTATTACGATCATGGTTCCCTTTTATTATTGTTATTCTTCCATTCATATGTTTTAATAATTCCCAATAATGCTGTTTTCCTCCTTCTTTACCACCACGAAAATATACATCGCCTATTACGATACAAACATCTTCTTCCTTTACTCTTTCATTGTGATTTTTAATTATAGCATTGTTCATTTCCTCTATTGTATTAAAAGGTCTATCGTCATATTTTATCACGTTTACATGATTCCAGTGATAATCTGCTGAAAAAAATAATCTAGGATTTGGCATTATATAACTCTTTCAATTATTTTAAATATTAATATTACAAGTATATATATTATTGCTATTACTGGAAAAATAAACATATAAAATATTATTGATTTAATTGTTTTCATAAGAAATTGCCAAATCTGAAAGTTTTTTTAATTGGCAAACAACATTGAATTCTTTTTTTACTATTTCTTTACGAAAATAATCTTCAGCTTGTTCTTTTCCTCTCATCTTTCTAAATTCAAGCGTTTGAGAAGGATTACCATCTAAATATACAGACAAATTATCTTTGTAGTATTTTCTTAAATAATTAGCAAATAATCCTTCAAATATTAAATAATCAATATCTGTTGATTCTAAAACATTATGCTCTATTAAATCACAGTATCTATGGTATCGCTGAAAATGCATTGCCTTTTTATTTTTAAAATCTTCAATTATTCTAAAAATCATATCCCAATCTATTTCTTTTAAACCGACTGATTCAATACCTTGTTTCTTTCTATTATAATCTCTTATTGACCTGCACACTAAATAATAATCATCAAGTGAAAATAATAACGATTGTTTTTTATTTTTTAATAAAATTTCTTGTAAACATTCACCTGTTTCACTTTTTTGTGTTCCTGAACATCCTCCTATTAAAATAACACAGTTATTTCCTAATTTTTCATAAATTAGGTTTGCATTTTCTTTTGATTTTTCTGTTATGCAAATTTTATCACCAATCATTATATTTCCTCTCCTATTTCACCATCAAGTGAAAGTTCTTTTCCTGTTTTGGAATCTATAATTCTAATTCCTTCACAATCAATGCATTTATACACATCTATAATTTTTTCTTCATAGTCAAATAGTATTTTTGATTGTCTGTCAAATTTAAATTTATGATTTTTCATATTTTTCTACCTCTTCCATTTGTTGATCTGCAAGTCCCATCTCAACACACTGTTCCGCATTTAATATAGTATCATGGCTACACATTTGTTCAATTTTTTTAAGTGTTATTTTTGGATTTTTATTAACCATTTGATTGTAATAAATGTTGTATGATTGTTCTCTAACAGCCTTACTGTTTTTACCCCAAGCTTCAAATGATTTTGGGGAACCTCCATAACCATCTGATCCATCATGAATCATCATTGTTGTGTGTTTTGTAACAACCCTTACATCTCCGGCCTGTAATATAATTGATCCCATACTAAATACCTTTCCCATTGCAATTATAATTAATGGAGATGCTAATGATTTTATCATATCATATAATGCTATTCCATCAAACCAACTACCTCCACAGGAATTTAATATTAATTTAATAGGTTCACCGGGATTTTGATGTTCTAATACCATTAAATTTTTAATAGTCTGAGCAATAGTAGTAGCATTTACTTCATCTTCATTTATTGTATCACCTCCAAAATATATAGTTCTCGTCGGAAGATATAAATTTATATCATGAAGAGAATAAATATTACCCATTGCTGGATCTGGATTTGTTTTCTTTTCAAAAATACCCATGTTATATCCTTTCGTTTATTAGGCTTCTTGCATTGCTTCAAAACATACTTTGGTGTAATACTTGATTGAATTTGCTATTTCTTCTTTTGTGCTTGAATCATCTTTGACGTTATACATCGCCATTTCTAATCCAGCTTTTACGGCAACTTGTCTTTCAATTGATTCATTAGTAGACTTTGAAACTGATCCGGTTCGCTTTTGAATAGGCATTGTAGCATCTTCTCCAGGTTCAACATTAACAGATTCTTCAACAACTGCCTGTTCCTCTTTAGCTTCTTTAACAGATGCTTTAGCCTGTGCAACACCATCTTTTTGATACACTTCACCATTCTTGCTTGTTGCATCAACTCTATCCACAACAATCTGTACCTTATCACCTTTTCGTAATCCTTTAAATACACTTAATGCTCCTGAAGCGATTGGAAACCAATATTTTTCTACTGGTTGCTCTTCAAATTTAGCAACACCTTTTTCAATTGATAACGCTGATATTGTCCATGTTAAAGGTTTAATAACAGTAGTAGGTTTTTCTTCTTTAACTTCAACAGCTTCTTCTTTTACACCTTTATCTTCAACAACCGGCTCTTGTTCTTTTTTTACTTCTTCTTTTTTAACTACAGCGTTTTTAATTGCAATTTTTACAACAGTACCATCTTTAATTTCAGCATCAACATCAATTCCATTTTCAACTTTATCAAAATCAACACCTTCAGCAATTGAATATGATGCATCGTCTTCATGAAATTTAATTAAATTTTTATCTTTTACAATCCATTTTACTTTATAATCTGTCATCTTATTCTCCTATGTTAAAATCCTTATTTTTTTGTAATTGTATATTCACCTTTTCCTGGGTGTGATATTTTAATTGTGCTACCAACATCTAGGTCTTCTTGTTTCTTTAATAGAAAATAAAAAACCCAAGTTCCAATTAACAGAGTTTCTTCTTTTCCTGTATCTTCATCAACTACAGGAATAGAATCGTAATATCCACAATCAATGTTTCCTTTTTTCTTATAATTAATATCAGCATTATCGCTGTTTACCCTTTTTACTTCCCCTAAAATCGTTACAGTGATTTCAGTACCTACTTTTGGTAAGAATAAAAAATTTCCTTGTTGACTTTCTGAAAAAATTCCCATTTTGCTTCTCCTGTTTTTAGTATTAAAATTATTTACTCCTCATTGATAGTTCTGCTTGATATTTCTTTATACATTTCATTGCATCATTGTCATCTTTAGCGTGAATTACTGCCAGTGTTGTCATTTCATTTGTGTATTCTTGCTGTCTTTCTTCACCACTTAAATTTTCAATCGGAATTATTTTCTCTAACTGAAGTTCATATCTAATCATTATTTACTCCTCATTGATAGTTTTTCTTTTTCTAGTTTTTTTTCTTCTCGTTTTTCTTTTGCTTTTTTCTTCTTTTTAATTTCCTTCTTTTCATAATATTTTTCGCACTGTTCAACTGTTAAAACCTTATCTTTTTCAAAGACTTGAGAATATCTTTTTGCTAAAGATGCTTGAAATGGTAAATTTTCCCAATCAATTGTTTTATTCGGTAAAGCATCAAAAATAGGTTTCATTTTTCTTTTAATAAACTCTGGAAAATTAATTAAATCAATTATTAATTCTCTTAATTGTATTGCTCTTTCAGAATTATCATCTGTTTCACCCGGAATAATATTATCCGCAACATCACCCTTGTCGATTTTTTTCGCAAGAGTATCATATCCATTTTTAATATATTTATATAAGCCAGAACTTCCTTTATATTTTTGAGCAAGTGTGAAAAATTTTGTGTTCTCCCTAACTGCCAACTGATCTAAATCTGCGTCTATCGACACAAATATGACTTCCTCGTCGGTATAATATTCACTAGCGTAAGCAATGATGTCGTCGGCTTCGAATCCGTACCACCGATCTAGGTTGTCGTAATTGTCATATTCGTCAACATCAAAGAACTTTTGGCCCTCTGGCGTAAATAAAAGGTCAGCTCCCGACCATTCATGAGGCATCCATATTACATTCCAATCGCTGTAGGCATCCATTTGTTCAATAAATTTATCCAACACACCAAAATGGAAAGGAAAGTCAATATGTTTTGCATCATCTCGCATCCCTTTGCGTTGAGCTTTATATTCAGGGTAAAAGAATTTTCTCCAAGAAGTAGTTTTATCACATGCTAAAATGATACGATCACCTTCATTAACACCAATCTTTTTTAATGCACTAATACACATAAGAAAGAATGTATAAGATACAGGAGGTAAAAAAGTTGATTCAGGTAAAAGGCCAGCTAGAATTTTCTTCTTAACAGAACCAAAACTAAATATAGATTTCATAGTTAATACGCCACCATCAATGATTATTACCTTCGACATATAATCCCCATTTCTGTTAATACTTTTTTATCAAAAACTTTAATATTTATTTCTGGATAAGTCTTCTTGAACTTGTTAAATTTCTTTTTTGCCTTGGGCCTCCACCAACCTTTTACTTCAATCCAGCAATCGAATTCAGGTAAATAAAAATCTGGAATGTATATTCGCTTTCTTTGATTCAAAATTAAATCAAACGCTTTTGGTTCATATTCCCATTCAATGTTTGATCCGTCACACCACTTAGCAAATTTTGATTCCCATGAACTTCTCATCCATGTGTTTTTATATTTATTTTTAAAAATCTTTACCACTTTATATGCACATCCTTTACATAATCCTATTCCATGTCCATATAACGCTGTTTTCTGTGAAATTAAACCACCACATTTTTGACAACAATAGTTTTTAGAAATAACTTTTAATAATCCATTTGCACATTTATTACAACGTATACTGTTATATGTTATCTCTTTTCCACAATCGAGACAATGATTTATTTTTAAAGATACACCATTGTTATACATAGGGTTTAATTTACCCAATTGCCAACATGATTGGCATGATTTATGGCCATATGAAACTTTCTTACCACATTCTGTACAACGACAATTGCTTGAACGTCCATCTATATAAGTTGGTGCATTTTTCCCAAAACGAAACTTTTTATTACATTCAACGCATCTACCTTGCTTGTACAATGCTGTGTGTCTATTGATTAAATTCCCACAATCCATGCAACAATAATTTTTACTATAACACTTTCCTACTTTTGCTTCAGATAAGGTCTTCACTTTTATTCCAAATTTATGTAATCTATAATAAACCTGACTCTGACAACAACCAATTTCCTTTGCTATAACATATGCACTTTTATTTTCTGTTAAATATTTTTTTGTTAACATATCTTCAGTTAATATATTCGCCCATTTTGTATTAATCACTATCTATCCTTTATATCTGGCCCATTAAATTGTCCTGTAGAAGCTGTTTTTGCTGATATTACAATACACCTCATCCACTTAGGCCAAGTTAGGACTTCATCATAGTTTGCTTTTGCTTGTTTCCAAAAAGATTTAGTTTCTTTTTTACTCATCGTCTTCCATTTCTGGCAAACACCCAGGATGGTATGCTTTTTCTATGACATCATCCTCATCGTAGCCTTCTTCTTTTATTTGAACAAATTTTTCCCCAATATTTATACGACATTTACAGTTAACGCACCAAAGTTCATCGTCATTATCGTTAAATAACACTTTCATGATTTTATCCTTTCTTAATTAACGCTTATCTTTCTTATTTTCTTCTTTCTCTTTTAAAATTTTAAACAAATATGCTTGAATATTAAACAATAACGCACACAATGATTCTTCTAAAGTGTCCTGTCCTTCATATCCTCGATGTTGTTTCCACCAATCCATAAAATGTCTATAGCCTGATTTCATGCAAACATCTAAATGATCTGGACCAAATAAACTTTGCCAATTATCACTGTCTCTCAATCCACCATCAGATTGTACACGATGCTTATTCATATATTGAGCATATCTTTCCATAACTAAAGGAGAATTAAACCCTTCATAATCCAGTTTGTTTTCATCTGTATCTCTCGTTGCTCCGGTTCCAAAATCTCTTACTTTACCTTTTTTCATTTTGTTTCTCCTAATTTTTTTTGATAGATTTTTTGGTTGTTTTCTTAGCCGGTTCATTAAACTTATTTAAAATTTCTTGCAATTGTTTGATTTGCTTATCATTAGCATCAACAAGTTTTTTATTCTTATCAACTTCATCACCGCATTTTTTAGCCATCATCATATATTTTCTTTGGTCTTTTTCATTGGAACGAATAACTTTAATAACCCAACCACGCTCTTCTCTTTTATCTTCAATCTTTTGTTGTAATTCTTCTTTAAGTGTTAATGCGAGCATTATTCCTCCGATTTAATTCTTTAAAATTAACAGTGGACAGGGATTTGTTCAAAAGGATTGATTCAGCCTTGCGTATATGTCACCCTGTAATTACCGACTAGATTGCATGCATTTTATACGGCTGTTTTTGTGTGTGACAGGGAATAGTTTTCGACTATGACTTATCCACACTTCTAGTTCACATTACCTATTCTGCCACCACTGTACTTATTAAGTATAACATATTCATGGTCTACTTGTCAAGGTCTGGTAACTGATAAAATAATATAAATAATAATTACTACAATTATAAAGTTAATCATCATTCCACCTCTTTTCTAAGAATAAATCCTTCTATTTCTTCACCTTTTTCTTTTTAAGGTTGTATCGTTTGTCGATAAACTCAAGGAGTTCATTTTGATTTTTAAAAATTTCACCTTGTTCATTTCCGCTATCTAAAACAAAGTATAATATGCTTTTATTAATTTTAATTTTAGGCATTTGTGTGATTAAATAAACAGGAATTCCTCTATACCAAGCAATTGCTAATTCAATCAGAGTTCCTCCAGGTTTATCGCCTTCATCTAAATTCCAAATCAAAAAATCACTGTTCTCAACATAGCTAACATCGCCCAAAATATGAACGGCTTGTAAAGCACCTGTTTTTTCATCTACTTCAGTATAAGATACACCTCGCCATATTTTCCTCATCGCTTCTACGAATAAATTCCAATGACCACCTTTTTGCCAGCCTGTTAACTTTTCCATAAACTCTTCAGTAGGCATTCCCACTTTTGCAATTTCTTCTCTCGTCGGATCAAACGAATATATCCCACGATCCTCTAATTCAGGTGTTAACTTTTGTCTCCATCCAACTCCTCCATCGTTTTTAGCCGGAGCCTCCATACTTCCAACTTGATAACACTTGAAATTATTATTTTCTATTGTTACATCTTTTGTGTCGTCATACATGTTGTACCTCCTTAATATTCTTCCAATAAAAACCATACCTCGAATATCCGTTTTTAATGGCCTTACTGATTGTTCCTTGGTCTATACCTAATTCCAAAGAAGCAATACCTTGTGAATCCCAAATCTTTATTAACGTTCCCTCTTTTGTGTATTGGCCTATCTTACAATATTTTATGTATTTTCCTTTGTTTATATTTCTTTTTCTTACATTGTCGCTCATCTCTATATATTCGCAATTATTAAACTCATAATTTCCATCATTCTCTTTCCGATCAATAGTAGGCCACTTCATTAAATATGCTTTATCTCTAAACCAAAGTTCTTTCAGTTCTTCTGCTGTAATCAAACATTTGATCCCACGACCTCCATAATATTTGTGATTTGAATCATTTTTATTGTTACATCTTGCTTTAATAGCCTTTAATGTTAATCTCCAATGATATTTTTTATAGTATATTCTTTCTTTTAAATTTAATTCCTCTCTATTTTCAAACCTATTTAATTTCCTACATTCTTTACAAACATTTCGATGGCCGTCCTTTGATAATTTTCTTTTATGAAAATCGCCTATATATTTTATTTTAAAACATTGTGTGCATTGTTTAGTCATAATATTAATATATTGTGCTTGATAACGATTTATATAATATTTGAACCCATTTCTTTTCTAACAATTCTTCGACACTTTCAACAATAACAGAACTTTCTCGCATAAAAGGGTGCTTCTCTAACATCCTTTTTGTTTTTTCACTTCCAGCAATTATAATAACAGGTTTTTGTAACCACAAACCCCATCCAAGCTCGATTGTGGTTCCCCAATTTGATCTTCTATTCTCAATAGTGTCAATTAATTTTACCATTCCATCTTGAACTAAATTTAAACGTTCTAATAACTCTTCTTTAGTTAAATCCTCGTTTAAACCTCTGTTTAAAAAATAGTTATGCTTTTGTATATTTAATATATCTTTTATTCCTTCTTCCATCATATCATCCATATTTACAATTAAAGCATCTGCTTTTTTCACACTCAACATATCTTTTGAATATATTAATTTTGGCGGTAATGCTGAAGTTAGCCCTAATTCATCTATGCTGTCTGCCTCTTTTGAATTTAAAGCGTCTAAAAAAGCAATAGGATATGCGCCTTTTCCTTTATAATCAGCGTAATGGTCGATTATTTGTTTTCTCCAAGCCAAGCATTTGTCAATACAGTTCCCGGAAATCTTTCCAGCAAGGTAAATATACATAACTGGTCGATCTACACCTTCACTTTGTGCTATTCTTTTATCTGGATTTAATTCACTCATAACTCTTTATCCTTTGTTTAATTTAACTGAACATAATAATATCATCACAAATACAACAGGAAATGTACAATAAATCATTAACTGCAATACTATACCAAAAAATCCATGTATTAATAAAACTCTTTATTGCAAATTTTACAGTTTTTAATAGGCATAATTTTATTGTACGTCAGAATTTTCTCTGATTTTTCGGTCTTCGTAAAGTGCAATTTCAAGATCATAACTGTCAAGAATTAACGGAAGCAATAACATTCTGTATTCTAACCTACGTTGAATTTCTTTATCACAGCATATTAATGCGCCTGTCATATCATTGTACTTTTGATAGTTTCTTTTTGATCCAAGAAAATTATCAACATATTGCTTTATTTGATCGTGAATTACTTGAGTCACTGTATCATTATGCAAATGCTTAACATACGAAAAGATTTGGAAATTTAATTCTCCGGCACTTCTTGCTGTATCGCCTTCCATAAGTGCTTCTCGCCTACCATCGTCTGCTTTAATATATGGCACTATGTACCTCCTTATTTGTTTTCTTTGTATAAGCATAACCAGCACTGTGTATATTCTCCACAATCAACCATGTGGCCTTCACCGCAATCTGGACATATTTTTGTTACTTTGCTAACTTCGCACATAATTCTTTTACCCTTCGGTTACACGTTTCTTGATTATAAAAGCAATATTTTTCCATATACCAATATAAAAATTTATCTTGTTTATCTTTATCGAACCAGTCAAGTTCAACTGCTCTTATCATGTCAGCAAGATATCGCAGATCATATGTTATCCAATGGTATTCTGGTTTACCCCAGGAAATAATTGGTTTGTGATGCATCATTGCTTCAAAACCTGCGCCTGAATTTCCTAATATAACACATTTACTTTTTTCTATAAAATGGTGAAGATTTGTTTTTCCAATAAACACTTTTACCTTTGGAGAAATTAATTCTAATTCTTTTTTTACTTTATTTGAAAATTTAGTATCTTTAGCATGTAATCCATCTGTGTGAGGATGAAGTTTTACTACAATAATATCGTTTGTTACTCTCGCTACTTCTCCAATTACCTGCTTTAATTTCGTGTAATAATCACCAAAATCATGTCTTGTGTTTACCGCATCGCCAAAACATTGACCAAGCACTAAGTAATAATTTTCATATGGAATTTCTAAATCATCATATTTCTCATTCCATTTATTCATCTTGGTGTCAATCCACCCTGCAACTTTTGTTTCAAAAAAATCTTTAATATTTTCTTTTTCAAAAAGCGGTTTATCAAACGAAATAGAACTAAAAGGTCCATACCCTATTGCATCTAATGTTGTATGAAATTCATCTGGGACCGTTGGTTTAAAAAATAAATTTAATTTTGTTTTAATAACATTTCCAGTCATTTGTGATATGTCAGTATGATTATACACACAGATGTCTGCCGGATTATCAATCTTAAAATCGTATTCCTTTATGTCAGAACCTTCGCATAATAAATCTTTTTTCTTTACTTCAAATCCGTTTTTCTTTAAGGCATTAATTACCCAACACATTTGCTTACTCCATGATTCTTTCATGTCATTATATTGCCAGCCCCAAATTATTGCCTTCTTCTTTTTCACTTTATACCTTTTTAAATTTAAATTTTCGTGCAATATTTTTATTGAAATAACTTCCAACACTATCCGCATTACAAAGTTCTATAAATGCTTCTTCTGGAACATTATAATATTCATAAGTGTATCCCTTGTGGAATTTAATTTTTAAAGTATTATCAATTTCAATATAAGATGCACTAAAAATTTGTGATGAATTATTGAATCTTTTGTAAAGCATTTCTTTTACGCTCCTTGTGTATTTTGTAGCATACGTGTAAAACTATTATTGTCATTCCACATAAAAACAAAAGCATTAATCTCCCTGTTCAATTGTGTCAATATGACCATTATGTGATTCAGGAACAAAACCATCTTTTAATTCTTTTATATCCCTGAAGTGTCGATCTACAATATCACACGCCAATAATTCTGCTTCATGCCTATTAGAATCATTTGTTTCTTTTGCCACGACATGTATAGCTCTGGAAATTAACTTTATTCCATCTAATAATTTTTCATATTGATATTTATTTATTGACATAACTATTCCTTAATTAAATTTTGTACATTCAATTCTGCAATAATTAATTGTGTGTCCGTCCTTTAAACATTTTTCTACACACGTTCCATCTAACGTGATATTAGCTGGTGTTGGCTGAATACAAATTAATCCAAAAATAACTAACCAAATTACTGTGAATAAAATTTTCATTATTTAATCCCTTCCTTGTATTTCCAAACAAAACCATTTGATTTGCTTGTATTGGTATTTCTACAGGCATATGTTATTGTACCAATACAAATGTTTGTTCCTCTTCCAGCATCTGATGCGCTTATCCATTCTTTGATAAAATTTCCTTTTGAATCATATTGTAGCACTATTTTTCTTTTATCTTTTAATCTATTTTCTTCAAATTCTAAAAATTGACAATTATCGTAACAATAATTATTGTCATTATCTTCTCGATCGATACTCGGCTTCTTCATTAAATATGCTTTGTCTCGTAACCAAAGTTTTTTCAATTCTTCTTCTGTTATTAAGCATTTAATGCCCTTACCACCATAGTATTTATAGGCGTGATGGTTTTTATTATTACACCTGCCCTTTATTTTCCGTAGCAATATTTTAAGTTTGTTTAGTTTTCTATAATTATTAACTGTGTTTTTAATTTTATTTGTGTTTTTTATATATCTTTCCTGTTCTTGTATATTTCTGCACGATTTACAACAACTCTTAAGACCATCTTTGGTGTAAGTTGATTTATGAAACTCAAAGATAGACTTAGCTACGTTGCATTTTGTACAAACCTTAGTTTTATACATTATGTTATTTTTTCCTTATCCTTTAATTCTTTAATATACTGTTTGTGCTTAATGTCTAACTCTGATTCTAATGCGACATTAATATCATCACCATGTTTTCTAGCTCGTTGAACACCTCTGGCAACACCTGTTAATACCTGTTTTCCTATTCCAAATGTTCCTTCGATAAATCTCCCAATAAAAGTTCCAAGACCTAAAACCGGAAAGAATATACCAAGTACAAGTAG
>Ga0222674_1000412_pt1 | contig 15940 bp, 16 predicted proteins | sample AntAcemetagen866_FD_179804 | JGI IMG/M metagenome (GOLD analysis project Ga0222674, IMG submission 179804) | Saline water microbial communities from Ace Lake, Antarctica - #866 | ecosystem: Environmental > Aquatic > Non-marine Saline and Alkaline > Saline | place: Antarctica: Ace Lake...
TTCATACCAAATTTACCAGCTAGTCCAGAACACGACCAGGCATACGACGACAACCTAGAGGTTGGTCGCAAGATTAAACGTCTTGTGGATGAGGGGAAGATTCGTATAGGTGGATTCGGTAAAAATTTCAAACTTGAGGTGATTACCAATTAGGTATGTGCCTTTCTAAATTTTCTTCGACATCAAATTGAGCAGGGTCAACCTTGGTCTTGGTGGTGGGTTTGATTTTCTTAGACTTACTCGAGGTAGGGGACTTGAAACCGCGCGCTGTATTAACTTCTGTGTCATATTGTGCTGGATCTTTGAATGCACGGGTGGGTCGCGCGAGGCGTCTATTAGACCTCATTCTTTTTTGAAGAAACTTGGTGGGCGTCTTTTGAATGTGAATAGGTGAAGCAAGAGAAGTCATTTTTATAATCAAAGATTTTCATCTTTAAACACCTAAGTGTGGGTGCGACCTCCAACTTTCCATTATACAAAACAAACAATGTCTTCCAACATGAACTCCCGATCCATCACCGACTACATCCTCAAGCTCGAGAAGGAGAACTTCGATCTCAAGAAGGATCTCCTTGAATCTGAAATTCAAAGGGTCTCCACCACTCTCAATGAAGCTGATGAGTCTCGAACCAAGATTGAGCAGCTCAAGAAGCTTTTTAAGGAGGCCAACGAAGAGAAGGTCAATGCCCTCAACGAGCTTAATGATCTCAAGTATAAGAACCGTTCTTTTACCGAAACGACTGCTCGCGTTTTACAAAAGTCTGTGAACCAGGGTCTCGTTGATCGTCTTCTCGAACTTGGTGAGATGACTTCTGATATCCATAAGACAATGACTTACCAAAAGGCTGCAGATACTATTGGCAACCTCTCCTACGAGGTCAAATCTGGTGAGAGCTTGCTCGACATTTCAGGTATTGGTAAGGGTATTGCTGCCAAGGTTAACGAATACCTCGAAGAACAAGACTCAGACTACGAAGAGTCTGAATGCTCAGAGTCTGAGTCTATCGCATCAAATGGTGACGAGTCTGACGACGAAGACGTAAACAACTTTTCCGAAGATGATTGCTCTGAGGATGGGTATTCAACTGACAGTACTTACTTCACAAGTTTCAATGCAGATCTTGCTGATATGCTTCACAATCTCGCGGATAAGACTGATGATAAGTTCAAGTGTAAGGCTTACCACCGTGCAGCCAATTCGGTTTACGAACTTCCTTACAAGATTGTCAGTGGTAAGATAATTTCCCAAGGTCTTAACAAGGTACCAGGTATTGGAAAGTCTATCGGTAAGAAGATTGATGAATACCTCAAAAAGCCCACCTCAACCAACGAAGAGATTGCTGAAATGCTCTACTGTCTCGCTGATGACTCTTATGATGACAAGTTCAAACACAATGCTTATGTTCGTGCGGCATACGAGATCAAGAAACTTCCCTTTGAAGTGACGAGTGGTGAAGAACTTTCGAAAGGTCCCAACAAAGTCCTGGGTGTTGGTAAGTCTATCGCCAATAAAATCGACCAATTCCTCCAGACTGGGAAAGTTAACTAAATCCATATGGGTTTTTTCGTGATACGTGAGAGTAGATACCCATCCCTTTTAATAAATACCAATAATTTTCTCTGTAATAAATAAACAATGACTCTAGTACTCGTATCCGTAGACAAGGCGGGTGATCTCAAGCTTGGTGCGCGCAAGTGCCGTCTCTACAAGAAGGATGAGGTGGTGAAGGTTGCTAAGAAGTATGGCATCAACACAGAGAAGAAGACTGTCCAGCAGCTCTGTGGTTCCATCAAGGGTAAGGCTAAAAACAGTATGAACAATGTCCCCCTCGCCAAGTTGTATCCCGAGGCTTCCAAGAAGCGCGCTGCCGCTAAGAAGCGCGCCGAGAAGAAGGCTCTCGACAGGAAGACTGCTGTCAACTTTATCAAGGCCATGACCACTCGTATCACGACCCCCACAATGAAGGTTGTTCGGGCGGTTTCCCCCGTGCGTATTCCTAAACCTACCAAGAAGGCGATGCCCCTCACCAAGCAGGAGGCTGTCAAGCGTATCAGGGCGATGAAGGGTCTCTCTGGGGATGCCAAGGTGAAGCTTGTGAACCGTCTGAATGCGGGAACCATGTCCCCTCGCCGCGTTGTTAAGGTTGCTCGTGAGCTTTCCAGGTTGAACGTCGCAGCGTATCGTATTTAATTATCGTCGTCACTAAGGTCATTATAGATCTTCTCTTCAGTGTCATAGAAGGCTTCACTGTCTCCAATCATCATTTCCCTCACAGTTTCATAGAGGACTGTCGAGAGTGCAATTTTGTAGGCGAGAAATCCCACAAATGTAGCTCCATAATCAAAGTCAAACGCGAAAGGTGCGTTATTCCACGACACTTCAAAAGCAGCAGCACACAATGGTGCTAAGAACTCTTTCTGAAATGCCGACTTTTCAAATGTATCTACCCGATCACATAGAAGACTGACATACGCATAGGACGCAACAGCCCCGATGGTCACGGATACACCCTGGTGTGCACCCTGTGTGATGAAGTAAGAGGCGCTCAATGCTGCACCATATCCACCTGTAGACCTTTTTAGTGTGTTCTTGAGACGGACATAATCACTCGGAACCGGTTTAGCGAACGCGATCGTAGTCATTGTTGGTATATACAAAAGATGCTTTATCCAACTTAAACAGTAGAAGTCTCATACAGATATATGGATATTCGCCATTGTGATGGACGAGATCTTTTAAAAAGTTTGGACGATGGGTCAATCGATCTGATATTGACGGACCCACCATATATCATATCTCACGAGACGGGTATGAATACTCTTCACGACGCAATCGAATCTGGTAAGAACTTAACAAAGACTGAGAAAGAATGGAATATTTATGTCAAAGAGAATGAAGCTGCTAAAACAACACCAAATGCAAAGGAAAATTTCTTGAAATATGGAACTATCTATGGAACGAAATATAGTGTCAAAACAAATTACGGGGAGTGGGACGAAAAGTTTACAATGGAAACACTTGAGGAATTTGTGAAATTGTACTACACAAAGTTGAGGGATGGTGGAACGTGTATCATTTTCTTTGATCTTTGGAAGTTGTCACATCTCAAAGAGCTCATGGAAAAGTATAAGTTTAAACAGTTACGTTTTATCGAATGGATCAAGACGAATCCACAACCCATAAACTCTCGAGTGAACTATCTCACAAATTCTAGGGAGATTGCACTTCTGGGAGTGAAAAAGGGAAAACCCACATTCAATAGTGAGTATGACAAGGGTATATATGAATTTCCAATCCAAGGGGGTAAAAAGAGGTTTCATCCTACCCAAAAGAGTATCAAATTGTTTGAAGAACTCATTAAGAAGCACTCCAATGAAGGTGATCTCATTGTCGATACATTTTTGGGTGGTGGAACAACCGCAGTTGCTTGTAAGGAAAGTGGTCGAAGATTTATTGGCTCAGAACTCGATGAAAAGTACTTTAAGAACTTAAGTGAAATGAATTTAGAGACTAAATGAGGAATATGAATATAAGTAACATTTTATTCGAGACTAAAGTCTTCACCCAACCATTTATTCACACGAACCGTCTCATTGAGATGAAAATGTTCGATGTGACGAATAATGGTGGTGCTTGGCGAACACATTTTGAAAAAATATTTAGAATAACGGTTGTGTACACGACCAACCGTGATCCCATTCATCGGAATACGACCGGTGAGGATGAGGAAAAGTACAACACTCACAAACTTGATAAATCCATTTTACCACGCCCAGAGCATGGACACGTTTTGGGTTTATATGTATGGGGACGTTTTCAGTCGATTTCACGAACCATTCCTGAAGAGATACGTTCTGTAATTTGTAAACCGGGGGTGAGATGTGTCATTTGTGACGAAGATCGGAGAATTGAATGTGATCATGTGAATGATGATTACACAATTGCCTTATCCGATCTCAAAATAACAGATTTTCAACCCTTATGTCAATCTTGTAACAAGAAGAAGCGTGAGGCGCATAAGAGAGGTGTTAAATATTATAAGGATATTCGAGACCCTGGGAAATCAGCAATGAAACAATTACTCAACTTACCCAGTGACTTTGAATTTACATGGATTGCACCCGAAGAACTATCCGGTGAATCTTTATTTTACAGAAACCCGAGTGTTGTGCGAAGATTACACATTGAGAAACTTAAAAATAACTTGTAATAGTAAAGTATGCCCTGCCAACGTTGTAGGAAGAAGTGTGGGGTTCCAATCGACTGTAAATATTGTGAAGGAAGTTTTTGTCCAAGTTGTATTCACCTACCAAAACACGACTGTCAAGGTGTGGATATCAAGAAGATGAAGCAACGTAAAGAACTTGAGGAAAGGACTGCATTTGATCCACCCCCGAAGTGCTTAAAGATTTAATATGTGAATAGAGCAGCGTGAGAGGTGACACGCACTCATAGCTCAGTGGTAGAGCGCAAGCTTAGTAAGCTTGAGGTCAGGGGTTCGAAACCCTTTGAGTGCATTTTTAAATATGAGATCCATATTTATGTTTGAAATTGGTGTACACGGAACGAGCTAGAAAAGGGATATCTCCTAGATTTAGTCAACCACCGACTTAAGGATTTGAGTCATGATACAAGTAGATGTCCCTCGGGGTCAAGAAGCTCTGTTACGATGCTATTGTGCCTACTCGTGGCTCTGATCGTTCTGTGGGATATGATTTATATAGCTCCGAGGATGCCATGGTTCCTAGCCAGGCTGGAAGAGCAATTGTAGGAACTGGTATTACAGTGGTTCTTCCACCGGGGGTATACGGTCGTGTAGCTCCCCGATCGGGGTTAGCTGCAAAGCACTGCATCAATGTTGGTGCGGGTGTCATTGACCCAGATTATACCGGTGAAATCAAAGTTATCTTGTTCAACCATGGAGAGAAAGACTTTGAAATCAAGAAGGGTGATCGAATCGCGCAACTTATTTTAGAGCGTTGTGAGACACCTCCAATTGAGGAGATTAGTATCGTTGAGGATACTGAAAGGGGATCGGGTGGTTTTGGATCTACCGGCAATTAGCGAACCATAAATCTTCAGCTTGAGGCATGAAAAGTATACCTTGACTCATAGTCATATACAATTTAGCCTTATCTATATTAGGGTAAGTGTGTAATATCCATCTCTCCCAATATTCAGCCCTGAAGAAATCTTCCCAATCTTCTTCTGTACTTTCTTTAATTTTCAACATCCCCCTTTGTATCTCATACTGATCTCTTTCTATTCGCAGCTCCTTAGGAATGATGGCCCCTTTCCTAAGAAGTTGTGCGCGCATAAGACGGGGATTACGATGGTCAGGGAAATATTGAACCCCGGTTTGACCAAAGTCTATAGTTCTTTTACTGGGGAGAATCACACGATACTTATGGCTCACAGTTGGACTGGGCTTAAGAACTACGTGCATAGTATTTGTAATGAGGAAAAAATAATGCTCGAATATACCTCACAAGATGGTGTCATCATACGAGTTGGACAATCTGCGAAAGAAAATGATGCGCTTACAAACTCGAGTGACCCAAAGTGTTGGTGGATGCATGCGAGTGGTTACCCAGGCGCTCACGTTGTAGTGTGTTACGACGGTGACCAACTTCCAAAAGAGGTGAAAAGGGATGCAGCTGTATTGGCTATACATCATAGTAAGACACCGGTGTCAAAAATGTCATGGGTCGACATGACACGAATTGAAAATGTCACATCATTGAAGCAACATGGACTTGTTACACTTGAAGGTAATGTTACTCAACTCACTATTTTTATGAATCGTGAAATCGATAGACTAAATCAGTTGAAAAAATCTTGTACTACTATATAATGAAAGGTGTCGAATACAGACTTGTGATGGCTTTGATATTTATCATCGTTCTCGTAGTAGCGACAAACTTTAATTACATCTTTGATAAGAAAAAGATGTCCAAACCCGAACCTGAACCTGAACCCGCCCCAGGTCCCGCCCCGGGTCCCGCCCCTGAGACCCCAGAAGAGGAAGAGGAAGAGGAAGAGGAAGAGGAAGAGGAAGAGACCCCGGTGATACCACCCAAAGGAAAACCCAAGATGAAATCTGGAACTATGAAGTCGACAGTCACGGCAGATATTCAGGTGATTGACACACTTCCAATTGGGACCGTAAAGAAAGAGGGGTACATCGGGTACTCTGATATTTAAAAACTAAAGTAAACTTGTGTAAAGTCCAGCGATGTAGTACACATCCTTGAACCCGAGACCTTCTAATTTCTCTGCTGCAAATCTGGCCCTCTGTCCAGTGTTGCAATAGACGAGTAATCCCCGCTTGGGGAGTTCTGTAGTTGTTTTTTCATTGATCTTATCCACAGGTATGTGTAAGGCTCTAGGATAGTGACCAGCTCGCCATTCAACAGCAGTACGGACATCGATAACCTTCTTTATCTTACCATCCTTAATGAGTCGTTTGGCTTCTTCTGCGGACACGAGATTCTGACCATAATATGTGTAGGCTGTGAGGGCCGCGAGACCACCGATGAACACGAGTGGGATCATTTGGTATCTACGGGGATTTTAACTTCTACATGATCCATCTCGAAGCAGCATTGTGCATGACCATCATAGGTCCTCTGACAAGCTTTACAGTAATAAAGGATAGGGGCGTTCATGATATATATGGATAAGAAGAAAGAAGTGGAGAAAGAAGCGAATGTGTCCTCCACTCGTCTCAATCCTACTGAGATTGCTAAGCGTTCAATGGATAGCCGTTTAGCCGCTACAGAGAAGGCACTTAAGTGTGAAAAAGTGCGGTATAACCCTAAATGTGACACGAATGCATCGACTCACAAATTGGAAAATTGAAAAAAAAATAAAATCGATTCGAATTAGTTACCGAAAGCGACACCACCCATACCATTCTTCACACGGAGAATGTTATAGTTGACCGCATAGACGCGATGAAGCTGGTTACCACCTGAGGGGTTGGTGAGGGTAAGCTTAGCGTTGTCGATACGCGAGAAGTTTAGTGTACCAGTTGGCTGCATCTTGCTCATGGTCAGACAGAAAGGCCACGTGAAAGTGGGAAGATCCTCGAGAATATCATCGGGAAGATCGGTACAGTGCATTTCGGGAATCACTGTGTGGTGGTAGACACTCGATGTATCTTCGAAAAGGGGGACACCGTTGATGTAAAGGGAAGTTTTATCGAAGTTGAATTCGGTGTCCCAGTCGTCACCGCCGGTAGTGTTACCTGAAACGAGGTGAAGAGACTTGACGGGGTGATTGAAGTAGCTGAGATCAATCTCGGTATCAGTGCTTGAGGCGGGTTGATACTGTGTCTGGGTAATGAGAATTTCATGCTCGGTATCCGTGAAGAACTTACGTTCATCGGTATCGAGGTACATGTAGTTACCCCAAATTTTTGGGCTACCAGTAGGTGTGTAACCGTCGCGACACTTGATACGAATCTCAACATCGTGGTACTGGAGGGCCACCAAAGGGAGACACTTGGTCCAATCTTCACCAAAGAAGAATGGAATCATGTAGTGGTCGCCACCATGATTGGTTTTCAGTACAGAAGTTGTGGCAGCCATAGACGCCTTCGCGGTAGTGTCACGCATGAGGGGGTTGTATACACCCTGAATAAAGAGTGAATCCAATTGAGAAACCTTTTGTCCACCAATCCACAGACTGAACTCGGTGGGGTTGGCGGCGGTTGAAGAGAAAAGACCATCGGGGTTGTTTTGCACATTAGAAACAAGAGTATCTTCGATCCAGATGTAGCTCATGAGATCACCCTTGGAACGGATAGGAACAGAGATTTCATTGTTCGCTCCGAAAGTGCCGATGTAGTCCATACGTTCGGGCTTCATAGCGAAGTTGGTGTAACGTTTGTAGTTCTGGCGGAAGAAGCTGACCTGGGGTTCACCCGTGATGTAAACATCCTGGGCACCCACTGACACGAGCTCAATTAAAGCGGCAGACATTTATTAGTAAATGATATTAAAAAATTGGGTGAATATATTGATATGGTAGTGTTCCAGGCTCTCACATGGGAACCTAGAGACACGGAAGATGAGCACCATGTCAGTATATTTGGGAAGACTGAGGATGGTAAATCGGTTTGTGTGACTACATCATTTAGTCCATATTTTTTCATAAAACTTACATTCGGAACGTCGCAACAAACAGTTAATGAAATCTATAATCTTCTGTCTAGGAAATGTCCTGAATGTGTCACGTCATATTCTATGGCAAAGTCCAAGGATGTTTGGGGATTTCAAAACAATGAAGAGTTCTTTTTTATGAAAATCAACTTTACGAACCTCGCAGCTCGTCGACGTGTTGATGGTTTTTTGAGAAGACCTATGGACCTTTCTTCTGGGACAAAAGTGTTGAAAGTGTATGAGTCTAACCTCGATCCAGTTCTTCGCCTGATGCATCGAACTGGTATTCAATCAACCGGGTGGATCGACACTGGTGTTAAGTGTGTACGATCACATCTTGCCAAGGTAGATATAGACCTATGGTGTAATGATTGGTCTTCCCTGAAGCATGTGGATCGAGATGATATTGCCCCATTCGTCGTGGCATCGTTTGATATAGAATGTAATAGTTCAACGGGTAAATTTCCAAATGCAGAAGTTCCTGGTGATGCTTGTTTTCAGATTGCAGTCTCACTTTGTAAATTTGGAACAGATGAACCTTATGAAAAGGTGTGTTTATGTTACAAGAAGACAGAAGGTCCTGATGTTATAAGTTTCGACACTGAGCGAGAAATGCTTGAAGCGTTTCAAAAGTATCTACACGATAAGAACATTGATATCATCACTGGGTGGAATATTTTCGGGTTCGATCTTGAGTATATTTATAAGCGAGCTCGATACTGTAGATGTAATCCAAACTTTTACAAACTTGGAAGATTAAACGATGAATCTTGTCAACTCAACCTGAAAAAATTAAGTTCAAGTGCTTTGGGTGACAACTTCCTGAAGTTACTTCCAATGTCTGGACGATTTATCTTCGATATGTTCCATGAAGTTAAGAAGGGCTACAAATTGGATTCATATAGTTTAAACAATGTTTCAAAGTTGTACCTTGATGACCAAAAGATTGACATGTCCCCAAAAGAAATGTTTGCTCGCTACAAAGAGGGTGATCCTGTGAAGTTGGGTGAAGTTGCTGAGTACTGTATCAAGGATACCCTACTTCCTCACAAACTCTTGAAAAAGTTGTGTACACTCTTGAACCTTCTGGAGATGGCTAAGGCTACTTGGGTACCATTATGTTTCTTGGTCGAACGTGGTCAGCAAATCAAAGTGTTTAGTCAACTTACGAAAAAGGCTCGTGAACTAGGATTTATGGTTCCCACGATTCGTTATGGTACGATTCCAGAAGAACCCTATGAGGGTGCGACGGTTCTCGAAGCTCAAAAAGGTGCCTATTATACACCAATCACAGCTCTAGATTTTGAAGCGCTATACCCTTCAATTATGATGGCCCACAATCTATGTTATTCAACCTATGTGATGGATGAAAGACGATATGGGAATATTGAGGGTGTTACATATGAAACATTCAATATTGCTGATCGAACCTACAAATTTGCTCAAAATGTTCAAAGTCTTTTACCAGCGATTCTTCTTGAACTCAAACAGTTTCGAAAGAAAGCAAAAAGGGATATGGCGGCTGCAACTGGTGGAATGAAAGAGGTGTATAATGGTAAGCAGTTGGCTTATAAAATCTCGATGAACTCTGTGTATGGGTTTACAGGGGCTGGTAAAGGGATTTTACCCTGTGTACCTATCGCGTCGACGACGACGTGCCGAGGTCGTGGTATGATTGAGGAGACGAAGACTTATGTCGAGAAGAACTTCCCGGGTGCGAAGGTAAGGTATGGCGACACTGATTCTGTGATGGTTGAGTTTGATGTTGGGGACCGAACGGGTGAAGAAGCTGTCAAATACAGTTGGGAAATCGGTGAACGCGCAGCGGAAGAGTGTAGTGCCCTGTTCAAAAAGCCAAACAACCTGGAACTCGAGAAAGTGTATTGGCCCTATTTCCTCTATTCAAAGAAGCGGTACGCCGGCAAGCTTTGGACAAAGGGTAAAGATGCCCAGATGCATATGGACTACATCGATATCAAGGGGCTTCAAGTTGTTCGACGAGATAATACTCCACACGTCAGGGCAGTTTGTAAAGAACTCCTCGATGTGGTTCTCAATGCCCCCGATACAGGTCCACCGATGGAACTCGCCAAAGAACGAGCGATAGAACTTCTTTCGGGTGATGTACCGAATGAAAAGTTGATACTCAGTAAGTCACTTTCCGACAGTTATAAGGTGAACGGAGAACCAGTGTCAGTGACAGGTCCTAGAATTGGTGAGATCAATCAAGCTCACGTACAAGTTGTTCATAAGATGCGTGATAGGAAACCTGGTTCTGAACCACAGTCTGGTGATCGTGTTCCATTTTTACTGACGAAGACAGGTGACCCCAAGGCTAAGGGATTTGAGAAATCTGAAGATCCCAAGTATGTGGAAGAAAACAACATTCCAGTTGATTACCATTACTACTTCGTAAACAAGTTCCTAAACCCGGTGTGTGATCTTCTTGAACCCCTTTTTGATGACCCGAAACAGGATATCTTTGGGGATATCATATCTCAACACAAACCTAAAAAGAAGGAGACTGGTCCAGCACTCAGTGGTATGAAAAAGGATGACCTCATCGAAGAGTGTAAGAAGCTTGGTCTCGATCAATCTGGAAAAGTCGCCGAGCTACGCGAACGTATTAAAAATTTGAGAACACCAAAAACAGAATCGATTCAAGACCTATTTAAAAAATACGAGCAATCATCTAGTAAGGAATGATGTTGCACGATAAAATCACAGAATTGATTGAACAAGAAGTCAGTGAGCGTGTAAGTACTTTACTAGGTGAGTATGCTGAGACTATATCTAGAAAGCATGCAGTTCCTCTCAATATACTCTTGAGAGATTTACCATCCGTCGCGACTGTATCACTCTGTAAAGGTATAAAGTCTAATGGACATCGCTGTCTTTTCAAAGGAAGTGAAGATGGATATTGTAGACATCATAAAGTTCAAGGTGAAAAAATCAGAATACGATCACTCTCGAGTTCGAACCTACACACACACGGTCCAGAAAAAATGTTTGTTAGAGGATGTCCGGGATGTGAAAATTCAAAAGGGCTTATAGATTTGGGTTCTGTACTGAACAATGAGTAAAAGTGGTATCCTACTAACATCAATCAATTCATTTTATAACCAAGAGGAAAACCGAACTAAATTAATAAACATTTTAGATAAATCAAGTGGAATATCTCTGCGAAATCTAGAATGGTTCATCACAAACTATGCAAAGAAAAATAACACTTCATATACGACTAAAGATGGAAAGTATTTTACAGTCCATTGTGCCTACAAATCTAGTCTCGATGGATACAGTAAAAAATTATTCGACCCATTTTGTCGTTCAGAAAAATTTGCCTATGAAGTTCCTGGTACATCTCATGAAATTCAAACAACCTTGGCACAGTTGAATTTCATCAAATGGTGTATTAAGAATAATATAATTGATTATATTTCCACGAATAAGGGTTCATTGTTTAGTAAGCAACTGACATAAATCCGCGGTCAAATACAAACGTCTGATATCCAGTGTAGTACATCTGTAAAGTGTAAGTTTTAGTAGCCACATCAACCAATGACCCCTCCCTTGTATCCAGTTTCACTTCTATAGACGTCTTTTCAGACTGTATCTGACTAAAATCCAAGTTTCCCGATGGTTCCACATTAATAGGATTCATCGAGAAGCTGTATGTATAGATATTTCTGTACGGTCTCGCAAGTCTATTTCGGAAAGGAATGAGGTATTTGTAGTAACTATGATTTGTATTTGAAACGTTTGGTAGTTTGTTCCCGTTGATGTAAAAACTCGCATTTTGCATGATCGGCTCGAAGAATGTTTGAACTTCATCAAAGTTTACGTTCGAAGAAAAGTTGAAACGATTTTGGGAATAATAGTTCTCTGGATCACTCGGATCACCTATCGCTACATTTTCATTTTCATACAAAGTGTTTCGTAAAAACCAATGTATACATTTGACTGGTATATTTGGAACAAGGTTTGTTCGAATGGTATCTGTACCAATTTCACTCACCGTTGTGGGGTGTTTTCTAACAAGGTCTGTGATGAATGTTTGTCTCTCATTCGCGAGGTATTTTCGTTCATCTGGATTGACAGTGATTTCTTCTGTGATGAGTTTGAATTCAGTAAGTTCTAGCAGCTGTGTTCTATCCGTAAAAAATGATTGTTTATGAAAATCTAATTCGAATACAATCTTCTGTCTATGTATCGCACACACTGGGAAATATGGACGATTTGGTTTATTTGAAGGGTATTCGTCACTCGCAAATTTCCTTGAAAAGAAAAAGTGAAGAGGAATCATGAGATCTGAATCATATTGCGCGAGTGATGGGTACACAGTTGAATCGTCATAGCCTATGTTTCTATTCACAAGAAATCTATTCGCAACTTTTTCAGAAATTTCAAGGTACAACTCATCGTAAATAATTCCCCAATCGTCATGAACTTTTTCAACTTCCAAGTCATCGACATACATCGTGATACTTTTAAGGATATGCCTCCCCAACTGGTCTGCGTAATTACCTACAGTTGGATTTCGAAGTCCAGGCATTTTTACACTCAACCACATATTACTCAAAAGATCACCCATATTCTGTGGATTAAATTCAACCTTGATTGTCTGTCCGAATGGCCAATTTGGTACACCAGTGGGGTTGACAATATTTCGTGATCTGTGATATTTCCGAAAAGTTGAATGTACTTTATCCTCCTTATAATTAAAGAATGATTCTTCTGGGTCTTTGGAAAGGAGGTGTGTATCCTGCTTTCCAATAGCTTTGAGGGAAATTTTAGCAGCCTCACCCATATCTACTTACTGCTCACATATTTTTAATATCATTCTTCCACATCGTAATGTGACTGGTCTTCAACATCTTTTCTAGATCCTCTTTCGCCTGCGTCGCCTCTGCCAAGAGTGCGTTGACACGTTCCTCTGTGTATTCAACCGTTCTCGTATTGAGGAGATAATCCAAGTTTCCGTCAATATTGGGAAAGATCGAGGACATCTCTGTCTCAAGTTCCACCTTCTTCCTTTTGAACACCACGAGTTTACCCTCGATGACCATCGATACAAACTTCGATTTGTGGTCGCACATATCCGCCCGCTTCTCGAGGACATCGATGAGGTGTGCCTTCCGCTTCTTGTAATGTTCAATGCGGAGTTCGATAAAGTCTTGAAGAATCTCTTCAGGGCTCGCGTACTTGTGAATACCCTTGGTGGGATGGAAGAGATGCATGTTGGAGACACGGAAAGTCTTCCTCAATTTGAGATCCTTGAGAAGATCCTTACCTGCATACTCTGTAATTTCGAAGTGAACATCCTCAGTCGTCGAGTTGTTGGTGTACCCCCCGATCAACTTCTTTTCAACGAGACCATCGAGGTACTCCTTGTAATCCTGCGTCCATCGCCCTGGGGGGAGTTCAGTCACCACAATATTACTTCCAGACCAATTCCAAACACCTTCCATCATCCAGGTATCCTCCTCTTTGTGGACAACCCCCTTGAAACCCCTGAACCAAGGTCGCATACTCACAAACTCTTCCCCTCTGAGATATCTCTTAATGTTCTCCTTGATATCATCTGGGTTGAATGGAGGTACATAGCAACTGAAACCTGTACCGATACCTTCTGTCCCATTGACCAAAACCATTGGTAGAGTGGGCATGTAGAAGTCTGGTTCGATTGAGCGACCATCATCATCGAGATAATTGAGAACAGCATCGTCCCTAGGATCAAAGATCTTTCTCGCATCCTTGGTAAGCTTCGTGAAGATGTACCTCGTTTGAGATGCATCCTTACCACCCATAAGTCTCGTACCGAATTGACCACAAGGCTCCAAAAGATTGATGTTGTTCGATCCCGTATAGTCATTCGCCAACTTTACGATCGTATCCGCTAGGGAAACTTCACCGTGGTGGTACGCACTCTTCTCAGCCACAAATGCCGCCAATTGTGCAACCTTCATCTCATCCTTGAGATTCTTCTTGAAGCAAGCAAACATAACCTTCCTTTGTGAGGGTTTGAGACCATCCGCCATATGTGCGATGGACCGCTTGAGATCTGCGAGACTGAAATTGACCAAGTCCTTGTGCACAAAATCAGAGATGTCCAATTGCTTCACACTCCCATAGGGGACTTCGAGTTGGTCAGCATCTTTCGCAGTGTTCTCCAAAAGCCAGGATTTCCTGGCATCAGCCTTTTTCTTATCAAAAGCAAGAATAATTGAATCATCGGTCATTGTATCCACATCGAATTTGACCGTGAGGTCCTGAATCTTCTTGAAGTACTCCCGAGCTTCAGCTGATGTAGAAGTACCGAGACCCTTATAGTACTTAATCTTCCACCCTTGTTTCCCATCTCCATACCAGGTCCTAAACGCGGAGTCTGTGTAGAAGGACTTGGTTTGTGAAGCCTTCGTAGCTTTGATGATCGGGGTCACCATACTCACAACAAATCCAAGTTTCAAAAGACTGGGCCAGAAATAATGAATCATGTTGAGGATGAGACCCTTGATATGGGATCCATCATTATCAGCATCTGTCATGATCATTAAACGCCCATAGCGAAGATCGGAGACATTCTTATATTCCTTACCCTGTTGGAGTCCCAAAATCTTCTTGAGATCATTGAACTCCTGGTTCGATGTGAGTTGGGCTACGGAAACATCTCGGACATTCTTACACTTACCACGGAGTGGGAAGACGCCATAGTGGTCGCGACCCACAACCGAGAGACCCGCGACCGCGAGAGTCTTTGCCGAGTCACCCTCTGTGACGATGAGAGTACAATCCTTCGAGTGTGCTGTACCAGCCTTGTTTGCGTCATCCAATTTGGGTATACCAGTAATCTTAGACTTGCGGGCTCCATCAGACTTTTGAAGTTCCTTCATCTCCTTAAATCTGGAGAGTGCCAGGAGTTCCTCGGCGATTCCAGTCTTGAGTACGTTCTTGATAAAACTTTTAGGTGCTTCAAACTTACTCCCAAAACTTTGAGACTTGGAGGTGCATTCAGACTTCACCTGACTGGAGAATGTTGGGTTCTCGAGGGTTGCCTTAACAAAGATCGTAAAAGTATTCTTAACTTGTTGAGGTTTCAACTTAATCTTCTTCGCCATTTCATCGATGATACCGTTAGCGATAAGGTTCGCGGCATGGTCGACATGGGTTCCACCCTTATTCGTACAGAGTCCATTCACGAATGAAACTTGTTCCATACCATTCTCAGCGGGTCCGATACACACTGACCATCGGTCTGTGTTTAACGAATACACATCTTCGACACCTTCATGCATCTTCGCATAGGTCTCGAATGTTTGTTTGGTGAGAACGTCCTCGTTGAACTTAACTTTACAGTTTTGTGTGGTACAGATGTTTGCATCCCATACCCTCTTTTGGAAGATACTGTAGATGGTATCGTCCATCTTGGACATCCCGAATCGTTTCCACTCGGGGGTAAAAGTGATGGCGACAGATGACGTAGCACCTGAATGTTTTTTGATTTTTGGGGGGTCACAGACAGTCATGTTCTTAGACCACGATTGGGTATAGGTTTGCTTCGTCTCATGATCTTTGATGACCACAGAAAATGCAGTAGAGTAGATGTTAGCCAGTTTGGCTCCATACCCGTTACGACCACCGACGATACGCTTTTGGGTATCATCATAGTTGGTACTCGTGAGGAGGTGTCCAAAGACGAGTTCGGGGTTCCATAAACCCTCCTTCTCGTGCATTTTTACGGAGATCCCACCGAGAGGACCGTTATTCTCGATGG